>Ga0209614_1000629_pt1 | contig 30095 bp, 16 predicted proteins | sample BlaSprsedimmetaG_FD_185484 | JGI IMG/M metagenome (GOLD analysis project Ga0209614, IMG submission 185484) | Hot spring sediment bacterial and archeal communities from California, USA to study Microbial Dark Matter (Phase II) - Blank Spring... ... | reverse complement strand
GTCCAAGAAAGACTAGCGTTATGATATCTTGGACAGCATATGGGACCTGTTTTAAAAAAATGGGGAAAATCCCATATAAGTACCTGTTTTTTAGTTCAATCAATTTCTATTTTGGACAGCAATGAGTTGCGTATCATTTTTATGCCCATCCATTGGTCATTGTTTGCAAAATATAACGATATACGTTAAATTATGCAAACGATTACCAACACATCCGCCATTTTCTTAATTATCCTATAAAAATACATACAGACGAAATCGAACCACCCACTACATATTCATTTTAAGGGGTTCGGACCACGCTATCTTTCTCGCCTCGCTCGAAACCGCGGACCACAGTAAAACCGTGATTCGTGATTCGAAAAAAACTGGTTTGTTCATTTTTTACTGTCAATTCCGCTCTGCGCTCTGCTTTTCCCTGCATTCATACTTCGCCCCTACGGGGCTTGGGATTTATTTTTATTCATTTACCCGGGGTTGACACCCCGGGCTAAGATTGCCCGGCGCCTCCGGCGCCCTTTCTTCGTCACCCTCTTTTCCATCTTTTATCTTTTGCCCTATGCCCTATGCCCTCTGCTCTTTGCATTTTTTCACTCCGCCATCCATCTTTTCCTCACGTCTTCACCTCTCATCCTGGCTCTTTAATAATTGAAAAAATATGGAGAGCCGGGACAGGCTGTCTTTATCTCTCACGGTTTTTTCCCCATTCAAAATTCAAAATTTAAAATTGCTTCACCTCCAGCTGCTTCACCCCGTCCAGCACCACCCTCGTGGCCACACAATCATCTTCATTATAAAGCAGAATCCGCTTTTTCGCATCGGGATTTCCGGTCCGCACCCACTCATCATACCATTCAATGGACTCGGCGCCCGAGGGATTCTCGTCCCGCCATTTGAAACCCAGAACGGGCGCCAGCGACTTGATGGAACGATCATTCACCGGCCATTCCGTTTTCTTGATGATAATATCCGTGTACTCCGCTTCCATCCCGGACATCACTTCCCGTTCATGCAGCGCTCCCCTTTCCCACAGCAATCTCAAGAAGGCGCTTTCCGGATCTCTGTCGGTCTCATCCCCGTATTGATCCAGATAGATCCGGTGGGGACAATGGACCAGGTCGTACAGAATGGTAGCAGTGATTATCGGATCTGACATCTTTTCCATTCAACATTCAACATTAAATATTCTATTTTCCCTTTGCCCTGCCTCATCCGGCCTTCTTTTTCCCCGTAAAAAACCGGATCATGAGAATGACAAACAGGACAATGGCCGCGATGATAAACCACATTTGATGGCGAAAAACAAACTCAAACCAACAGGCGCCTAAAATCATACCGATGATTACACAGAATAGTTTAAGAACACCTATATCCCAGACCGTCTGGTTTTTGACCTTTTCATCTACCCACTGAAAGAGATTCATAAAAACCTCCCGGTTAAGAATTATCGGCTTTTGGGATAAAACAAATGGTTCGCGGAGTTTGTCCGCCGCCCGGCTCCCGGAAACTGACTTCGTCGGGCCGGATAGCGGACAGGAAACGGTACCACTCATTGTCAGTCACAGCGATGTAGAATTGCACGATAAAGCCTCGCTGTTGAACAAGCTTTAATCATGGGGTGTTTTGCAAAATAGACATTATTTCAGGTAAAACCAAATATAAATTAATTTTTCGAAGAATATCAATAAAACAAGGCCGGATTATGCTATTTCTACTCACCCATCCAGGCGGAAAAAACCGTGAATCGGAATTCCGGGTTGAAAATCTTTGATATTCATGCGGACTCCCCGGTAAAATAAAATATCCTTTATTTTACTTTTTACCCTTAAGGTAAAATATGACATATTTTATTCTACTTTCAAGGAGAAAAAACAGGGTTCTCCTGTCCTCACTACCCCGAGCTGCGCCCGGGGCTTAAACATCCCGCCCCTTTCAGGACCGGGATTGTTTTTTATCTCTTTGCTTCGTCGGTGTCCTGATCGAATGACCATGCCGGCCATTTGGCGCACTTCTTCACGTTATCCCCGTAAAACTCCCATACGTATCACGATCAATAAACTCAACCCCGCAGTCAGGATAGGCATCCCTGAAAGGTTTCGGCACCCGTCTTTTTCCCGGTTTCCACTTGAACTCAAACGCCTGCAGCGCGCCATCCGCCTCTTCAAGGTAATCCACTTCAGCCTGACGGTGCGTTCTCCAAAACCAGGTGTTCACAACCCTGCCCCGGTTGTTCTGCAGCTTCATCCGCTCACTGATCATGAAATTTTCCCAGAGCTGGCCCGTGTCCTGCCGCAGCTCGACTCCATTCAGATTATTGATCAGCGCATTTCTGATTCCGGTATCATAAAAGTAGATCTTCCGCATTTTTTTCAGCTCAGTGCGCAAATTGCGGCTGAAGGGGCGCAGCCGGAAAACGACAAATGCCTTTTCCAGAAGCTGAATGTAATTCTCGATCGTTTTTTTACTGACATCCAGCAGATTGGAAAGCTCGTTATAAGATACCTCCCGGCCGATCTGAAGCGCCAATGCCCGCAGCAATTTCTCCAGCAGCTCGGGCCGCCGGATATCCTGATACTGAAGCACATCCTTGTAGAGATAACTGGCACTCAGGCTGCGCAGCAGCGCCGGCGCCTCCCCGGGCTGGAGCACGATATCAGGATACATGCCCAAGACCATTCGCGACTCAATCATCCGTTTCAGTTCGACAGGTGAATAGACACTCTGCAGCTCCGCCAGAGAAAAGGGAAACAAATGAAACTCATAGGCGCGGCCGGTAAGCGGTTCCGCAATCTCGTTTGAAAGGTCCAGAGAAGAAGATCCGGTGGATACCACCTGCACTCCGGGAAGCTGATCCACAAACAGCTTCAGGGTTATCCCGATATTTTTGACCCGCTGCGCCTCATCGATAAAGACCATTCGTTTTCCACCGGCCAGCTGCTTCAGACCGGTGGAGGTCACATCGGTCAGCGCCGCCCTCACATCGGGCTCGTCACAATTCAGATAAAGAGAATCCCTCTTGTAATTGTTCTCAATCTCTTTGATCAGGGTCGTTTTACCGACCTGCCGGGCGCCATAGAGGATGACAGCCTTTCCCTTGAACAGAGCGTTCTCAACCCGTGACTGAATATGCCGCTTTATCATAAAATTACCTCTTTTAATGTAAATAGAGTTACTATAGTATCCTAATTTACATTAAAAAGGGCTATTTGTCAAGAAGCATGTCCAAAAAATGGCGTTTTACAGGCTCGTTACCGTGACATGTCCATGCCCTGGACACACCACCCCTTCAGGGCCGGGATTGCTTTTTTCTCTCTACCCGGGGTTGACACCCCGGGCTAAGAATGCCATGCGCCTTCGGCGCATTTCTTTGTCACTCTCTTTTTATCGTGACCTTTCCTCCTTTGTACATAACGTTTTGTATCTTTTCCATCCGCCATCCGAAATCCGAAAGGCTTTTTACGTCTTTCCCTCTCCCGTTTTTACCCCAGACGATCTTTTCCTTCATGAGTCCGGCGTCCTGTTCCTGCGTCTTAAAACCCCTTTCCCGCTTCCATTCAGGCACTAAAAGCCATGTCCCGGCCATCCAGTCAAAATCCATCCTGCTGATCCGCCGGCGGACCGCTTGGCCCCTCACTGCCCGGAAAAGCTTTTGATGATATAGCCGCCCGATTTTTCCTCCTTCTCCAGCTCCAGAATGCCGGCAGCCTGGGCCTCTTCCAGCAGCTGGCCGAAAGAACGGAAACCGTAGAAGGATTCACTGAATCCGGGTTTGCGGCGCTTCAGAGTCTGCTTGATCATGGAACCCCAGATCTTTTCTCCCTCCCCCCGCTCCTCCACCAGGGCCTCGTAGGTATCCACGATCAGGTCCCAGGCCTCCTGTTTCTGTCCTTTTTCCGGCTTTTCTTCTTTACCCTTCGCCTTTTTCCGGACGGTTTTTCCGGGGGCCTTCTTCTTGAGCGACGGCGGACTGGTCACCAGATTGTCGTAAAAAATAAACTCATCGCAGTTGGCCATCAGCAGGTCGGATGTGGAATTCTTCACGCCCACACCGATCACCTTTTTGTTGTTTTCACGCAGTTTGCTGACCAGGGGGGAAAAATCAGAATCGCCGCTGATGATGACAAACGTGTCCACATGCTCTTTGGTGTAACACAGGTCGAGAGCGTCCACGACCATGCGGATATCGGCCGAGTTTTTTCCGGACTGGCGCACATGGGGAATCTCGATCAGCTCAAAGGAGGCTTCGTTCATGGACGCCTTGAATTCCTTGTAACGGGCCCAGTCACAGTAGGCTTTCTTAACAACGATATTGCCCTTGAGTAAAAGACGCTCGATCACCCTGACGATGTCGAACTGGGCGTAGTTGGCGTCACGAACTCCCAGAGCGATATTTTCGAAATCGCAGAACAGGGCCATGTTCCGGGTTTCGGTTGGGTTTATCATAAAAAATCCTCCTTAAATGAGGCTATGCGTTTGGACCGGTATTCTGACCGGGCGAGTTTGGACGCGGCCCTGCGGGCCGGAACACATAAACCATTCGAAATGACCCCTATGGCTGACAAAACACTCTTAACTTGCTTGTGCTTATATGCATTACCCGATTAAAGAAAAACCTTCCTCGCTTCCAGAACCAGTTTCGGATGCCTGATCAGCGCCGCCTTGAACACATTAAAGGCGTTGCGCTTCTCCACCGGTATTTTTAACAGCATCCTTGCGGTTTGATTGATATCCTCATCACTGAAACCTGAAATGACCTCTTTGAATTTATAGGACAGGTAATTATTACGTCCCTCTTCCCTGGTCCAGTCCCTGGCATATGCCCGCAATTTTCGGACAGATACATCCCCTTGCTTAATCGCCGCCGCTGCGGTCTTGGCCGCCAGTTCTCCGGCAATCATGGCATTGACAATGCCACCGCCGCTCATGGGATTGGTCTGCCGGCCGGCATCACCAACGAGCATAAGTCCGTCCGACACAATATCCCGCAAAGGCCGCCCGATGGGCACACCCCCGGCAACAATTGTCATGGCGAAGGCATTGGGGAACCTTCTGCTCACAAAATCCTTTAAATAATCCAGTGCTTTCTTGTCTGGATTAAAAGCACCTGAAATGCCCAGTCCCACATTCGCGCTGCGCGGACCCTTGGGAAACACCCAGGCATACCCGCCGGGTGCGATCTCCCTGCCCATGTACAGCTCTACACGTTCCGGTTCAATGTCTATATTGCAGCATGTCATTTGGGCGCATGCGGCCATCTCTGTCCAGGCGATTGCGGTGTTCAGTCCGCCCCAGCGTCCGATTCGCGATTCAATGCCGTCCGCACCGATAACAATGCTACAGCGGATTTCCTTTTCTTCACCGATATGCCGCAACCGCACTCCCCGGGTCCTGCCGTTCTCCATCAGCAGACCCGTGACATTCGCCTTGGTATAGAGATGGGCGCCTGACTGGCAGGCCTCCTCGGCCAGAGCCGCGTCAAACAGCTTGCGATTCAGTATATAACCCGTTTCACCCGGATAGGCGTCCACCTTTGTGCCGTCTGGTGCGATAAAGCGCACGCCGCGTATCACCTGCGCGATCCAGCGGGTATCAATGGATATCACGCTTCTCAGCCCTTTTTCAGACACTCCTTCAGCGCAGCGCACCGGAACGCCCACTTCCCGGTCTTTCTCAAGTAAAAGCACGGATAATCCGGCTTTTGCCGCGTGCTTGGCCGCCCAGGAACCTCCAGGCCCTGCGCCTACGACAATCAGATCCACTTCTCTTTTCATGCCGAACCCTCCAATGCGCCCATGGGACAGATGCGGACGCAATCCAGGCATCCCACGCAAAGGTCACTGTCAATTTGCACTATCGTTTCACTCAATTCAATCGCATTCTCACGGCATACGCCCGCGCAGGTGCCGCAGCAATCGCATATGTCGGAGCGAACAATAACCGTTGTTCGGATCATTTTTCTTTTCTCCACGTAATAGAGATTTCACAATCATGCATTCGTTCGATGCGGTCTTTTACCACGGGCCAGGTTTGGTTTGCGCTGCGACTCTGTTCCTTTCGGGATTCTTACCTAAAAAATCCCTTCCAATATGATAATTTAGATTGATTTGTTTAAAAATACAAGAGTATATTGATTGGAAACATGACGGAATGAACGTTTCTTTTTCAGAAAGCTTTGGGTTTAAGCTTTCTCTAAACGGGCCGCCGAAAGAAGCAGCACAGCTCAAAACGCTGTGCTGCTTTCCTTTCTTTAATGCTTCTTGAAAAGAACGTCTCTCGCCCTTCCATTGGATATTTTAAACCCCGACACTCGCCCGGCCTCGTCACGGATAAACACAAGCTCGGATACGGGAAACACGGAGTTGAACATATCCTTCTTTGAAGGAACGAGTTTCATGTCGTTCAAGCGCCTGTGGCGGATTACCAGAACGCTGTCGTCCGCGGCCAGAGTATAGAACGTCTCCAGCTCATCACAGAAATACCGGCCTTTATACGCCTCGAACTCTTCCCGGGACGGCTTCCAGGGTTCCTCCATCAGGCGCCTGGCCTTGTGATGGCCGTTCTGATGGAGAGTGAGGGATTCGACCTCGTTCTCCTGGTTCCGGTGAAAGGTGATGCCCGCGTCCACCACCAGCCATTTGAACGTGGAGTCCGATGTGGGAACGATCTGAAGACGTGGCTGATTCGTGGCCTGGCAGTAAAACGTGTCCTCCTCCCGAGTGAATGTCAGGATGAACCCGGGCGCGATCTCCAGCTCATACCGGCCCGCCAGTTTATCGAATTCTTCAGGATCGTACTCTTCCGGGTTGAACTCGCCGGGCTCGTCATCTTTTTCTTTTTCCGGTTCCATAAATTCGCCGAAGAAGATTTCGGCCAGCGCATCGGCCATGCCGCCGGAAAACGCCGCGTTGTTGCTTTGGGTGATCACACCCGCGTCGATCTCCGGATAATACGCCACCATGGACCGGTGGGCGATATCCGCGCCGCCGTGCTGAATCCGTTTCAGCCCGCGGTGCGTGTCGATGAACAGGCCCAGTCCGTACCCCGTGGTATCTCCGCTGTTCAGCACAAAGGGTTCGAACATTCGGTCCATGACCTCCCGGCCGCCTGCTTCAGCGGTTTTGAAATGATTTATCCATTTGGCCAGATCACCCACGGTGGCGTAGATGCCGCCGGCTCCCGTGGACGCGAAAATATCCCGCGCTTCCCTGAATCCCTCTTCCCGGGTCAGGGTATATCCCGTGGAACTGTTGGGCACGATCCGGTTCGGATTGCCTCTTACCACCGTGCGCGTCATGCCCAGGGGTCCGAACACATTGTCCCGCATCCATTCCGGGAACTTCTGCTCCGTGACGCGCTCCACCACCATGGCGAGCAGGGCGAAACCCGTGTTGTTGTAATTGAACTCGTCCCCTGGATTGTTCTGCAGCTCGGGCTGGTTCTTTACGATGTCGATGATCTCGTCCCGTTTGATATAGTCGCCTTCCTCAAACCGCCTGCCGGCCATGGCAAGCAGGTTGATGTATTCGCGGTATCCGCTGGTGTGAGAGGCCAGATGCCGCAGCGTGACGGTCTTTCCAAAATCCGGAAGTTCGGGAAAATACTTTCGTATATCATCGTCCAGAGAAAGCTTTCCCTGCTTTTCCAGAAGAGCCACGGCAAATCCGGTGAACTGTTTGGATGAGGATCCGATGTTGTTGGGGGTTTCAAGGGTGAAAGGAATTCGATAGGTGAGATTGGCCATGCCGTAAGCTTTGGCGAAGATCATTTTTCCGTCTTTGAGGACGGCCAGCGCGGCGCCGGGTTTCCCGGAGCCGATATACGCGGCCATGAGCTGGTTCACGCGTTTTTTCGGATCAGCGGCTTTGGCTTCGAGCCGGAGAATCGTGATGGTATACGGGCCGGATTGATCCTCAAAAGGCTTGATTTCGATGCGGTACTCGCCTTCGGTTTCGGTGTCGAATTGAAAGGACTCGGTTATGCGAGCCGGCATGTTGAAAGCACCGAGGATTTTCCCGTCCGGGCCGGAAACGGTGACGACCACATCCACATCGCTCTGGTCCACTTCGCCGTACACGAATCGGTCTTTCTTCAGCGTGAGGGTGTAAGCGTGGGTCTGTTCCGGCTCCAGCACGGCGCTGACTGTCCTTCCGGCCTTGATGGGCGAGGCCGGTACGGATTTCTCCTCAGAAAATGAGGAAGACGCGGTCAACATCATGAGAAGAACGGATCCGGCCGCCGCGAGCCTGGAAAGCGTGCTTTTGATTTTCATTTTCCCTCCGTAAGCAGTGGCTGTATTTCTATGTATACGAATAGGAACAGGTGTTTTGTTTCATCGAATGAATGGCGGCCCTGCGGTCATCTTTTTCTTGCTCTATACCCTCTGCTTCGTGCTCTATGCGTTTTTCTCTTCCGCAATCTGCGATTCGCAATCCGCAATCCGAAATGCTTTTCCCCACAAACCTGTTGCGCTGCAAACGATAATTTTGTACTTTTATTTATATAAACTACAGGAGGTTCCCGCCATGAAACCAAAACGAACCGGTCTGCAGCATTCCATGCTGATCACAGGTTTACTCGTTCTGTTTGTCGTGTCCGCTTCCGCGTCGCCGTCCCGTGATGTGCTTTCAGCCGGGGACGTGCTTCGCCTCAAATCATGCTCCAACGCAATCATCAGTCCGGACGGAAAGTGGATCGCCTACACGGTCAGCGTTCCGAGGACGGCCTCGGATAAACCCGGCGGCGCCTACTCCGAGCTCTGGGTCATGTCCGTCAGGGACCGAAAACCCCTTCCATTCATCACCGGAAAAGTCAATGTGTCTTCCGTGCAGTGGAAACCCGACGGCTCCCTCATCTCATTCACGACCAGACGGGGCGAGAATGCCGTCACACAGGTATGGGGCATCGCCCTGGAGGGAGGCGAGGCTTTTCAGCTGACCCGTTCGGAGACCTCCGTGCTCTCTTACCGATGGCGTCCGGACGGCAGGAAGATCGTCTTTATCGCTTCCGAGCCCGCGACTCAGCGAGAAAAAGCCCTCGAACAGAAGGGCTACGGGTTTATCTTTTATGAAGAGAGCCTGAAACACCGCAACCTCTATATGCAGTGCGCGGGCGGAAAAAGCGGATGCGCTCCCGAACAATTGACCGAAAACATAACAGTCTGGGGATTCGAGTTCAGTCCGGATGGAAGTAAACTGGCCGTGGACATCACCGAACAGAACCTCATCGACCACCGGTATATGTTCCGCCGGGTCTATCTTCTGGATCCCGAAACCAAAGATCTGACCAAACTGACCGACAACCCCGGAAAACTGGGCAATTACGCGTTCAGTCCCGACGGCGGCAAACTGGCCTATTGCGCGGCCCTTGAAACCAAAGACCACGCGGTCAGTCAGGTATACGTGATCAACACGGACGGAAGCGGCCTGAAAAATCTGACTCCCCCTGATTTCATCGGCCATGTCGAGTGGGTCGCGTGGAAGGACCACCGCACCATACTCTACAAATCCGGAGAAAAAGTCTGGCCGACTCTGAGACTGGTCCGGACGGACGGAAGCAGACGTGAATTGATCCTTCACTCCAGAAATTCGGGGCTTGTCTTTTCCAACCCTTCGCTGACACCGGATTTCAGGACGTTCGTCATGACCGCTTCCTCGCCCACGCACCCCTCTGAACTGGTGATCTGGTCGCCCGGCAAGGATCCGGAGAAACTGACGAATCTCAATCCCTGGCTGGATGAGCGTGTTCTGGGAAAGCAGAAAATTTTCGTGTACAGCGCCCGCGACGGCCAGGAACTGGAAGGGCTTTTGATCTATCCTGCAGACTTTGAAAAAGGAAGAACCTATCCCCTGGTGGTGACGGTTCACGGCGGTCCGGAATCCCACTATTCCAACCGCTGGGTGAGCGCCTATTCCACACCCGGACAGGTGTTCTCCGGCAGGGGCTATTTCGTGTTCTATCCCAATTACCGGGCCAGCACGGGTTACGGCGTGGAGTTCGCCCTGGCGGGTTACGAGGACGCGGCCGGCGTGGAGTTTGATGACATCGCGGACGGCATCGACGCTCTCATCGACAGGGGATACGCGGACAAAGACCGGGTCGGACTGCAGGGAGGATCCTACGGCGGCTACGCGGCGGCCTGGTTCTCGTCCTATTACACGAAAAAGGTCAAAGCCGTGGGCATGTTTGTGGGCATCAGCAATCTCATCAGCAAACGTGGAACCACGGACATTCCCTGGGAAGAGCTTCTGGTTCATTCCGGCTGTTTTCTGGAGGAGATGTGGGAGGAGAGCCTGAAGCGCAGTCCCGTCTACTGGGCTCATCAGAGCGAAACCGCGGTTCTCATTCTGGGCGGGACGCATGACACGAGGGTTCATCCCTCACAGAGTCTGGAATACTACCGGCGCCTGAAGATGAACGACCATCCGGCGGTTCGGCTCGTTCAATACCCGGGAGAAGGCCACGGCAACTCCAGACAGCCGGGCCGAATCGATGTGTTGTACCGCCTTTTGGACTGGTTCGACTGGTATGTCAAAGAGGGTAAACCGCTGGACGGCCCCATGCCGCCTCTGGATATCAGCGATCATTACGGCCTGGATCTGCCGAACGGGAAATAGAAAACCGGCTTTTTCACCCAATACGAAGCCGGAAACAAGACGCGAACGTCCGCGGGCCGCTCACTGCGGTCCGCGGACGGCCTTCACCGCCTCAAGGGCTTCACTTTCATTGTTCGATGTATCCACCGCCCGTACCCGATACCAGTGATCGGGCGTTCCCGAGAAATCCACGAATTCCAGGTCCGTCACAGGGAAAACTGTGATCCTCTCGAAAATTCCCGTGGCCTGGACGGATCGGTACACATGATATCCGGCCAGATCAAAATCCACCACAAGCTCCCAGTAGATCCGGACTCCCTGTTCCGTCAACCGGGCCGCTGTAAATCGGGGCCGGGGCGGGGGATCGAAATCCCGCATAAACAAAGGCGCTGAAGTCACGGGCGCGCTCTCGTTGCCTGCGGTATCGCGCGCCGTCACGGAATACCGGTAAGTGAATCCTTTTTGAACCGCCCGATCGAACAGAACTGTCCGGCCGGGTTCCTCCATTTTCAACTCCTCCGCGATTTCCCCTTTATGGCGGATAACCCGGTAGCCGGCCGCGTCCAGAGACGGACTGGGGTTCCACCGGATCCGGACAGCCTCCCCCTCGATGTCCGCCAGAATCCCTCCCGGCTGATCCGGAGCTTCCCGATCCGGAAGCGTGATCCAGACACCGGCCGGTTCCCCGGCCCGGCGCAGCGTATCCAGCGCTTTCACCGTGTAAAAATAACGCCCTCCCGGACGGAGGGGTGTTTTGTCCGTGCCGCGGTCGGAATAGTTCGTATTCAAACCCGCTTTTTCACTCAAGATATACTGATTCGCTTCATCAAAGCCCCGGGACACCCGGAACCCCCACAGATCGGTATCAGCGGGCGGCGCCCAGGTGAGGACCACCATTCCGTCCTCCAGACCGGCGGAAAGATTCATGGGTTTTCCCGGAGGCGTCCGGTCCGTGGGAAAAACGGCGATCCGGTTGGACCGCACACTTTCGTTTCCTTCCCGGTCCACGGCCGATACGCCGTAATAATACTGAACGCCCGTCACGGCTCCTTCGTCGATGAAAAACGGATCCTCCCAGGAAACCGGATCGGCATTGATCCGGACCGAATCTTCAGAGATCCCCTCCCATCGATACACATGATAGGCAATCACATCCAGCTCGGGATTCTGATTCCAGATCAGCCGTATTCCCCCGGGTCCGGATTCCGCTGTCAGTCCCGCAGGAGCCGAAGGAGGCGTGATATCTCTCACAGTCAGGGGACCGGCTTCCACCCTTTCACTCTCCAAACCCAGCGCGTCTACAGCCTTCATCGCGTAGATATAGGTCTCACCCCGCTCCGCCAGGGGATCGGCATAGAAGTAGGCCAGTCCGTCCATGCGCAGAAGGATTCTGTCATGGATGCGTTCCCAGATGCCCGCCGAAGTCTTCCGGGTCAGAACAAACTGAACCGTCAGGTCCCCCCGCCCCGGCCGCCATCGCGGATAATCCCATTCCACCGCCACTCCCCGTTCCGTCAGACGAACTCGCAGATTGTCCGGCGGATCCGGCGGATTCTCCTTGATTCTGACCTCTGATTCCCGAGCGCGGATCACTTCTCCGTCCCGGTTCATCCAGAGTACCCGGTAGACATACTGATTACCGGGTTCATGCCCGGGCATTTTGAAGAAACGGCCGAGAAGGGTTCCCACCGGATGATAGAGCATGGAGTAAATCATGGATGTAAAAGTATCGAATCTCAGCCGCAGCAGCATCTGTTCAGGCGAGACCGTTTCCAGTTGAGCCTGAATGGTGCTGTAATGATCTCCCAGTATCGCCGATACCTGAGCGCCGCTGACCGCGGGCCGCAGAGGATTTTGGGTCATCCGGACGAAAGCCCTATCACCGGGCCCCTTCCGCTCCACATGACAGACCACTCCTACAGGCGGGGTTTCCCTGATGAAGAGGAAAACCGTATCCGCCCGCACGGCCGTCAGAAAATCGCCGGAATCGGCCCGGGCCGCGGAAACGGCCAGAAATCCGGAAAACAACCAGATCCAGGTTCGCATAGTATTCTTCCCTTTTGCGGCGGACGGATTCGCTCCGCCGGATTCTTGTGTGGACGGATCGAAAGAGTGACGGATCATGCGCGTTCTCTTTCACGGCTCCATTGACAGCACCTTCACATCGATCAGATTGAACTCCTTGTCGATCCTGAACGACAGACGATAGGGCAGCGACTGCTTCTCCCGGTACCGGTCGCTGGCCACCACTTCCACAAAATAGGTCGCGTTCACGGGTAGCAGCATGGTAACGGGACACTCGAAAACCGGATGGGACTGTCGAACCCCATAGGTATAGGACCAATCCCATGTTGGATATTCATAGGGTGATTTCGCGATAATGGTCGGCCCCGACCCGGCGTCGCCCCGCCAGGCCCGCATGATAAAATGCTCCGTCTTCTGATCGACGGAACCGATATCCACCTGCCAGCGAAGCGTATGGTTGCCCGCTTCGAATCCGGGAATGATCTCCAGAAGACGGATCACCGGCCGGACCGGATTGGGCTGAAAGGATGCCTCGCACAAATCCGTGACTCCCCGTTCATTCACGGCCTGCAGCGCGACAGTCACGGTTTTGGGCAGCCCCGGAGTTCCTTCGGGGATAACCAGCTCCATTCCCGCCTGTACCTGGTCCGGAGAAAAGTCATAACCCGAGGCCGGCAGGGGACGGATGTCATGGCTGCCCGGCGCCGACCCGATTCCGTAACGGTATCCCGCCACATCGGCGGCCCCGTTGAATCCCGTTTTCTGAATCGGCAGAACAAGGGCTTCATCACCACTCTGAAAAACTTCCACGAACATGGGTTCGCAGGGCGGAGTGAGTTCGGTCCGGAAGGGCATGGAATTCTGATCAAACCGCTCGTACCAGGCTTTCAGATGACAGGACCGGCCCACGTGGACTCCCGAAAGCGGGAATTCGGCCTGATAGGCACCGCCGGATCCGATGACAAACTGATCTGTCAGGATATCCGATCCGTCGGGATCGGATCCAAGAATGAAATGGATCGTTAGCCGGCCGCCGAACCGCTGAATGGATTCGAACTGTCCCCGGAAGCGGAGTGTGACACGTCCCGGGGCGGACTTGATCATGACCGGACTCAGAGGCGGCGGCCCCAGGGGCAGGTATGACTTTTCCTGAATGGCCTCCTCACCGGACCGTGCCAGGGACCTCAGCACCACAAAGACGGGCTGTGTCGCGGGCAGATCGAGCACATTCACCGGCAGCGTTAAAATATCACCCGGCTGGCAAGCTGAAGCCGCGAAGTCCATGGCCGCCGTGGATGAGGGCAGACTCCGAAGATCGTAATTTCCGGCGGCTGTTCCGATCCCGTACTGATAACCCAGAACCTGGGTTGAAGACGGGAACCCCGTGGAAAACAGAGGAATGGTCAGCATTCCCTGGCTGTTCTGAGTCACCATTTTGAAAATATCGGGAGGCGGCATTTCCGCCGTGTAATCGGCGCTTTCCGAGACTTGGCCGTAAGCCGTAACACTGCTGGAACGAATATAGACCCGATCCCCCTGAAAAGCAGGGCTGATAAAGAGTTTGTGCTTCCTGTCCTGCAGAACCAGATCGGCCAGATCATGAGCGCCTTCCATCTTCCCTGCCCGCAGCGTCCGGTGGGCCGGCATGGTGCCTGCCTGCGGCTTGTTCTCGTTCATCACACGGACATCCAGCGTGTCTTCGATCTCGATATAGAACTGGGCCGGCGTTTTCCCTGCCGAAATCCTCAGCCGGGGCGGAGGAGGAACCGGCAGACACAAAGCCTCGTCGATCTGGACCTTGCCATCCCTGCCGATTCCTTTGAGTCGAACCGTCATCGAGGGCGGACAGTCCTCGGCGACAAAGGGAAGAACCAGGCGGGCTCCGGCGGTCACTTCATCCGCCGGGATGTCAACCGCCGACGGATCCGACGGAAACGGCCGCAGCAGTTCCCCGCTGACATGGCTCCGGACCTCGTATTGATAAACACATTCGAACCGTCCGCTGAACGCCGGCGACAGTACCGGGATCGTGAGCCGGCCGTCTTCACCCTGAACGACCTGGGTAAACATGGGGCCGTCGGGCATGGTCAGAGCGATGGTGAATGTGTCTGAAACGGCCTTTGCATCGTAGTTATAATTCCTGGAAACCGACCAGGTTGAAACGAACACGGCACTGCCGAATCCGGCCGACTCCGGAAGAACGATATAATCGGTGATGCGGCCGGGATAGTTCTCTATAATGTAGTAGGATCGGGAACCCAGATCGCTTTTCCCCGAATCGGACCCGAAGGCCAGCATCAGGGTGTAAGGATCGGGCCGCGTTTGTATTGTCATTTTGCAATCCAGGGCAAAGGGCAGCTTGAGAGCCACCGGTTCATGAAAACCGACCCAAAGTTCGGCTTGCGGAGGCGGGGGACATCCGGCCGCCGACCGCTGGATGAAGACACCGGATCCGTTGAAGGTTCGCAGGACAACCGTGAGCCATACGCCGGCATAGGCGTCCATATCCAGATTCAGGGGACAGGTGACCGTCCGTCCCGCGGAAACCGAGTCGCCCGGTATGTCCATCGTATTTTCCGATTCGGGATAGGGCCGGATCACTTCCCTGGTTCCCGACGCCCGCTCGATTTGTACCTGGTAGCCCAGGATTCCGCTCTCCTCATCCGCCCCCGGTTTTTCAAAGTGCAGACGAAGGTCTCCGTTCTCCGTGAAACCGGCCACCGTGAAAACCGGAGGATTCGGGAAGGACAGGTCTTTCTGTTTGGGAATGGGGACGATGACCGGATCGCTGTATCCGTTGAAGGTGACTGCCCGCGGGCTTCGGGCTCTCAGCATGAGGTTGGAACCCTCTTTCATGGGATGGGTCCCCGCATCGATGACGATGAAGGTGGCGTATTTCAGGTACTCCGGTGTATAGTAGGCGTAAGTCTCGGGAAGTGTCAGGACATTCCAGCCTATGGTATCCGGATCTTCATGATCATAGAAAAGCTTATATTCATAGCCGTTCAGTGAATCGATGGAAACGGAAAACTGTTTTTTCCCGGGTTCCGCCAGTTCATCCCGGGCGGCCGCGCACCGGACAATGACCCGGTTGAGATTGGGATCCGTTTCAAAGGACGCCTGCATGTCGTTGGGGAATACCGGTGGTGTATGATCGATGAACAAGGCATCCGACAGACGCAGGGAGGCAAATCTATCATCCGGTCCTTTGGCACGCACACCGAAAACATAAGGCGGCGAGGTGTTGGGCTCCACATCCAGGGGCAGCGTATACTCCTTCAGAGTCCCCACAGAACGGTATTCCATGGCCTGGGGATAACCTTCATCGGCCCGCAGCACACCCACCTCGAAATCGCTGAACAGATGGCTGATATCATTGCCCGCCTGATCCACGATGCTCCATTCCAGATGAATGGTGGTATCGTTATTGGTGTAGCAGGCCGCATTCCAGTAAGCGGAAGCGCTGTTGAGCACTTTTGGATACCCGCTGAACCGGGGTTTCCCGTAAGCGATGACCACTCCTTCGGAAACGGAGCTGACTGTCGAGCGCGGAATGCCGGTGATCATATCCCGGGGTCTGAGGGACAGATCCACACTCTGTGCCTGAACGGCCAGTCCGGCACGGTTGCGGACCCGGGTTTCGATTCGCATATCGCGGGGCGCGTAAGTCTGGCCCGACTGGATAAGGGGCGGATAGAAGTCCAGATCGATGGCATTTTGCCCGCCCACGGCCTGGAATCCGCCGGCGGAATCCCCCATGGCTTCCTGACCCAGGACACGGTAGGCGAACTCCACCAGATCGGGCGTCTTGCTCCACTCCAGACCGATCCGGGTAGGCAGGTAGCGGCCGGCCGCCTGATCCATGGAATGCTGGAAATCACCCAAACCGGACATATGAAATTCACTTTCCAGGATCTCCAGCTTCTCTTTGACGCTTTGCAAATCCACAGGCAGCGACTGGTCCGTCAGCTGAGAGATGGTTCTGAGATGGATGGCCAGATGATCATACAGCTGATAGAGGTTTTCAGAAACCTGAGCGTACCGGTCCCACAGGGCGTCGGTGTGTCCGGTGAATCCCCCATGGATCCGGTCCTTCAGCGCCATGGAGGGGACGAGACTGCCCCGCATGGATGCGTACAGGGAGTCGAGACTCTGCATGTTAAAGGTCAGGAAGGCCAGAGGAACCGTCCGGTAAAACTCGATGGCCAGCTCGTCGGCGGCGATGGATTTGTTGTAAATGGACAAATCCATATCAATCGGGCTTCCGGAAAGAGCCTGAAGCGCCTCAAGACGTCGGTTGTAAGCCCTCTCCAGATAGGAAGGATCCGAAAGCACCCACCGGGACTCGATGAAAACGTTTCTCAGGGTTCCGGTTCCCATTCCGTCATCGTGGAAATACTGTTCATTCAGAAGTTCCCGTTTATCCCGGTAATCCTTAAATATGCCGCTGTTGGATCCCAGCAGATCATCGGCCCGGTACAGAACTTCGGCAAACTCCTCCTGAGCCCGGCCGATTTCGCCCGAGGGTCCGATGGACGAGTATAAAGTCTGGCGCATTGAATCAACGGTCAGGATCCGTTTCGTCACCTCGTCCAGCCAGACCTTGAACTCCTGCTGCAGATCCCTGGCTTCAGCCTTATTCCGGTTTACCGCCGTGTCGCTCACGGTGAAAGACAGAAGCGTTTCGCCGGTTTGGGGATCGACAACCGTTCGCACATTCAGGGGATCCACAAAACCCCGGCTTTCGCCGCCCGACAGCCCGATGAGCGTATCGAGACGGAAACGGTATCCCGCGATCTCATCCTGCAGATCCGAAAGAATTCCCTGGTAAGCGCCGAGCTTTTCGGAAAGCACGCCGTTGAGGTCGTCCACCGCGTTCTGCCAGTCGGACAGATTCTGATTGAGCCGGTCTATCTGTTCGTCGGAGAAGGCGGAGGACAGGGTTCCGCCATAATCGGAGATCAGTTCCTTGTAGAGTTTGTAGCGCGTGATATGATCATCCCTCTCCGATTCACTGATGCGCACGTCCAGGGCCGCCTTGATATCCTCCACATCCTCCTTGAGAACATCCAGATAAAAGGCGTTCTGTCCCGATTTCAGGTTTTCGATAATCGCGCGGATCTGCTCTTCCGACAGCCGGCCGAAACCTTCCCTTTTAACCGACAGAATCGTGTTGTTGACCTTGACCGCCTCGTTCATGATCTCGTTTCCCACACGCTCCGATTCGGCAATAATCTCCAGGATACGCGAATCCCCTCCGATGCCGCCGTCGATTTTACCGTCCTGCCACTGGGCCCATAAACAGGTGGTCCAGTGGACGCCGAGAAACCAGGTATCCAGCTCGGCGTACCCGTACAGATACAGATCCGGCGTCCCGATCAAAGCGGCTCCCATCTCTCCCCGCACACCGGCGAAGGCTTTCCAGGCGGCCGCCGCCTCGATCCATACTCTGCCGTACCCTCCCCATTCCCGGGGTGCCTGCCATTTGTACCAAGCGGCGAGCTCGAGTCCGGCTTCGATGGTGGCCACCTTGATATCAAAAGTCCTGCCGACTTTTCCGCGGACCAGAAATCCGGGCGGTCCGAAAAAGATCTCGAAATCCGCATCCAGCATCTGGATCAGGCTGGCCCAGACACGGCCGTGCACGGCCCAGCTCTCGGCATCGATCACGAAAAACTCCAGAACGATGCCCGCTTCCGGCAAGGAGAGGAAATTCCCTCCCATCGGGCTTTCGCCTTTTACTTCAAAGGTCAGGTTGCCCGCGGCGTAGGGGAAACTGCTGAAGTCCTGGGGCACACCCACCTCCAGGAATCCCTTGCCTTCCAGACTCACGAACTCCTTCATCATCGAGTCGCCTGCAACCTCACACTTAAAATCGATACGGAACTTGTCCGTGGCCAGCATGATGAGGGCCTTGCCCTTGAACATGGCATCATCGGGTATGGAGATTGCTCCGTACAGGTAGAGCTCGACGAACGACATGATGTTGGTGAACCGGGCCTTGTATGCATTAACAGCGTCCATGAAAGGCGCCGTATCGGTCCCGGTGTCCAGACTCACGGCGTCACGCACAAAATCCTCGATCTCCGGCGAGGCGTTGAAAAAGAGGCCGCCGCCCAGATCATCGATGGTGATGGGCAGAGGGGTCAGCTTGATGTCCAGTCCCTGCCCGGCCAGGAATACGCCAAATCCCGGCAGTTTGACGGTCGCCCCGTCGAACTCCCGCTCCGCGTAACTCAGTTCCCCGACGGCGGCGATTCCCTTGCCTCCCAGGTTCAGACGCCCGCCGATGAGAAAGCGGAACTGAAAATCCGTCAGCTGAAGGGGAATGTCGGCGATGAGATCCAGATGGCCTTCGATCACATCCGGAATTTCGAAATCGGCGTCGTCGATGAGCAGATGGAAATAATCGTCCGTCAGGAAGACCAGCAGCTGCTTGATGCTGCCGCTGAATCCAGACAGGTCTTCACTGATGGAACCACTGAAATTCAGAAAGAAATCCACATCCACAGTGGTCGAATCCAGCTTCACGGGCGAGCCCGGTGTGAACTCGATCTCATATTTCTTGAAATCCGCCAGATTCTGACCAAAGGTGAAATCGTCAATGGCCACATGGAGCCCGCCCAGTGTGAGCTCTCCATCATGGATTCGGCCGAATTCAAAATCATTGAGCTTCAGCTTGAAGTTGTCGAAATCAATGCTTCCGCTGGAGTCGGAAGCCGCCTGGGGCAGATTCAGGGAGTAGGACCCGCCCGTGATGATCATTAATTCCGAGGAATCGGGAATGGTGGGTTCTTTGAAGGTGATGTTCAGCAAGCCTTTCAGACACACCGTGGGAAGGTTGTCTTTGGCCACACTCCACTGGCGCTGGGTCAGTTCGGACCCGGAGAACCGCAGTTCGCCGGTGATGGGAATCGCCTGCCCGCTTTCCTCGGATCCGGGCCAGTAACTGTTGAGACCGATCCGAATCCGGCCCGACGCTTCTGTCAGCGAAGAGACCCAGGTCAGGTCCAGAGAGGCCGGCCTGCAGGTCACGTCCATCGGTTCCTTCCCGAGAAGAATTCCCGGCTCACCCTCCTTCTCTTCGGACTGCAGGCTGAGGGCGGCCTCCACCAGCGTTCCGCCGGATTCATCCACCCATTCGCCCCGTGAATTGACACGGATGATAAAGTCACGGGAATTCATGGCGGCAAAGGGATCCGGGGGTGTGAAACGGCTGATCAGCTGAAGCTGACTGGAACCGATTTTCAAAGTGTCCACTGTGAGCAGGGAATCGGCCAGATAGAGCCTTGAAGCGGACAGAACCGTATCCCGCATGGTTCCCCGGGTGTCGAGGGACAGGCCCGTGAAGGGCAGCTCTTCGCCGAACAGACGGACACTGCCGCTGAGTCCCATGTCCAGGACAGGCGGCGCGCTGACGGAAAAAGTCATGCCATCCACGAGGAAACCCAGACCGAACAGAGTCAGCGTCTGCCGCTGGTCACCGGTCAGGGTTATCGAAGGAATCTCATACCTGGCGGGATAAACCGTGAGAAGCGGAATCGTGATCCGGAATGAAGGATCCAGAGCCGGAATGGTTAAAATACCTTCTTCCGCCCTGAACAAAATGCTTTCGTCTTTCATCGGAGCCGTGAGGAAAAGGGCATCCTCACCCCCGGGAAATTCCATCATGGCGCTTCCCATGGGGATCAGCCGGCTCAGCCAGTGCCCGGTATGCACCCGAAAAACGGCTGAATCTCCCGTCAGCCGGGCCGTGAAGTGAAAGCTCGTCCGTCCCGATCCGTCAGGCAGGGCGAAAAGACTCGTCAGGCAGTTGCCCGACATCATGAGAGAATCGTTCCGGAAACGGATTCCGTCCAGGGTGATGGTCAGGTTCGGGCCCATATCCACTGTAGCCAGGGCGTGGTCCGGCACATACGAAGCGGAAAATCCGGTATTGAAAGACTCCAGTCCCGATGCCGTCAAATTCACGGATACCGGACAGACCCGTCCCGGCCAGAGACCGGGGCAGCATGGGGCGAACCATGGCCTTCAGTCCGTAGACGCCCGATTCATCTTTGGAATATTCCAGTGAGACGATTTCCAGACCGATGGACCGGCTCCCGAGATCGAGCAGGGCGCCGTCCGGTTCCGCAGTCACGAAAATCGAGCCGCCGACGATCTGCTGTGACACGGGGTCCACTTCCACGTCCAGGCTGACGGGAACCCGTGGAACCGTTCCCGTTCCGGCCAGAGCGGGAAGAAACAGCGGAACGGTCTGATTCTCAGCCGTGTAAACCCGCAGGGTTTTTCCCAGAACCTCCGTCTGAAGTCCTTCCATGGGAATATAGGCCGCCGAAGTATCGGGAAGGCCGAGGCGGGTGAATGAACGATCGGTTCCAAAGGCTTCCCCCGGATGAAATCCCGTACTGTCCATATAAGCGATGTTTTCTTCACCGGCGAGAAAATCGATCCGTCCGCCGGATACGCCGAAAGGATCAAGCGCCATGGCGTATCCATCGGAAAATTCCGCCTGAATCCCCCGGATCAGAAGGCCATGATAACCGAACTGAGCCGACCCGGAACCGCTTGCCTTCAGCCGGCCGTTCTCGATCACGGCACCGGGAGGCAGCGTTAAATAGCCATTCTCTCCTTCGAGACCGGGTGTTCCGGAAGCGTCCACGACTTTCCAGGATATATTGCCGGGCCCGCTGTTCAGAGGAGAAGCCCGAAAGGTCGGCCCGCCGGAAAAGACAATGGTGCCGGACTTCAGCGTCTGATCGGGGAGGGAGAAAGCCAGTCCCTGATAAGTCACCTCCAATCCCTCATCACCGGGCAGCAGAATACGGCCCGGGCCGTCGGGAATCAAAAGACCATCGGGTGAGACCGCAGCCGAGGCCGGTATCGACAGAATCATCGAAGCCGAATCCGCCCGGGAAGGAATGCCCGCCCGGAAAGGCTGTTCCATATCGAGCCGGCCGCCGGTGAGCCTTTGGTTTAAGGGATCATAGACACAGCGGCCCCGGGCTTCGGCCTCATCACCCGTGTTCCACGGCAGGAAGAGCGATCCTTCCAACTCCAGCTCCGCCGCCTGTCCCGAAGTGTCGGGCTGCAGCCGCAGCAGCGACTGACTGATTTCCCATCTCAGGGCGCTCCAGGGAATGGCCTCCTGCGGCTGAAAAGGATCGATACGGCCTGTGAAAATGCCGTCGGGGTTCAGGGTCAGACTCAAGGCGCCGGTTTCGACCCGCTGGTATCCGCCGGGAGCCGGGAAAACAATGTGTCCGGCCGTGAACAGCTCGACGATCTGCGTGTTCAGGGAATCCCTGAAAACACCGTCCAGAACCTCCACGGACACCGACCATCCGGACCCTTCGGCCAGGGGCACCTCCGAAGCCGCGGGGAATTGCCGCGTCTCGACACGGCCGTGAAAACGGCCGTCGCGGTAGGCGGCATCCAGCACGCTCAGGGGTCTGGTTTCTATTTCCGCGCACAGGGCCGCCATGCGTGCCGGCAGACCGGGCAGTTTGAACCCGAAATCAAAACGAAATTCCCATTCCTCGTCACTGTTTCCGCTCCACTCGAACCAGTCGAAAGAGTGTGCCTCCATCCGGAAAGCCCAGAGCTGAAGCAGCAGTTTCTGATAACCGATAAAATCCGTCATTCCCAGATCCGGAATCGAAATCTGAGGCAGCTGGAAACCCTGCGGCGTCAGATGAACACCGGAAACGAAAGGCAGATCCAGGCGGGGCTGAAAACCGCTGAAGGCAAGCCCCAGGTCCATATCCAGATCGAAAATCCATGTCCGTGTTTCGTCCAGATACCTCAGTTCCGCGCAGTGCGGATTCCGGATCCGGAAGACGGCCTCGCCCGCCGGCAGTTCAAATCCTTCCTCATTCCCGGCAAAGGACTGGGACGCCACGGCGAGGCCTTCATCCAGAATCAATTCCAGACTCAGAGAGCGGAGATGGGGATTGGAGGCTTTTGGAAGAAAAGTCAGACGTCCCTCAAGCTCAAGCCGGGTCTGATTGAGGTTCGCGGAAGGCGTTCCGTCAATCACTCCCCAGGCCGAGTACAGAGACAGAGCCAGGCGGTCGCTCCCCTCCCGAAGCGGCATGTGCAGCGCCAGTGAGCTCACGGGCAGGTCTCCGAAAAGCCGGCCCTCTGAAGTCAGCGCCAGAGAGACAGGCCCGGACGGCGCCACTCGATGAAACAGGCTCAGCGATCCGAAACACGCCCAGGTTCGGGTCATGGGCTCATACACAAGCCTTTGCAGAATCACGGGCAGCCCGAGAGAGTACAGGTCAAAAGGCCCCTCCTGAACCGGAGCCGGGGCCGCCTCCAGGGAGCCTTCGATGATCTCCAGGGTGTACCGGTCAAAAGTCAGATCAACAGTGGCGCGGGTTTCAGGGGGACTGCCGCCGGCTGTCAGGGCCTGAAAGATCAGGGGGACTGAATAGGGCAGGCGGGATGTCACCGTGATGACAGATGAATCGGGAGAAAAATCCGTATCGACCATGAGGCGGTCACCGTCGCGAAGACGGAGCCGTGCCACATTGGACGGGACCGGCAGCCATTCCGGGATGAGTGAGGCTTCTCCCGGCAGCCCGGAAAGAGGCACGGTAAACGCCCGCACCGCGCTTTTCCCCTCGTTTTCGGTCACGGGATTCCCATACTGGTCCAGAGCCTCCACCTGCCAGGCATAATGCCTGCCAGGCTGCAGATCCGCCGCTTCGGGCGGATACCGCAGTTCCGGATCCATCAGCGTCATGTCATGGACGAAATGCGGGGGATTCAGCGCCATGGCCTCCTGAGGCGACTGATGACCGGCCATCTCCGTAATCCGCAGGGTGTAATAGACGGAACCCTCGATGGAAACGAGGGGCTCGATCCACTGGAAAAGCGGACGGGGATCCGTAAGCATGGTGTTGGCTTCGGGCACGATGAGTTCCAGAACGGGCAGAACGGCATCCATGGCTTCAGCAGTCATGAATTGACCCAGAATGCTCAATCCCTCGTTTTTGGTTACCGGCTTTCCTTCAAAATCCAGGGCCTGAACCTGCCAGACATACTGCTTGCCCGTCTCCAGCGGAAGACCGTCCAAAGGATAATCGAAATTCGACGAAAACAGGGAATAATTCTCGTAATGGGGAAAATTGGCGGCCAGGGCCCGCTGAGGCGTCTGTCCGGACAGCATCTCCACCATACGGAACGTATAGACCATATCCTTGCCCGCGGGAAGCTGGGGAGGAATCCATTGAAAAACCGGGTAAGGGGTGTTCACCGTCTCGCCGTCGATGGGATAGATGAGTTCCGGCGGTTCGGGATGGGTGATGGCAAACTGGCCCGTGATATCCCCGGCGAGCACATTGTCGAACAGATCCTGGATCCGGATCTCCACGGTATAATAACCTTCGGGCAGCATCCCCGTCCGAACGGCCTTCCGACGGGCTGTTTCGTTCACCGACTCCGTTTGCCAGGAGCTGAAATCCGTTGAGTTCATGGTAACCGTTTCACCGGAATGAACCAGAAAACGCCGGCTCCTGCCGCGGAATCCCAGCTGTCCGCCGCTCTCGTACAGATCGAGAACAATCACCACCACCTCGGATTGGCCGCTGTTGTTGGTGATGTCCAGCGATTCCAGTGTGGGGTCGTTCTCCCAGTCGCTAAGATAGGGCGACGGATAGGGATCCACCAGAAGCACGGCTGACCAGTCCTGAGCGGTCAAAGGAGCGGCGGCCAGCGTGACAGCGGCCAGAATATGGAAAACTCTCTTCATGGTCTTGGACCTTCCGGTTGACAATGCGTGGAGGTGTTGAATGCTCATTTTGGGTGCTCCCCGGGTTTCACCAGCGGTTTGGCCATGGGCGTGTTGATGGTGATGCTGAACGAATCCGTTCGAGATTTTTGGGGACTTCCGCTGTCATACACGGTTATCTGGAAATTGTACGTGCCGGCTGTCGTGGGTGTACCTGTAAGCCCGGCAGCCATATTGTAATCATAGTAGGTAAAACTTAATCCGGGGGGAAGCGATCCGCCGATGGTCCATGGCGACTGATAAGGCGGGGTTCCGCCTTCATAAAATATAGAACCGGAATACACAACACCTGCCGTCCCGTCGTCAAAATGATAATCAAACAGGGTAATGGGACCGGGTTTAATAATCCAGGTGAGATTCCTTGTGTCCGATTGCCGTGGACTGCTGCTGTCTTTCACCCTGAACCGGATATGAGTCGTACAGGTCCAGTTGGGTACAGTCCCGCTGAAAACACCGTCTTCAGTGAGGGTCATGCCCTCGGTGATCCAGTCCGGATCCGAATCGATTATCGACCACTTATAGGGTTCGACACCTCCTTCAGCCTGCAGCTGCGTGGAATAGGGCTGGCCTCCCGTCGCAGCGGGCAGATAAGACTGGCTGATATAGAGCGGAAGCACATCCAGAATTTGCAGTGTATAGGATTGTGTATCGGCCAGGCCGATATACCGGTTGTCTTCGATGCGGACAACGAAATCATAGGTCCCCATGGCCGTCGGGGTTCCCGTGATACGGCCCGATGTTCCCTGATCCTCGAGCTCCAGCCCGCTCGGCAGCGAGCCTTCGGCCAGAGACCATGTATAGTCCGAACTGCCGCCCTGGGCCGAAAGGCTCTGATCATAGGCGACATCGATGGCGCCCATGGGCAGTGTTTCTGTGAGCAGTTCGAGCGTCATGTCCCGGTCCACCACCCAGGCTACCGTGCCGCTCCACCGGGAGACGCCGATGACCCCTTCCGTTCGTACGCGGTAGTAATAGGTGCTGTCGGGTTTTCCGGATACTGAAAGCGTCGTATCCGGTCCATTGTATGCGGTTCCGGGACTGGAAAATACTTCATCCAACGACTCCTCCAGCCGGTAGGAATAGGCCCTTTCCACGGATGACCAGGCCAGGTGAAAAGTATCCAGCACCGTATAGTTGATATCATTCAGACCCGTAAATTCCGGAGCCGTCACGGGCTGATTCGGAACCATGGCCAGATCGAGCTCCACATCATCGGGCGGTTCCACCAGGATCCGGGTCGTGTCGCCGAGATAGAGAACCGTTCCGCCGGCATCCGAGGCTTCGGCGTGCACGTTGTAAAATGCCAGAGGCAGCTCCAGCGTATAGACCCCGTTTTCCTGATAATCGAACTCTTTGCTGATTTCATCCGGCTCGAGCATGAAACGGATCCGGCTCACCCTCTGGCCGATGAGCGCCGCTCCAGGAAGATTCTTTTCCGTTTTGAATGATTTCGGTTTTCCGGACGGCCGCCGTATTCTGAATGGCGTTTCCGCGGCCGAGACAGCCGATGTGTCCACCTCCTGCCACGACAGTGTGACCACCAGTTTCCCGGTTTTGGGAGGCGTAATCGCTTCGCACAGAATAAACAGGCCGCCTGCCAGGGCCAAAGCCGATAACCTTGTGATGCCTCTTTTCATGACCATTCTCCTGTCATCGCCCATAATGCGTCTCAAAGACGATGAGACAGATTCAAGCTGGTTCGAAATTCCTCAAACTCGCGGGTTCCCCTGAAGATATTGTAGGTCAGGTTAAACCGGATCAGATTGCGCCGGGTCAGCCGGTAACCCGCGTTCAGGCCCAGACGCAGCATTCTGGAATCGCGTATCATTGAGGACGAACTGAAAAGTGTGGTGTTAAGCCGGTTCTGAAAAGCCGTATGAGACAACCGCAGGGAGTAAACCTGGGAGGTATAATTCCCCTGTTCCGGAGTGTTCCTGAAAGAAAGCCCGGTCGACATGTTGAGCAGAAGCCGCTCCACGACCTTCATGCTGCCCGTCAGATTCAGTGTATGATACATGGAACGGCTTTCCGACCGGTGCATGTTTTTATCGGACTGCTGATAATTGTACTGCAGCCCCAACTGACGCACCCGGGTGTCCGGACCGAAGACAAGGGCCTGATGGGTGGAGAGTACGGTGTTGGTATACGTATAGCCCAGGGTATCCACGGCCGCGTTATTGTTCATATCCAGAATCTGGACGTTCACCGCAGACCGCCAACGGTTGAAATTCGAGCGCACCGAAGCCCTGATCTGATGGCGTACATTGGTCTCGGTCTTCTGGTCCAGCAGATTATCGTTCATGCGGTTCCACTGAAACTGCATCTGATGGCGGCCCCAGCCGGAGTGCCGAGCTGAAAAGCAGCTCACGCCGGTCATTCACCGTGGAAGGCATACCCAGAGAGACATAACCCGGACCGATGGTTCGATAGCCCATGCTGACTTTGACAGGATTGAAATTCATATCCAGCAGGGAATTCAGCGCGTAATCCACGGCCGAACTCCTTCGAGGAGTGTAAACCCCGTCCAGGAGGTTCCGGAAAAAGTCCGATGTGTCCAGACTGTCCAGATTGATCCTTTCCGAATTCAGGTCTTTGGTAAAAGCGCTTCCCGACGCCTCCAGGTCCAGAGTCACGTGGTTTTTCCACATTTGGATACGGGCCGACAGACCGGCCACCAGGTTTTCCTGGGGCGTGACGGCATAGGGGTTGTACGGCGGTTCGATCCAGAGCGTGTCCAGAGGATTCTCCAGGGTGTCTGGATTGACGAAGGGAATATCCGAAGGATCCTCTCCCGTAATGGAATTGGGATCATCCCTGACCTTCAGCACAATCAAATCCACATGGGTTCCCTGCCTGTTTCCATAGCCCACGCGTCCTGTGAAAAGCCTCTGCTCATAGCTTTGATTCACTACCGTTCCCTCCACCGCCCGGCGGGTCTGGCCTCCGCCCACGGTGAACCGGAATTTTCCCGGAAACAGGTCGAGCGCCGCTCCCTTGACATTGACACCGTTGAATGTATACTGCGAGAACCGGTCGGAAAAGTCTCCCAGGTGGGCCCGCCCCCAGCTCCAGACAGGGTGCAGCCCCATGATGTTCATATTCTGACGGGCGCTGGAGCCCTCGGTGGAAAGGAGCAGTTCGGCGGAAATGGAAAAATACCGGGAAAAAGTCAGAGTCGGCGTCAGTGACAGCCGTGCCGTGGAGGGAGGGCACCGGGCCCCGGTTCCGTTGACGCTGTACAGTTCGCCGTATAAACCGGCCTGTCCCGTGAGTGTGGCCTGCTCTTTCAGCCAGGCGGGCATTTTGATCTCACCCCGGGCGTATCCGGTCATCATGAACAGAATACACACCGCCTTCACGCAGAGACAGGGGCGGAAAGCGGCGTGAAAGGAGAAGCGTCGTCTCATGGGTTTTCCCTTCGATTTCCATCCATTCGGTTCTGTTCCTTTGCGGCATCAGGGCTTCTTCTTCGTATCCGCGTTTTCCTTCTTCAGGGCCATGACCTTGTCATTGCGTCCCAGACGGTGCCAGAGTGCAATCAGGTTTTCTTTCATGCGCTCATATTCGGCATGCGTTTGAACGAGCTGCTCCCATCTGCGGGCCAGGGATTCCAGGCGGCCCGCGGCTTCAGCGGCCCGAATGCAGCGCTTCATCAGAGCCTCTTCATGGGGAGACCGTTCCACGGCCGAGCGAAACACACGCAGGGCCAGGTCTGTCTCTTCAAGAACCATGTACAGATCTCCCAGTTTGACCAGCCTGCCGACGTCACGGGGGTTTCTTTCCACGGCTTTCTCATAAAAGGTACGGGCCTTTTCCGGTCTGCCGGTGGCGGCATACACGTCAGCCAGCCCGTCCAGAAGCAGAGGCGCTTCGGCGTGCTCCTGAAGGCGCTCCAGCAGAACCCGTTCCAGGGCGGAAGGATCATCCCTGATCCAATCTTCATAAATAGATTCGATCATATTTTTCAGGGAATCGTGCCTGGCGCTTTTCGCCCGGTTGAGAGCGGCATCCCGAAGAACCCGTCCTGAGTCGATGCGGTTTCGCGTCTCCGATTCCAGTTCCGCGATCTCTTTGATGCCGCGCTCCAAAGCCAAACGCCGATAGAGATGCCTGGAATTCATATTCTGAAAGGAGTCGGACAGACGGTACAAAGCGTAAGCCGGCCGGGCATCCCGTCCCCGCGTCTCGGCCTGCAGGTAGGCGTCACGGGCGGCCGGAAACGCACCTTTTTTTTCGTGAACACGTCCCGCGGCCATCCATGGCGCCGAAGCCTCGGGACGCAGATTCGACCAGCGGCCGTAGAATTCCAGGGCCCTGTTGAGAAGCCCGAGTGTCTCGGCCGTCTCTCCCGCGCGCATCAGACAGACGGCGTGAGAAGGTTCATCTTTCAATTGCGCCTCATATAGAAACAGAGCCGAGTCGGGCACTCCTTCCAGTCTGAATGTCTCCGCCATGGCCAAATACGGAGGATCGTTTCGTTTGTCTCCAAATTCCCGGTAAACCCGCCGGGCCTCCGGCCACTGTTTTTGTGATTCATGGGTTTTGGCGATGCGAATCATCAGCGTGTCCGCGGCGGGATCGCGGGCCAGCCAGTCCTGATACACCTCCCGTTCCAGTTCGAATTGTCTGTATTCGTGATACAGAAAAGCCAGGGTTCCGGTCCATCTCGGATTCCATCCGACTTCCTGAATTCCCTGGACAAGAATCCGCAATGATTCTTCCCGCCTCCCCTGAGAAGCCCGCAGCCGGCTCAGGGTGTCGCGTCCCTCCTCATGGCCGGGATTTTCTTCCAGCAGGGTTTCCAGAAAGGACCCGAGTGCTTCAGGGCCCCGGCCCTGCATAGAGACGGACAGGAGCAACTGGAATATCCGCGCGTCTTCCGGGAATAATCGCACTCCCTTCTCGAGACAGGCGAGGCTTTGATCCAGCCGGCCCGCCTGAAAAAGGGCCGTCCCCGCGGCGCGTACGAGTTCCGGAGAGTCCGTTGAGAGGGCCAACGCTTCCTGAAGGAAATCCGCCGCCTCGGAAAATTGCTCCCGGCCATATGCCTCGACTCCCGCGTTGCGGAGCGCGGCGGACAGCGCGCGGCGTGTGTCCGGATTTCCGTGCTGCTCATCAAGACGCCGGAACCAGTACGCTGAGTGTCGGTAATAGCCGGACTCAAAGAACAAACCGGCCAGAGCTGCGTCTTTTTCACCGGGCACAAAACCGCTCAAAACGGATTCGGCCCAGGACTGAAGAGAATCAGCCTCTCCGGCTTCGATCCGCGAACGGCAGTGGTTGATGAAATCATGAAGATCGTCAAACGCGCGCGGCCCGGAAAACGCGGCCGCACACAAAAAGATTATCGGCAGAAGAGACGCGGAGGATCTTCGGGAAGGTTTGCCCCGGCACGGGAGAAAACGGATGGGATTCGGCAAACGAAAGGTGGTCCCGCACAGCGAATTGATCATGTTTTATCCGGCCGGCCGTGAGCAGAGGGTTATATAGAACAATCAGAATTCCGAATATTCTATGATAAATCTTCAAAGAAATAAATGCAAGTTATTTTTTTTGGCTCCTCACGCGAATTTGTGCACCCAATTGGGTGAATCCAGCTTACCCATGCAGTGCATGAGTAGTGTGGCAAATGTAATTGAAGACCGATATCCTTTGGCTTGATGACTTAATGACTTTGCGAC
>Ga0209614_1000628_pt1 | contig 30110 bp, 32 predicted proteins | sample BlaSprsedimmetaG_FD_185484 | JGI IMG/M metagenome (GOLD analysis project Ga0209614, IMG submission 185484) | Hot spring sediment bacterial and archeal communities from California, USA to study Microbial Dark Matter (Phase II) - Blank Spring... ... | reverse complement strand
GGACGCGTGCCTTACGGCGACTGATGACACAGCCCGTATAATGGGCCGAACGTCATCGATTGGAGCAGTCTATGGAGATTCTGGGATTCGACCTGTCTTCCCAGCAAACGTCGCGCGTGCTCCTGGCCGTTGCGATCGTAGTGCTCACCTTCATCGCGATGCGCGTCGTAGGCAAGGTCGTCCGCCGGTCCGTTGCGGTGAACGAAGCCATACCCTCGGCGAGCATGCTCGTGAATATCGCGCGAGGCCTGGTGATCGTTATCGGCGTGCTTATGGTACTGAGCGTCTTTGACGTGTCCATCACTCCGATCCTCACCGCGCTGGGTGTGGGCGGCCTGGCGGTGTCGCTTGCATTGCAGGACACGCTAGGCAACCTCTTCGCCGGATTGCAGATCATCACGACAAAGCAGATCCGCCAGGGCGACTATGTGCTGCTGGATAGCGGCCAGGAGGGCACCGTTGATGACGTTGCCTGGCGCACGACCACGCTCCGCACATCGGTGGACAACCTGGTGATCGTGCCGAACGGGAAGCTGGCACAGTCGATCGTGACGAACTACAAGCTGCCCGTGGGCGCGGTAGCAGTGCTCATATACTTCGGCGTGACCTACAGCTCCGATCTCGACCAGGTGGAGTCGGTGACCCTCGATGTGGGACGTGACGTGATGCGCGACCTCGAGCCGGCTCTTGCCCACATGGAGCCGCTCATCAGGTTCCCCGAGTTCGGCGACTCGCAGGTCACAGGTCTAGCGATACTGCATACCACCGAATTCAATGGGCAATGGGCGCTGCGCAGCGAGTTCGTGAAGCGTCTGCATGCCCGCTTCAACAAGGAGGGCATCGAGTTCGCCTTCCCCACGCGCACGGTCTATATGGCCGACTCCGAGTAGACTTCCGATGTGGAGACACGGAAGCCCGGGCAATCGCCCGGGCTTCCGTGTTCTCAGCGAGCAGAGGCTCTAGTGCCGGAAGTGGCGATACCCGGTGAACACCATGGACACGCCGAACTTGTTCGCGGCTGCGATGACCTCGTCGTCGCGGATCGAGCCGCCCGGCTGGATGAACGCCGTCACCCCGGCGTCGGCGCAGACCTCAAGCGTGTCCGGGAACGGCATGAACGCATCGGATGCGCAGACGGAGTCGCGCACCTTGGCGCCCGCCGCCTCCACCGCGATACGTGCCGAGTTCACCCTGTTCATCTGACCGGCGCCCACACCCACGGTGGCGAAGTCCTTGGCAAGCACGATGGCGTTGCTCTTGACGCTCTTCACGACACGCCAGGCGAAGAGCAGCTGTTCCATCTCCTCGTCAGTAGGCTTGGCGATCGTGGCTACCCGGAACCGTGACGGGTCCTCGGTCACGCCGTCGGATATCTGCACGAGCATCCCGCCTTCAACGGCGCGCGACTCGTAGTGGCCGGCCACCGGGCGGACGCCTCCGGTGCGCAACACGCGCAGGTTTCGCTTCTGTTCCAGGTGCAGGAGCGCATCGTTGTCGTACTCGGGCGCGATCATCACTTCCACGAACTGCTTGTTGGCGGAGATAGCCCGCACGAGGTCCGGGGTAACCGTGCCGTTGAACGCGATCACTCCGCCGTAGGCCGAGACCGGATCGCATTCGTAGGCGCGCTGGTACGCGCTCACGAGGTCGGCCCCGACCGCCACACCGCACGGGTTCATGTGCTTCACGATCACGCACGCAGGCGCCTCGAACTCGCGCACCGCCGCCCAACAGGCGTCGGTGTCGAGGATGTTGTTGTACGAGAGCTCCTTGCCCTGCACTTGTGTGGAGCGCGCGAGCGTGTGCTCCTTGCTGTCGCTGAAGCGGTAGAACGCGGCATCCTGATGCGGGTTCTCCCCGTACCGGAGGTCCTGGATCTTGTCGAGGCGGAAGCGCACCTCCTCCGGGAACGGCTCGCTGCCATAGCCCGAGAGATACCGCCAGATGGCGCTATCATAGGCGCTCGTGATCCTGAACACGTCGGTGGCGAGGCGTTTGCGCGTGCCGTAGGAGACGAGTCCGCCGGATGCGCGCATCTCGTCCACGATTCCTGAGTAGTCCACCGGGTCGGTCACCACGGTGACCGCCTCGAAGTTCTTCGCTGCCGAGCGCAGCATGCTCGGCCCGCCTATGTCGATGTTCTCCACCGCTTCCTCGAGCAACACGCCCTCGCGGGCGACGGTGTCCTCGAACGCGTACAGGTTCACCACCACCAGGTCGATCATCCCGATGCCATGCGATTCGGCCTCGGCCATATGGGTGGACGAGTCGCGCCGTGCGAGCAGGCCGCCGTGCACCTTGGGGTGGAGCGTCTTGACCCGGCCGTCCATCATCTCCGGGAAGCCGGTGAGATCGTCGATGGGGCGGACCGGTATCCCCGCCTCCACCAGGGCGGCGGCGGTCCCGCCGGTGGAGACGATCTCCACGCCGAACTCAGTGGCGAGCACGCGGCAGAAATCGGCAACACCGGTCTTGTCGGTGACCGAGACGAGCGCTCGCTTGATCTTCACGTTGTCCATAACCGGATGCTCCCTTACTCCTCGCTGATATTCACTCGTCTGCCCTCGACACGCACGCGCTCCATCGCTATGAGGCCGATGGCATGCGGCAGAAGCCGGTGTTCCACCTCATGGATGCGCGTCTCGAGCGTCTCGAGCGTATCCGTCTCCTCCACGACCACCGGCTCCTGGCACAGGATCGGGCCGCGGTCGAACTCCTCGTCGGCGAAGTGGACCGTGACGCCGGTGATCTTCACGCCCCACTCGAACGCATCGCGGATCGCGGTAGCCCCCGGAAACGCCGGCAACAGCGCCGGGTGCAGGTTGATCACCGCGCCGGGGAACGCTCGCAGCACCTCCACGCCGAGCAGCCTCATGTAACCGGCCATCACCACCAGCTCCACGCCGTGGCCCTCGAGGACTTCACGGACCTCGTGGTTGTACGCGCCGGAGCCTTCGCTGCCGGCGGGATCGATGTGCACCGCCGGGACGCCCGCCAGCCGGGCCCGCTCGAGCCCGTAGGCGTCGGCCTTGTTGGAGATCACCACAGCAACGCGCGCATGAAGCGTTCCCGCGGCGATCGCGTCGATGATGGCCTGCAGGTTGGTGCCGCTTCCGGAGACGAGCACGCCGAGGGCGAGGCGATGCCGCTCACCCATAGACGACCGCCCCCGTTCCCTCCACGATCTCGCCGATCTCAGAGACCGACTCGCCCATCTCGCGCAGCTTCGCCGCGGCCGTAGGCGCCTCGGCAGGGTCCAGCATTAGAGCGAGACCGACACCCATGTTGAAGGTGCGGTACATGCTGTCGTCGTCGATGCCTGCCGCCTCCTGCAGGAGGCCGAAGACCTGCGGCACCTTCCATCCACCCCGCACCACCCGCGCATCGCACGACTTGGGCAGCACGCGGTCGAGGTTCTCCGTGATGCCGCCGCCGGTGATATGCGCCATACCCTTCACCGGGACCTCGGCGAGCACGGCGCGCACGCTCTTGACGTAGATGCGCGTGGGAGTGAGCAGGACATCGCCCAGTGTGGCGCCTCCGAGGTCGACCCGCGGCAGCGTGAGCTCGTCCTCGCGTCCCTCCACGAGCACCTTGCGCACGAGCGAGAAGCCGTTGGAGTGTAGACCGCTCGAGCCGAGGCCGAGGATCACGTCGCCGGGCTCGATCGTCTCGCCGGTGATTATCTTCGGCCGGTCCACAACGCCAACGCAGAATCCCGAGAGGTCGTAGTCGTCGGCATCCATCGTGCCCGGATGCTCGGCCATCTCCCCGCCCACCAGCGCGCATCCCGCCTGCTGACAGCCCTCGGCGATGCCCGCCACGATCCGCTCCATACGCTCCGAGTGGAGCTTGCCCACGGCCACGTAATCGAGGAAGAAGAGCGGCTCGGCGCCGGAGACGAGGATGTCGTTGGCGCACATGGCAACGAGGTCGATGCCCACGGTGTCGTGCACGTCGAGCAGCTGAGCAAGCTTGAGCTTGGTGCCCACGCCGTCGGTGCCGCTCACGAGCACCGGGTCGTCCATATCCTTGAACGCCCTGGCCGAGAAGAGTCCGCCGAAGCCGCCGATGTCACCGATCACTTCGGGCCGGTACGTGGCCCGTACGTGAGAGCGGATGCGCTCGACGGCGCGAGCGCCCTCGGCGGTGTCCACGCCGGCGGCGCGGTAATCCACCGGACCCTGATGCTGGTCGGCTGCCATGGTCTCCCCTCGGATCGTGTGCGCGACCGCGCACGCGTGCATTGTACCCCACGCCGCGAGTCCTCATCGGCCGGAGCGGCGGCCGATCACTCCTCGATCAGCAGCACGCCGGGGAATGCGCCGTGCGCACGTGCATCGGCGCTCGCAAGCGTGGCCTCCAGCAGCACCGCGCATGCGGGAGCGAGCGCGTCGTAGAACGAGCAGCCTAGAACGTCGCACTGACGCGCGGCCTCAACCACGACGGCGTCGGTGAGCGGCACGATCGTGATGCCTGAGGCCTTGATACGCTCCCATGCGTCCAGCACCGCATCCGCCCGCCTCTCCCGCTTCACCGTTGCGAGCACCTCGTGCACGAAGTGTGTAGGTGCTGCGAGACTGACCTCGCCAAGAACCGAGCGCCGCTGCAGCTGGAGGGCTGTGAGCGAACCATGTTCATGCCTGAACCACTTCACGCCGACCGAGGCATCCAGGACGTACATCGTTGGAGCGCTCACTTCGCCTGCTCCGGCCTGCCACGAAGCGGCGCCGAGTCATCGGTCTCGCGGATCTCCCGCAGGATCTTCAGAGTCGGCCTGTCGTCGTAGATCACGGGGTGACGATCCTCGAACGTCCGCATCCCCTCGAGCGCCCACTCCATGCGTGCACGCCGCGCCTCGGCCTGCCGCTCCTCGGCCGTCTTGCCGAGATAGGTGGTGAGCGACTCCTGCACGAGCTCGCTCCGAGCCAGGCCGAGCTCGCGGGCCTCGGCGTCCAGACGTTCGAGCAGCTCGTCAGGAAGCGAGATGGTGACCTTGGCGGTCATGATGTGCCCCTCTCGGTCATACCGCGATTCATACCTATGGTATGACCGCTACTCCCGGGGGTCAAGCGGCTGTGCGGACGCAGGCGGGGCACTACCCGAGCGCGCCAGCTCCCGCCGAGATCGCCACCGTGAGCGCTACGCCAACACCGGCTGCGGCAAGCCAGCCCGTACCGTGGGTCACGCGACGGCCCACTGCGGCGCCCACAAGCGCCGGACCGAGATACCCCACCACGAGCGATATGAGCGCCCAGCCGCCGAGGAAGACCCAGCCCGCCCACTCCGGCGCGCCCGCGAGAGCCGCGGACGCCAGGCCATCGTGAAGGTCGCGGGCATGGCCGAGGATGCGAAGCCCGTCGCCCACGAGCCAGCCCACCCCTACGATCCCGGCCGCCTCGGCATGGCGCGAGGCTTTGAGACGGGGACGCCCCGCGAGAGCGGCGGAGACCGCCACGGTGATCACCGCGAGAAGCGGGTTGTACTCAAGACCGAACCGCACGCCCTGCAGCAGCGCGCCGAGGACGGTCGTGGCCTCCGTCACGCGTCCGTCTCCAGGCGCAGCTTCCCGCGCCGGATCCAGTCGGGCACCTCGATCGGATACTCGCCGCTGAAGCACGCCGAGCAGAACTCCTCGGCGGGACGGCCCGTTGAGGCGATCAGGTCATCGAGCGGGAGGTAGGCCAGTGAGTCGACACCGATGAACTCGGCGATCTCCTCCACCGAATGCGTGGCGGCGATCAACTGGTCCTGGGAGTCGGTGTCGATGCCGTAGAAGCACGGCCACACCACGGGAGGCGACGTGAGCCGCATGTGCACCTCGGTGGCCCCGGCGTCGCGCAGCAGCTGCACGAGCTTCTTGGAGGTGTTGCCGCGCACAATCGAGTCGTCCACAACCACGATGCGCTGCCCCTTGATGATGTGCCGCAGGGGATTGAGCTTCATGCGGATGCCCTGCTGGCGGATCGATTGCGTGGGAGAGATGAACGTGCGGCCAACGTAGCGGTTCTTCACGAGCCCCTCGCCGTACGGGATCCCGCTTCCCTGCGCGTAGCCCACGGCGCCCGGGATGCCCGAGTCAGGCACGCCGATCACCATGTCGGCCTCCACGGGTGCGGTGCGCGCAAGGGCCATGCCCTGGTAGCGGCGCGCCTCATAGACGGTGCGCTCCTGGAGCACGCTGTCGGGACGCGCGAAGTACACGAACTCGAACACGCACAGGCTCGGCTTCTCGGGAGGCACCGCCTGCTCCGCTTCCAGCACGCCGCCCTTCACGCGGATCAGCTCGCCCGGCGCAACGTCGCGCACGACCTCGGCGCCGATGATATCGAGAGCGCACGTCTCCGACGCGAACACCCAGCCCTTGTCGTCCGGAAGGCGGCCGATCACGAGCGGACGCACGCCGTGCGGGTCGCGGAAGGCGTAGAGCGCGCTCTCGGACATCATGACCACCGAGTAGGCGCCGCGCATGAGCCGCATCGCGTCACGAATGCCGCCACGGATCGAGTCGTGCTGCTGGGTGAAGTGGTCCACGAGCCGGACCATCACCTCGGAGTCGGTGGTGGACCTGAACCGCACGCCGAGGGAGGAGAGCTGTTCCCGGAGCGACGCCGTGTTCACCAGGTTGCCGTTGTGCGCAAGCGCGATGGTGTTGGGCCCGATCGCCGAGATCATCGGCTGGGCGTTCTCCCACTTCCGCGACGCACCGGTGGTGGAATAGCGGGTGTGGCCCACCGCGAGATGCCCCTGCAGTGAGTCGAGGTCGCCCTCGGAGAAGACCTGTGCCACCAGGCCGAGGTTCTTGACCACCATGAGCGTGTGGCCGTCGGCCACGGCGATGCCGGCCGACTCCTGCCCACGGTGTTGCAGCGCATGAAGCCCGAAGTAGGTTATGCGAGCGACGCCTTCGCCCGCCGCGTACACGCCGAAGACCCCGCACTCCTCCTCCATACGGTCCGGACGCTCGTCCTGGACGAAGAGGTCGTCACGATGGGTGTCGCTCATTCGGGGGTCCCGTGTCCTCACAGAAGTCGGGTGGCGTGCGGCGAGTAGGATAGCACGAGCGTCATGCCCCGTTCATTCCGGGTCCGAGGTCGAGGTGCGCGTGATCGAGCGCGGCAGCGATCCGCTCGGCAGCATCCGGACCCTCGTTGAGCAGGATTCTCTGCACCTCATCTACGGTGGCGGCGTCGGCTACCTCGCGAAGCGTGCGGAGCGCATGCTCCTGCACCGGGGGTGACCCGGTGGCGAGCGCCTCGGTCAGCACGGGGACGATCGAGCGGGCGACCACGTCAACGGCCCGGGAAAGCGCCGCCTCGCGCGTGGCGGAGTCGGGGCTGTGGAGTCCATCCTTGAGCGTGCGAAGCTCGTTGGGGTCGGGCTGCACGGGCATCACGGCTCCGCAACGATGCTGCCGGTGGCACGGCGCCTGCGCCACAGCCGCCAGAGCGAGTAAACGACCCCTGCAGCTACGAAGATCACGATCGCGGGCGCCACGATCGCCAGCACCGACAGCGCGAGGGCGCCCGCGTCCTCAGCTGCGCTCACCGCCGGTGTGCCCACGCCGGCGGTCGTGACGTTGAGCGCTGGGCGCGCCGTCGCCTTCACGGCATGTACACCACCTGCGAGCAGCACGCCTGCGAGAACGAGCAACCAGGGGCTCACGTCCACGGCGCTGCCTGCGGCAGCGACAGCCACGATGCCACCTGCAGCGGGACGCACAAAGCTTTGGATGACGTCGTTCACGCTGTCCACGGCGGGGATCTTGTCGGCCACGAGCTCTATCACCAGAAGGACGGCGATCACGGCGATCATCCACCACTCGCCAAGCACGTCGAACGGGGCTTTCAGTTGCAGCCACTCGAAATGCTGAGCCACGGCGACCACGAGCAACGGGATGTACGCGTTCAGCCCTGCCGGGATCGACAGGCCGAGTGCGGTGAGCAGTCCCACGCCCGCCTCCTCATGCGCGACGACGTGCTCAGAGCATAGCACGCGTGCGACCCCGCCCGCGTGGCGCGCCGGGGGACGTGCCGCCTGCTACGCCTCGCCGTGCACCAGCCGCTCGAGGGTCGTCTCGTACGCCTCGCGCAGGTTCCCGAGCGGCAGGTCGGCGAGGCCGTTGATGGTGAGACGGTCGCCGCCCACGGTGCCGATGCGGACACACGGCGTGGCGTGTGTGGCCGAGAGCGTCTTGAGCGCGTCGAAGTGGTCGGGGTGGACCGTGAGGATCACCCGCGCCTGCGACTCGCTGAACAACGCCGCCACCGGCGGCAACGCCGGGTCGAGGTCCACGGTGGCGCCGAGACCACCGGCCAGGCAGCACTCGGCCAGCGCCACCGCCACACCGCCCTCGGAGCAGTCGTGAGCTGAGAGCACGATGCCGGTGCCGATCGCCGTCACGAGGAACTCGTTGAGCAGGCGCTCATCCACGAGATCGACCCGCGGCGGACGGCCCGCCACCATGTCGTGGACGACCTTCAGGTACTCGCTCCCGCCAAGCTCGGGACGCGTGCGGCCGAGCATGACGATCGCGTCGCCTTCGTGCTTGAAGTCCATCGTGCAGTGTGCCGAGACGTCGTCCAGCACGCCCACGAGGCCGACCGTGGGGGTGGGGTAGATCGGCTGGCCGAAGCTCTCGTTGTAGAAGCTCACGTTGCCGCTGATCACCGGGACGCCGAAGGCGGTGCATGCATCGGCGAGCCCGCGTACCGACTCATGGAACGTCCAGAACACCTCTGGCTTCTCCGGATTGCCGAAGTTCAGACAGTCGGTGATCGCGGCGGGACGCGCTCCGGTGCAGGCCACGTTGCGAGCGGCCTCGACGAACGCGATCTGAGCGCCGGTGTACGGATCGAGGTAGCAGTACCGTCCGTTGCAGTCGGTGGATGCGGCGATACCGCGCTCGGTAGTCTCTCCGCGCCCGGTGTCACCGATCCGCAGCACTGTAGCGTCGGAGCCCGGCCTCACCACGGTGTTCACCATCACCTGGTGGTCGTACTGCTCCCAGATCCAGCGCCTGGAGCAGATGTTGGGACTCGCCAGCACCCGGAGGAGAACGTCGTTCAGCTCCGCGGGTGATTCGGGATGGGCCAGCGACATCGGGTCGAACGCCTGGACCTCGTCGAGGTACGCCGGACGCTCGCGAGCCGGGTCGTAGATCGGCGCGTCATGGGCGAGCGTGGCGGCTGGCATGTCCGCAACGATGTCGTCGCCCTCGCGCACGACGAAGCGACCCGTGTCGGTGACCTCGCCGATCACCGTGGAACGGAGCCCCCACCGCTCGCAGATCCCGTGCACCTGGTCGAGGTCGTCGGGCGTGACCACGGCCAGCATGCGCTCCTGGCTCTCCGAGACCATGTACTCAAAGGGTTTCATGGCCTCCTCGCGGGCCGGGATCGTGCTGACGTCGATATCCAGCCCCACGCCGCCGCGGCTCGCCATTTCGCTCGCGCTCGAGGTGAGACCCGCTGCGCCGAGGTCGCCGAGCGCTACGAGCAGGTCCTTCTCGAGCAGATCGAGGCACGCCTCGATGAGCAGCTTCTCCTCGAACGGATCGCCCACCTGCACGCTCGGCCGCTTGTCTTCGGCCTTCTCATCGAACTCCTGGCTCGCCAGCGTGGAGGCGCCGCCGATGCCATCGCGTCCGGTGGTGGAACCGATCAGCACCACGAGGTTGCCGGGGCCCGCGGCCACCGCCCGCGTGAGGTCGTCCTCGCGCATGAGCCCGATGGCCATGGCATTGATGAGACAGTTGCCCTCGTAGGCCTCCTCGAAGTAGACCTCTCCACCAACGGTGGGCACCCCGAGGCAGTTGCCGTAGCCGCCGATGCCGGCCACCGCACCCTCGAACAGGTAGCGCTGACGAGGCTTATCGAGCGTGCCGAACCTGAGCGAATCGAGGCTCGCGATCGGCCGGGCGCCCATCGTGAAGATGTCGCGGATGATGCCGCCCACGCCCGTGGCCGCACCCTGATACGGCTCGATGGCCGATGGGTGGTTGTGCGACTCCATCTTGAACGCGATCGCCCAGCCGTCTCCCACACGGATCACGCCGGCGTTCTCGCCGGGGCCCTGGAGCACGTGCGGCCCGTCTGTGGGGAACATCCTGAGCGTCTTCCGGGAGTGCTTGTAGGAGCAGTGCTCCGACCACATGAGCGAGTACATATAGAGCTCGGTGATGGTAGGAGTACGGCCGAGGATATCCACGACCTTCTCGTACTCATCGGGCTTCAGGCCCAGCTCGAGGGCGAGCTGCGGAGCGAGTTCGGGCGAGAGATCGGCGATCGGCATCAAGAGCCCCCCATGAAGGTGGTAACGGTGCTGGCTTGGATTGTAGCCCAAACACCTCGGCCTGCCGACGCGTCGTGCAGGGTCGCACGGTGCCACCGCCACTTCGAGCATGCGTCCGTCGGCCCCGGGTATCGCTACACGGCGTAGCACGCGGCCTGCCTCCGGATCGATCTCGAGCAACTCCCCGGTGGTCCAGGTGACCGCGTACAGAAGACCGTTGAACGCCGCCACCTCGCTTATCGAGCCACCCGCGTCGATCCGCCCGACCTCCTCGAGCGAAGCCGCGTCGAGGACGATCAGCGGGCCCCCGGGGTCGTTCACGTCCTCGCCGGTGGCGTCTACCAACACGAGATGCGCACCGGCCGCCGTCACCGAGGAGATCCGGTCACGGATGCCGGTGAGCCGCACGGCCGCAGAGGGTGCGACAGAGGCTGCATCGAGCCGCTCCACCAACGCCTCACCCCCGGCGGACGTGACACGCAGCAGACCGTGGGCGTTGCACGGGTCATCGGCGATCAGCCAGCAGTCAGCTCCCGGGCGGTCCACCACCACAGACGTGGAGAGGTCGATCGACGTGCGGCGGAGCGTGACATGGCCGCCGGCGAGGTCGTCGACCTCGGCGCCCACCGTCCACAGGTGACCGGCGGCGACCACGGGAGAGCCCGCGATGTTGCCGAGCGCACGCTCGTCGATCAGCACGCGCTCCACCGGATCGACAAGCGACCACACCGCTCCTTCAGGGGCCACCAGGCCGTGTCCTATCGCGAGCATGCCATCGGGGAGCACCTCCACACTTCCCGGGTTGGGGAATCCGAGTTTCACGTACCTGGCCGCCGGTGGGCCGTCCAGGCCCACAATGGCGACTGCGTCGTCGGCGCTTGAGCCCACACCGCCGCACTGCGCTATCGCGAAACCGCGCGGCCCGGACAGCGGGGTGAGGTCGATCCCCATCGAGCGGAGCGGTACGTCCCCTACAACGGACATCTCCACCGGATCGACGAGCACGACCTTGTCCGGCGCGTACGACAACACGCCGATCACCGGCCCGGACACCGGCTCCACCGCGGCACAGCCACCGGTGGCGGCGCTGGTGATGACCACACACGCGGTCACCACCAGCGAATGCGCACGGCGCCTGAGGCGCCCCCACATCCCGCGCCGCCCTCAGCTGGACATCGCGAACAGCGACGTCTGGCCGTCGTTCAGGAGGTCGACGGGCCACACCCAGTAGCCGCCATCGGCGTCCAGGTCCACACCGGCCTTCAGCTTCCACGCGACCCAGGGAAGCTTGCTGCAGTACCACCGGCTCTGGTCGGTCTTGGATGAGAGGATGTTGTACGGCTCGCCCTCCTGCTGTGCGCAGTAGCCGATCACGGTCGAGCCGTACGCCGCCCTGCTCGGCACCCACAGGCCGTACGCCCTGTCGTACGCGCGATACTTGATCGGCTGCTCCAGCTGCACCCCGTTGACGGGCGTGACGTTGGCGCTCCAGATGCAGTAAGAGGAGAGCCCGCGTGCCGGGCTATAGAGCGCATCGGACCAGCAGCCCGCATGCCCGAAGGTCGTGCCGAGCACGACGATGATGTCGCCGGTGTCGAAGGCCGTGAAGGAGATCGTGTTGGTGCCGTCACCTGACAGACCTCCCGCGCCGGGAGGCGCGACATCCGGGTGAGGAACGGCGGCGGGCTTTGGAAGGTCCCACCGTGGCGGCACGCCGCCTCTGTGATCGACCTTCTTGTGGGAGTGGCCGGCCGCGTGCGCGGGACTCACCGCGCACAGGGCCACCATGCATGCGCAGGCGACAACGAGCGCTCTCGCGATCTCATCGGTATCCCTCCGTCGTGTCGTACGTTGATGTACGCCACGACGGTGCCACGGCCCGTATAACCGGGTGTGGCGGTCTTCTCACCGGACCCTTAACGGATGCCGAATCCGCAGCGGATACCCGCGGAAGGCGCTCAGCCCACCTCGGCCAGGCGGCGCGCGATGGCGGTGAAGAACGCCTGCCCGTCGGTACCGCCGGTCACGGGATCCACCACACGCTCCGGATGCGGCATGAGGCCGAACACGTTCCCCCGCTCGTTGCAGATGCCGGCGATGTCGTCGAGCGCGCCGTTGGGGGCGCTGCCGCCCTCGGCTCTCGACCCGTCCGGCTCGCAGTACCGCAGAACGACCTGCCCGTTCTCGCGGAGGCGCCGGAGCGTCTCGTCATCGCAGGTGTAGTTGCCCTCGTTGTGGTTCACCGGGATGCTCACGACCGTGTCCGCCGGGAGGTCGAGCCACTGACACGCGCTCTCCTCCACGCGCAGGTGCGTGGGCTTGCACACGAACTTGAGGCCTGTGTTCCGCAGGAGCGCGCCCGGGAGCAGATGCGCCTCGGTGAGGATCTGGAAGCCGTTACAGATGCCGATGACCGGCCCGCCCGCCTCGGCGAACCTCACCACCTCGGCCATCACGGGCGAGAAGCGCGCAACCGCGCCGCAGCGGATGTAGTCGCCGTAGCTGAAGCCGCCGGGCAGCACGATCGCATCGTAGCCCTCCAGGCTGGTGTCACCATGCCAGATGTACCCGGCATCGAACCCGAGGTGGTTCACGGCGTGGACGACGTCCTGCTCGCAGTTCGATCCGGGGAAACGTACGATTCCGAACCGCATCGCTTACGCCTCCCCGACGGTCTCGATGCGGTAATCCTCGATCACCGGGTTGGCGAGCAGCCTGTCGCACATCTCGCGAACGCGCTCGGTGGGTGTCCCGTCGGCCACCTCGAGCTGGATGTACTTGCCGATCTTCACCGACGCCACCTCGTTGTAGCCGAGGTTGACCAGCGCACGCTCGGCGGTGGCCCCCGGCGGGTCGAAGATGCCCTTCTTGTAGGTCACGTAGATCTCGAATCGTGCCACGGTGACGGCTCCTCCCCTTACGGCTCGCGCCCTGCTGACGCGGCGGTCGTACCCTCATCGTCCGACCCCGACGGGTCGTTGAACGTCACGAACATGCTCTCCCGGTCCTGGCGCATCTTCTCGGCCACCGCCGCATCGAGCTTCCGGCGGCTGTACCACATCGTGCCGAGACCGATCACCCATGCCGCGATCGACGCGTACGCGAGCACCGGGATCTCGCTGTGGACATCAACCGTGGCCGCCGAGGAAGAACCCACCTGCCAGAAGCTCAGCAGGAATCCGAGAACGCCCACACCCGCAAGCACGATGCCCGCCCAGAACAGGTAGATATGGGCCCTCACGTGGCGAGGGACGGCGCGGATGCTCACTTCCCGTCCTTCGACTCCGCGGTACCGTCCGCATCCACGGCGTGCTTCTGCTCCTTCTTGGAGGGCTTCTTCGCCGTGCTAGCGATCAGCTCCTTGCGCAGTCTGCGGATGACCACCAGATCGATCGCCACCGCGGTCATCGAGGCCACCAGCACCACTCCGGCGATGATGCGCTGAACGCCCTCGTCGGCGCGGAGCTCCGGCACGAGCCAGCCGAGCGCGATGAGACCGATACCGGTGAGCAGCAGCACCCACCACACGCGGCGCCACTTCTTGATCTGCGGCGAGGTGGGCAGCCCGGCCCAGTCCTTCTCCACGCCCCCGGTCGGCTTCTTCTTCGAATCGCTCCGGGAGGCCTCCACGGTGCCCTGCTTGCGCACCGGCTTGGCCTTGGCGGCGCTCTTGCGCGTGGAGCCTATGTTCGCCCCTTTGCGGTACCGGTCGTTGCTGAAGCTGCGCTGCGACATCCTATGCCCCTTCCGGCATGAAAGCCTGGCCGGTGATGGCCTCGTACGCCTCGATGTACTTCTCGGCCGTGACCGCAAGGATGTCCTCGGGCAGCGAAGGCGCCGGAGGCGTCTTGTCCCAGCCGCTCGCCTCCAGCCAGTCGCGCACGAACTGCTTGTCGTAGCTCGGTTGCGGGCCGCCGGGAACGTACTCGTCGGCAGGCCAGAAGCGTGAACTGTCAGGCGTGAGGACCTCATCGATCAGCGTGACCTCGTCGTCCACCAGCCCGAACTCGAACTTGGTGTCCGCGATGATGATGCCGCGCTCGGCGGCATGGTCGCGCGCTGCCGAGTACAGCGCGAGCGATGCGTCGCGCAGTTGAGCGGCGTGTTCCGCGCCGATGATCTCCACCATGCGCTCGTAGCTGATGTTCTCGTCGTGATCGCCCACGGCCGCCTTGGTGGACGGCGTGAAGATCGGCTCGGGCAACCGGGAGCTCTCCACGAGACCCTCGGGCAGCTTCTGGCCGCACACCGTCCCCTGCTCGCGGTACTCCTTCCACCCGCTGCCCGCGAGGTACCCACGCACGATGCACTCCACCGGGAAGACCTCGGCCCTCTTCACGATCATGAAGCGACCGCGCAGGCTATCGGCGTACGAGGCGAGCTTGTCGGGCAGGTCGCACTCCTCGGCCGTGAGGAGGTGGTTGGGCACGATGTCGCCGAGCAGGTCGAACCAGAAGAGCGAGAGCTTGGTGAGCACCTCGCCCTTATAGAGGACCGGGTCGGGCAGTACCACGTCGAACGCGCTCAGGCGGTCGGTGGACACGATCAGCAGCGCCTTGCCGAGGTCGTAGATGTCGCGGACCTTGCCCTGCGCTGTGGGTTTGAGTTCCATCGGCTCCACTCTGAGTCCTTTCGCTCCCGACGTCACGGGGGCGGCGGCACGCGGCCGGACGGCGCCCCGGGGACGCCCCGCCATGCGTGCATTGTAGGCGATACGCGCCAGCGGCGATACGCGCCGGGCGCCCACACCGCCAGGCGGTAGCGGTTCCCTATCGGGGAAGCTGCATCCGCTCGAGCGTGCCCGCATCGATGTCACCCGCGCCCGACACCACGCGAAGCAGGCTGCGATAGAAGCCCGCGAGCGGATTCACGTACTCGTAGTTCACGAGGTAGGGCTCGCCCTCGATGCCGCCGAGTTCGGCCGCACGGTCCACGGCGTCGTTGTAGTTGCCGATCGAGTCCACCAGGCCGAGTTCCAGCGCTTCGCTCCCGAGCCATGCCCAGCCGGTGGCGAGTTCGCGCACCTCCGCCTCGGACATGCCTCGGCCGGAGGCCACATCGGCCACGAACTGGTTCTGGATGAGCGCCATCTGCTCGTTGAGCATCGCCGTCTCGGTGGCGGTGAGGCTGCGGTACATGCTGCCGGCGTCCTTGAACTCCCCCTGGGTGAGGGTAGTGAACTCCACGCCCACCTTGGAAAGCAGCTCCTCGATGTTGGCCACCGAGATGATCACGCCGATGCTCCCCACGGTGGAGCCGGGCGACACGACGATCTCGTCGGACTGTGAGGCCACCATGTAGGCGCCCGACGCGCAGACGTCACCCACGCTCGTGACCACCGGTTTGGTCTCCCTGGCGCGTCGCACGCCAAGCATGATCTCCTGCGAGGCGGCGACCGTACCGCCGGGCGAGTCGATACGGAGCAGGATGGACTTCACCCTGGTGTCGGCGACCGCCTGGTCGAGCTGGTCGAGCACGTACTCGGGGTCGCCGCTGCCGATGCCGCCACCCTGGATCGTATCGGTGATGCGGATGACGGCGATGCTGTCGCCCATCGCAAGATCGCCGACTCCGCCCAGCATCACAACGCTGAGCACACACGACCCGAACACCAGCAGCAGGAACGCGGTACCCAGACCGATCGCCCACTTGGCGCCAGCCGACATCCGCTTGCGCGGCGCGGGCTGCGGCTGCGAGGGGGCGGCCTGCGGCTGCGCAGGCGCCTCCTGCGCTGCGGGGGGCGCGGGCTGCGTAGCGGGATCCTGGCCGTACGCATCCATTCGATGCCTCCATCGGCTCCGGCCGGGCTGACCACCGGCGTGTGGAGCTTAGACGATTCCGAGATATGCGAGAGCCGCCGCCATATGGAAGACGGAGCCCACCAGGATGGCGAGGGCCACCCACTTGTGCACCTTGAGGTGGAGCACGCCCTTGAATTTGATCTTCCGCATCCCCTGGAGGATCTGGAACACCATCATGAGGAACAGGGCGCCGCCACCGGCCACCAGCATGAACGGCTTCACCACGATGCCCAGCAGCATGGGGTCCTCCTTCGTGAGCGCGACACTCACAAGCAAGAGTACGCGCGCGCCCTCGGCCACGTCCAGCGCCGGAGACGCCGAGGGGTCGGACCGCTCATGCGCGACCGGCCTCGAAAGGCAGCGCAGGTTGCCGCCCGCCTACACCGCGCAGGCGCCGCCCCAGCGGCACAGGTTGCCGGCCAGAACGCCGGGAAGCGCAGCCACCAGATCGCTCGCGTGCATCGCGGGGGTCGCGCCCATCGCGCGCCCCGCCTCGCGGTTGGCAAGCGAGGCGCATCGCGCCGCATCCACCGTGGGGAAGCCCGCCGCAAGGAACGCCGACGCGAGCCCGGCGACCGTGTCGCCCGTACCGCCGATCGCCTCCAGCTCGGGCACGCAGGGCTCGTCAACGACCTCGGCGATCGCTCCGTACTCGGCGATATGGTCACGCACGCCCTTGATGAGCAGCACGCGTGACGAACCGCCGGTCTCGTGTGCCCTGGCGGCGAGCGCCACCGGGTCGAAGCCGTCGTTGCCGAACAGGTAGTGCGACACGTAGGCCGGGTGCGTCACCTCGGGATCGGCAAGGAATCCCACCTCGCCCACGTCGGGCGTCATCAACTCGAAGCGGGTGGCGAGCCCGGCCGCTTTGGCGGCGTACATGCCGCCGGCATCGGCCACGAGCAGGACGTCCGGCGCGATCTCGGCAAGCTCGTGCACCGCCGAGCGCATCAGCGCCATCACCGGCTGCATGTAGTGGAACGCGATCACCGAGGGACCGATACGCTTCACGGCCTCGGCGAGACGGCCGTACACGGCACGCGTGCCGTCGCCCCGGCCGATGTCGCCCGCCACGAGCGCGTGCGGAGGCGGCGTGCCCAGATGGACGGCCACCTGCGCGGCGGCGCCCAGCATCGCCGAGGTGCCCTGCGAGCTCGGAACGCGGGTGCCACCGATGGCGATGGCGCCGTCGGGCTCGATGGTAACCGGGCCCTCGAGCACGGGGCCGTCGACCACCGGATACGTAGCGACAACGAGCAGCGTCATGCCGTGCCACCCCCAACGCCCACGGCCGTCATCTCCCGCACATCCAGCTGCGCGCGGACCTCCTGGTACGCCCTGTCGAGCATCAGCCCGCAGAGCGTATAGCCGAGGTCCTTGGGCCGAGGCACCTCGTCCACACGTTTCCCCACAAGCGCGAGGTTGAGGTACGGGATATCGGGACACCCTCCCCCGGAGGTGTTCACGATGAGCCCGGTCTCCTTCTCCACCACGATCTTCATGTTGCCCGCGCGAACCATCAGCCACTGCCCGAAGTCCACGCTCGTCACGAGGTCGCAGACCTCGGCGGTACCCTCGGTGTCGGCCACCCACTCGCGCAGTGGCACTCCGGCATCGATGAGCTCCCGCTCGGCGCCGATGTGCTCGACGCGGGGCAGCGCCACCGAGAGGTCGCACCCGGCCCGCAGATGTGCAGGCGGGGCCACGAGGAAGACCTCGTAGCCTGCGGCCTTCAGGACGCGCTCGGCCGACATGGCATCGTTCACGGCATCGAACAGGAAGAGCCCCAGCGCCTCATCGGCGCCCGGGGCGGTCTTCCGGTCTTTTCGTGCGAACAGCGCCACTACCGCGCTCCCTTGATCTTGTACTCCTCGCCGGTCTGGTCCACCGAGACCGTGTAACCGGCATCCTGGAGGAACGCTACCACGTTGGCCTTGGATGTCCCACTGTCCGCGTGGACGAGGATCTCGGCCGGATCGTCTTCGATCGCCTTCTTGGTGTGCATGAGCGGCATCGGGCAGGACAGCCCGCGTACATCCACTTCCTTCATCGCTTGGCTCCCTTTCCCTAGGCCACGCGTGGTCTCTTGATGAATGCGATCGCGCCGAGTATGACCGCCATCACTGCCATGGCCAGCCATGCGTTGTCGCCGAGACCGGCGCCCGATGAGGCAAGACCCGCCCAGTGCGAGAACCCGGCTCCAGCGAACATCCCTACGACCGCGATGGCGCCGTCGGCGTCGCCCTCACTGCCCATGATCATCTGGCGCAGCGGGCAGCCACCCATGAGCACTGCGGCAAGCCCCGCCAACGTCATCGCGGCGATGCTGCCAAGCGCGTCGTTGTGGGCCGCAGGCTGGCCTTCGAATCCCAGGTTGTACTGGCCGAAGAGCATGTTCACGATGGTCGCGCCGATCACAAGGCCGACCACCCCGAACAGCAGGTCGAAGCGGCGAACGAGGATAGAATCACGGATGCCGCCGACCGAGCAGAAGCGGCTGCGCTGTGCGGCCACTCCGATAGCGGCCCCGGCGAGCAGCGAGATCCACAGTGCGGCGCGCAGTCCTCCCGGCATCGCTCCGGCGGACGCGACCTTCTCGGCATCCGCGAGGACCGTGCCGTCGGCCGCCACAACCGCTCCATCCACCAGCGTTGCGTCAGCAGGCTTGATGACATCTCCGTCGGTGGTCACCACGACCTCGCCGGGGACGACCGCCTTGCCCTTGGCCGGTGTCAGTGTTGCCCATTCCGGCTTCGCGCCGTACTCGGTCACGAGGGCGAACACCAGCAGTACGACGGCGATCGCCGGAAGGATCCACCCGAGCGGAGCCGCAAGCTGCTTCGCTCGGCCAAGGTTGAACCCCTTCCGCAGAACGAAGACACCGATGACCACACCGATGACGATTCCGACAGCCCCCCAGATGGCGGTGAGATCACCGCCGCCTAGCCGCACCCAGACCCGAACCGTGCAGCCAAGGAACACGAGCGCTGCGACCATGAAGATGAAGCCGAGGACGAACCGCAGCAACGGAGCGCTGCCGCCGCGCGGCCTGAACTCCTTCGTGATGAGTGCCGCCGCGAGAGCGCCCAGCATGATACCGATGATCTCGGGACGGATGTACGCCAACCCGGCCTGGCCGGTCTGACTCCCCATGAAGTAGCCGGCGATGTCGCGCCAGAAGCATGCGATGCACAGACCCATGTTCCCCGGGTTGCCCTGGCTGGTAAGCCAGGCTGCGATCGCCCCGATAAAGAGACCGGCTCCACCAACCAACCACGCGGTGGGACCGATCACGCGGCGCTCTGCCATTCGATTCCCCTTCCCTGGACGAGATATAACCCACGTGAATGATTGGCATTAGGCAATCGAAATGTCAATACGCCGGGGGTATCCGCGGGCAAGAGCGGACATGGGTGACGCGCAAATCCCCGCTCAGGAGAGAGTCGTCCTCAGGCGGAGAAGCTGAGAGCGTCGAGGAAGCGCTGCTGGAACCCGGGGTGCGCCGCGAGGTCGAGCGTGCGCACTTTCTCGGCAACGGTGCGGGCCTTCTCGCGAGCGGCCGTGCCGAGGAGCATCATCCGGGCCCCCGTGAGTGCGGCGTTCCCCTCGAAAGCGACGCGATCGAGCCACAGTGGCGGGAAGAGCGCCACCCGAACGAGCGAGGACGCGCGGACGTGGTACCCGAAGCCTCCGGCGATGACGACGCTCGCCACGGCCGAGGGTTCGAGCGGCGCCTCGGCAAGGAGGATCTCGATGCCTGCGCGGACCGCGCCGAGCGCGAGCTGCACCTGGCGGATATCGCGCTGGGTGAGCACGATGTCGGCCCCAGAGTCCACAACGAATGCGCGTACGCCCTCCCGCTCGGTGAGCCGCTCGCGCAGCGGATGGCCCACGCTGTCCAACAGCCGGCCGCTTGCATCGAGCACACCGGCGTCGAGCAGCGCCGCCACCAGGTCGAGGAGTCCGCTCCCGCAGATGCCTGCGGGCCGCCGTTCGCCGATGACCCGGAAACGCAGCGCGCCGTCCACGAGCTCGACCTGCTCGATGGCGCCGGGCTCGGCCCGCATCCCGCACTCGATGGAGGCGCCCTCCAGCGCCGGACCCGCCGCGGTGGACGCCGCAAGCAGACCGCCGCGCGCGGCCAGGACGATCTCGCCGTTGGTGCCAAGGTCAACGTACAACGTGGCGGTCACCCGGTCGGCAAGAGCGGTGGCAAGCATGCCGGCGGTGATGTCCGAGCCGATGAATGCCGAGGACGCGGGAGGCACGAGCAGTTGCAGCGAAGGGAAGCCCGCCAGCCCGGCCGCCTCCCCCGATACCGCAGACTCCCCGGTGGGAGCCCCTTCGTACGGCGCCTCGCCAAGCGCGGAGACGTCCTCGCCCAGCAGCAGGCCGGTCATGGCAACGTTTCCCACGGCCACCGCCTCCACAAGATCGGCGGGGTCCATGTCCACGTGCAAGAGCATCTCGCCGAGGAGCCCGTCCACCTGCCCGGCGATCATCGTGTGGAGGCGTGAGTCGATACCGCCTGCCGAGTACGCCACCCGCGAGAGCACGTCAGCGCCAAAGACCCGCTGCTCGTTGAGCGCGCCCGCCGACGTGAGCACCTCGCCGGTGCGCAGATCCACGAGCTGCGCGGCCACGGTGGTGGTGCCCACGTCCACCACAGCTCCTGCAACGCGCCCCTCCCGCTCGATCCCGCGCGCCTCGGGCGGCTCCACCGTCACCTCGCGCACTCGGGCCGAGGCGAGCACACGCGCCTCGCGCGGGGCCTCGTCGAGCAGGACCGTCACGTCGCCGGTGACCCGCGTCCGACAGGCGAGGCGCTTGCCCATCGCGATGCCGGCGCCGCCGAGCAGTTCGCGCTCGTCGCTGGTGAGCGGCGCGAGCGCACCGCTCGCGCGGACCCTGCACGAGCCGCACCGCCCCGTACCGCCGCACGGAGCGTCGATCTCCACGCCGGCGGCGCGTGCAGCCTCGAGCAGCGTGGAACCCACCGGGACGGTGACACTACGGTCCCCCGGCTCGAAGCGTATGGTCGCGCGCTCGGTCATTGGCCCTCCGATCGCCTCGATGGTACCGCGAACGGTCACCGCGCGGCTCATACCGGGCCGCGTCCGCTACGACCCCGACGAGTAGTACACGGTGTCCTCGGAACGCTCGGCCGCGGCTCGCTTGGGCCGGATGCGATCGAAGAGCAGCGCGAATGCGACCAGCATCACGCCAAGAGCTGCATTGGCCGCCCAGCCAGGGGCGAGTTCGAGCTGGTACAGCATCGCGCCCGAGTTAAGCAGCGCGTGCAGGCCGACCGCCGCCAGGTAGCCGAGGACGGGCCGGCCCCGCTGTGCGATGCGGAAGAGGACTCCCGTCATCATCGCGTGCATGAAGACCACGAGCAGCCGCTCACCGAAGAAGCCGGTGAACGCATACCACGGGTACTCCGCGTACGCGCCGGCGGCCACCACCTGCCAGGCGAGGTAGATCGCCTCGCCCAGACCGAATCCCATGCCGAGGGCCATGCCGGTCCAGAGCGCGTCGCCCTCCGTCCCCATCCGCCGTCGCACCTGCGGCAACACGGCCGGCATCGCCTTGATGAGCTCCTCGAAGACCGGCGCCAGCAGGAACAGGAAGATGAGGAACCACACCGGTGTATCGAGTCCGAGTCCCGGCTCGATCCCGGCGAGATCACCCCCGCCCGCACCGAGCGGGCCCTTCACGAGCAGGTTCACGATCGCCGAGAGCGGGAGGCCGAACCAGACCAGCCGCACGAACCGCATGGTGCGCCCCGAGTACAGCCACAGCATGCCGCACCACAAGAGAGCGGAGAAGCCGACGGTGATGACCGCCATCGGCACTATCGGATGCATGTCAGCGCTCCGTGGCGTGCTGCTGAGGCGGCAAGAGCGGCGCAAGCGTGGCCATGAAGCCCGCCTCATCGGCCGGCGTGAGCCCGTAGCGGCGCTTTCCGGCGGTCACCAGCAAGATGTCGCGCGACATGCGGGTGGCGCACATCTTCACCGTACCGATGTCGGCATACATCACGCCGCCAAGCGCCAGTCCGGGCATCCGCATGCTCGACCAGAGCGTGGGCGTGAGCGTGGTCCGGCGGACATCGCTGACCTCGGCGTACGGGACCCGATAGCGATAAAGCGGTCCGCACGAGAGCAGCAGCTCGTCGTTGGTGAGGTCATATCGCATCGCAGGAATCGAGGCGAGCGTGGCCAGCAGGAACGCGATCAACGGCACCATGATCGCGATCGTGATCCAGATGGCGATGCGCTCGTCAGGTGGGATATCGCCGAGTCGGAACACCGGCAGCACTGACGCAGCCACCAACAGGAGGATCGCGAGCAGCCACACCCACCCGTACGAGCGGGCGGGTTTGAACGTAGCGAGCACCGGCGCCGACACGCGCCTCACCACCTTCCCGAGAGCACGGACACCGAGGCGGCAGCGGCGCCCAGCACCATCGCCACGAACCCGGCGCCGCTGAGGATCGCGCCCAGGACCATGCCGATGCCCGCAACCGCCGCGATCGGGCGGGTGCGGTGGCCGCCCGACGCCCGGCGCGCCGCCTCTCCCGTGAGCATGCCGAGCAGGATCGTGACGATCCAGTAGCCGATGCCGAGCAGACCCACCAGGAACATGCCGCCCACACCCACACCAAGCGCGGCGAGCGTTGCCAGCACTAGCTGCCGTGGTTTCACGGTGCGCCGGGCCGAGGGCAGTTGCCGCGCGCAATCGGGGCACTTGTAGCCGACAGGCGTGGACACGAAGTCTTTGGGACAGATAGGCCGCTCACACTCGACGCATCGTACGTTCGTCTCAACGTTGGGGTGGTAGGAACACCGGGGCATGCAGGTCTCCGTTGTCGATCAGTCGGTCTGGTCGGGTTCGCCGCTCTCAGTGGTCGGTCCACCGGATGCTGGGGACGCCTCCGGCACGACCTCGTCCGCCTTCGACTCCATCTTGTCGGCAGCCTGGCGCAGCTTCTCGCCCATCGTCTTGAACGCGCCCGCGAGCCGCGGTCCAACCTCCTCGGACACCCTCTCGCCTGCGGCCTTGAACGCCTCGCCGGTCTTGTCGGCGGCCTCCTTGAAAGACTGTCCCACGTCGGCGTCCACGGCACCCTTCACGGTGCCGCTCACGTCGTTTGCGAGCCCCTCCAGCCGCCCGAACAGATCCTCGAGCCGCTGCTTGTTCTCGGGGTCGTTCACGGCGGCCTTGAGCCATCTGCCGAGAGCGTCTCCGAGCGCGTCAAGCTCGGTCACCACCTCGCGCCAGGCCTGCGTCGCCTCCGAGCGCTGCTCCTGGGTGGCCTCGGCCGTTCCCTGACCCGGCGTCGCCCCGGTCTGCTGCCCTGTGGTCTCCTGTTCGTCACTCATCGTGATCCCACTCCTTACCGTCTCGCTCCGCCACATCCGGCGAGAGCGCTATCGCTTCGACCCCAGGATGGTATCCAGGATGCCACGCGCTATCTGCCGTCCCACCTGGCTGCCGATCGCGCGTGTAGCGCTCTTGGTGAACGCCTCCAGCGGCGTGTCCTTGCGCGAGGACGTGCTCGTCTTCCTGAACGGCCCCGACTGCGTCTTGGGCACCTTCACCTCGAGTTCGGCCGCCTCCGCCGCGGCGGCAGCCTGCTCCTCGGCCGCGATGGCTGCCTCCGCACGCGCTTTGAGCACCTCGTGTGCGCTCTCGCGGTCCACGGCAGCCTCGTAGTGCCCGGCCACTAGTGAGCCGGCGATGGCCGCCTGGCGCTCGGCCGGGGCGATCGCGCCGATCCGCCCGTGGGGCGACACCATCATCGTGCGCTGCACCGGCATGGGCGACCCGTCGGCCTGAAGGAGCGACACCAACGCCTCGCCCACCTTGAGCTCGGTGACCACCGTCTCCACATCCACGTCGGGGTTGGTGCGGAAGGTCTCGGCCATCGCCTTCACGGCCTTCTGCTCGCGCGGCGTATACGCGCGCAGCGCGTGCTGCACCTTGTTGCCGCACTGGCCGAGCACCGTGTCGGGAATGTCCACGGGGTTCTGCGTGACGAAGTAGACGCCCACGCCCTTGGAGCGGATGAGACGCACCACCTGTTCGATCTTGGTCAGGAGCGCGACGGGCGCGTCGTCGAAGAGCATGTGCGCTTCGTCGAAGAAGAACACCAGCTTGGGCTTGGGGAGGTCGCCCGCCTCGGGCAGCCGCTCGAAGAGCTCCGAGAGCAGCCACAGCAGCATCGTGGAGTAGAGGCGCGGCGAGCTCATCAACCGGTCAGCGGCGAGGATGTTCACTATGCCCTTGCCGTTGCTGTCGGTCTGGATGAAATCGAAGAGGTCGAGCGCTGGCTCGCCGAAGAAGCGGTCGCCGCCCTGCTCCTCGAGCGTGAGCAGCGCGCGCTGGATGGCGCCCACGCTCGCCGGGGAGATGTTGCCGTACGTTGTGCCGATCTCGCGGGCGTTGTCGGCCACGTACTTGAGCATCGCCCGCAGGTCCTTGATGTCGAGCAGCAACAGACCGTTCTCGTCGGCCACGCGGAACGTGACGGTGAGCACGGCCTCCTGGATGTCGTTCAGGTTGAGCATCCTGCCGAGGAGCAGCGGTCCCACCTCGGAGACGGTCGTGCGCACGGGGTGTCCCTGCTCGCCGAAGACGTCCCAGAACGTCACCGGGGAGCCGTGGAAGCCCCAGGTGCCGGTGAGTCCGAGCAGTTCGAGGCGCTCGGTCACCTTCTTGTGGTCGCCGCCCGCCTGCGAGATGCCCGAGAGGTCGCCCTTCATGTCGGCGGCGAACACCGGCACGCCGATCGACGAGAACGACTCTGCGAGCACCTGCAGGGTCACCGTCTTGCCCGTGCCGGTGGCCCCGGCCACAAGACCGTGTCGGTTGGCCATCGCGGGGAGCAGGCGGACCCCCTCATCGACGGTGTTCTTGCCGAGGAGCAGTCCGGGTAGCGGCTCAGACATGCGGGATCCCTTTCGGATCGGGCGCGGACGCGCAGCGCCGGCACAACAGCGTCCATTCGTCAGTATCCCCCATGGGGCCGACAGGCGCACATCACCGCTCATCACGGCCGCTCAGACCGGGTGCTGAGGACCCATACGCTATAATCAGGGAGTCCGGAACGCGACCCGCGCTACCCAGGCGCTCGATACGAGAGCGCAGGAGCGGTGTCGTCGGAGCCCCATTGCGGCCGTCCGCACCGTCCCCCTGACCAGGCTTCGCCGCGCGACATGCAAACCCGCTCTGCAACACACGCGTACCGCGCGCGGACGCGTCAGCCAGCCGTCAACACAGGAGGCTCTATCGATATGCGCCCATCAGACACACAGCTCTCAACAGCCGGATCGAGCACGCGGGAGAACGACCCTCAGTGGCAAGATTGGCGCTGGCAGCTGCGTGCCTCGATAACGACGCTCGAAGAGGTGGAAGAGTACCTCGGCCATCGGTTCGGCTCTGCCGAGCGCACTCTGCTCGAGCAGACGCTTGAGCGGTTCCCCCTCTCGATAACCCCCTATTACCTGTCTCTCGTGGACAAGGACGACTACAAGAACGACCCCGTCTTCAAGCAGGCGTTCCCCTCTCCTGACGAGCTGATCATCCAGGACTGCGACATGGCTGATCCGCTTGCCGAGGACACCGACAGCCCCGTGCCCCTGATCACGCATCGCTATCCTGACCGGGTACTCTTCCGGGTGAGCAACACGTGCTCCATGTACTGCCGTCACTGCACGCGGAAGCGCACCGTGGGTGATATCGACAGCATCCCGGAGCCCGACGAGATCGAGGCCGCGCTCGACTACATCCGCTCCACGCCGACGGTGCGTGACGTGCTGCTGTCCGGCGGCGATCCGCTCATGATGAGCGACGAGCGGGTCGACAGCCTCCTGAGCGCGCTCGACGACATCGAGCACGTGGAGGTGGTGCGTCTCGGCACACGGATGCCGGCGGTGCTCCCCTATCGCATCACCGACGAGCTGTGCTCGATGCTGCGCAGGCACCAGCCGCTGTGGGTCAACACGCACTTCAACCACCCGAAGGAGCTGACGCCCGACGCCGAGGCCGCGCTCAGCCGTCTGGCCGACGCCGGTATCCCGCTTGGGAACCAGTCGGTGCTGCTCGCGGGTGTGAACGATTGCACGCGCATCATGCGCAAACTCGTCCAGCGCCTTGTGGCCAACCGGGTGCGCCCGTACTACCTCTACCAGTGCGACCTGTCCGAGGGCCTGTCCCACTTCCGCACGCCGGTGAGCAAGGGCATCGAGATCATCGAGAGCCTCGTGGGCCACACGAGCGGCTTTGCCGTTCCCACCTACGTGGTGGACGCTCCGCACGGCGGCGGCAAGATCCCGGTCATGCCCAGCTACCTGATCTCATCGGCGCCCGACCGGGTGATCCTGCGCAACTACGAGGGCGTCATCTGCACGTACGTAGAGCCTGCCTCCTATGACCGGTCGCTCTGCAACTGGCGCTGTGACGACTGCGAGCGCAGCGCGCCGAGCGCGCCGGCATCGGCGGCATGCGGAGTGGCCGGACTCATGCGATCGAACGAGGAGATCACCTCGCTCACCCCGGGGAACACGCATCGTCTGCAGCGGCGGGACGACGATCCTGATGAGTGACGTGGCGGTCACAGCCGTGGCCCCGCCCGCTGAGACGCACCTCGACCGGACGGAGCGCATCGGCGATGCGGTCGTACAGCACGGCCACCTGAGCGACCGCGTGTACCTTCTCGAGGCCGGGGAGAACGCGGCGGGCGATGTGGCGCTGATGGAGCGCCTGGCGGGTGAGCACGGGTACTCCAAGCTGTTCGCCAAGGTGTCCGAGGACCGCGTGCAGCCCTTCCTGGTCGCCGGATTCCACGTTGAAGCGCGGGTACCCGGCGGTGCGGGAGAGCATGATCTCGTGTTCTGCTCGCGGTTCCTCTCACGCGAGCGCGCGATCGAACGGTTCCCGGACGAGGTTGCACGAACGGCGGATGCGGCGACCCTGGCGGGGGCGCCGCCCCGGCCTGCGCCGGCTCCTGCCCTACCGGCGGGCCTCCAACGACCTTGCGTGGCCACACCGTCGGATGCGGAGGCGCTTGCCGCACTCTACGGAGACGTCTTCGCCAGCTACCCGTTCCCGATACACGACCCGCGGTTCGTACGCGACTCGATGAGCGACGGGACCGTCTACTTGCTCATTCGTGATGAGGCGTCCGACCAGATCGTTGCCGCTGCGTCGGCAGAACCCTCGGGCCATCCCCACACGTGCGAGATGACCGACTTCGCCACCGTGCCCGAGAAGCGCGGTCTCGGCCTTGCGGGCGTGCTGCTGCATGAGCTCGAGCTCCACGCGGCGGACAACGGCACGCGCATGGCATACACCATCGCACGCGCGACCTCCGTTGGGATGAACAGGGTGTTCGCGCGCCGGGGTTACACGCACGCGGGAACGCTGGTGAACAACACGAACATCGCCGGACGCATCGAGAGCATGCACGTCTGGTATCGCGCACTGGTCTAACGGGCCGCTCGGGCAGGAGCGCCCGCCACACACGCCGAAGTCAGCTTCTGTCACACTTGCCGTGAAGCGCTGGCGCGCATGACACGACAGGCGCGAGGGAGACTGGATGCTGCGGTTCATCGTGTTCGGGTGCGGTGCGGCCCTCATGGGACTCGAGATGGTGGCGGCTCGCGTGCTCGCCCCCTACCTCGGCAACTCCATCTATGTATGGGGCGCGGTGATCTCCGTGGTGATGATCGCGCTCTCGATGGGCTACGCGCTGGGCGGACAGCTGGCCGACCGCTTTGGCGCGGCGCGATCGCTCCCGCCGGTGATTGCCGCCGCCGGGATCGCCACCGCAGCCGCCCCGCTGGTGGCCGAGGCGGTCCTGCCGTGGGCCGCGCACCTCGGTCCGCGACTGGGCTCGCTTGCCGCAGCCACCGCGATCTACTTCGTCCCCTCGATCCTGCTGGCGATGGTCTCCCCGCTTGGAGTGCGCCTTGCCGCGCGCGAGGGCATGGCGCATCTGGGCAGGTCTACTGGCAACCTCTACGCGGTGTCCACCGGCGGCAGCATCGTTGGCACTATCGCCACGTCGTTCTGGCTCATCCCGATGCTCTCGCTCGAGCCGCTCGTAACGTGGACGGGCATCAGCCTGCTGGCGATGGCGCTCCTGGCCCTCACCCTCACGCCCGAGACCATGCTCGGCACCATCTCGCCGCTCTCGGCGCGTCTGGCCAAAACCGTGGTGCCAGGCACGTTGGCGCTTGCGGTGGCCGGCGTTGCGCTCTCGGGGACGGTCCTGCTGCGGTACTCGGACATCCCTGATACGAACGAGCACGGCGAGACGGTGCTGTTCCAGGCCGACACGCAGTACCACCGGATCACGGTGACCGAGGGCGACGGCGCGCGGCACCTGCGCTTCGACCGCTCGCACCAGAGCGCGATCTCGATCGACGACCACTACGAGAGCCGCATCCGGTATCCCGACTACATGCACCTCGCGCTTGCGCTGCACCCCGAACCCGAGCGCGTGCTGGTGCTCGGGCTGGGAGGCGGCGCCATCACCAAGCGCTACTGGCGCGACTACCCCAACGTGCTGGTGGACTCGGTGGAGATCGATCCTGTGGTGGTGGATGTGGCGCGCACCTACTTCTGGCTGCCCGAAGACGAGCGCACCCGCGTGTTCGCCCAGGACGCACGACGATTCGTACAGGAGAGCGACGACGTCTACGACATCGTGATCGTAGACGCGTACTACTCCGACTCCCTGCCGTTCCACCTCACCACCGATGAGTTCCTGCGCGAGGTCAAGGCGGTGATGGCGCCCGACGGCGTGCTCGCATACAACGTGATCTCGGCGGCGGAAGGCGAGAAGAGCGAGCTGTTCCGCAGCATGTACCGAACCGCGGATGGCGTGTGGGGCGACATCTGGGTGTTCCCCATCGGCATCGGTCAGGACGGCAACACCCTCGCGCTCCGCAACATCATCGTGCTCGCCACGGATGCGCCGGTGACCGAGCAAGAGCTGCGCGCGGGCATAGCCTCACGCGTGGACGGCAGGGTCACCATCAACGGGTTCGCCGAGATGGGCAACGACCTCTACACCACGCCGGTTGCCGTGAGCGACGTGCCGCGGCTCACCGATGCCTACGCGCCGACCGACTCGCTGATCCAGGTGCAGTGACCGCCGCTACGCGGACGGCTTGCGCGCGGCGAGCGTGAAGGTGAGCGGGAGTTCGGGCACGTTGTCTGGCAGGCCGAAGAGACCGTCCTCGCGCTCCACCATCCCCGGTGTGTACTGCCACGCGATCAGCGGGAACTCGCGCACTTCCTCGATCATGAGGCCGGCGCGCACGAGCGAGCCGACGATCTCCTCGAACGTGTGCTGCCATGAGTGCGACGTGCCGATGACCTCATCGCCCGGCGCAGCGTAGCTGCCACGCCCCTCCCACTCAAGCGCGTCGCGACCGAAGTACGAGTACTTGATGCGGAGCGCGGGGTCCTCGGCCTCATCGTCGAAGATCCACAGCGTGGGATGCATCTCGGCGATCTTGAAGACGCCGCCGGGAGCGAGCCGGCTGGCGATGGTGTGGGCCCACGGCTCGAGATCCGGCAGCCATGAGATCACGCCCCACGAGGTGAAGACCAGGTCGAAGACGTTCTCGGGAAGCTGTGCGGGCGGCTCGAGCACGTCGCCTTCGATGAAGGTGGCCGGGATGCCCCAATGTGCCGAGAGATCGCGCGCCGCCTCGACGGCGACCGACGAGAAGTCGAGCCCGGTGGCCTCCGCGCCAAGGCGCGCGAGCCGGAGCGTGTCCATGCCGAAGTGACACTGCAGGTGGAGCGCGCGCTGTCCGAAGAGGTCATCGCCAACGAGACCGGCCACGATCGAGTCGAACGGACGTGCGTCAGGGTTGGCGATGAAGCCCTCGACGTCGTAGAAGTCCGACGGGACGTGCAGCGCCGCCCAGCGCTGCCAGATGGCGTGGTTGGCGGCTATGCGGGACGGGGTGTCCATGCGGGGCCTTTCGGGAGGAG
>Ga0209614_1000625_pt1 | contig 30173 bp, 33 predicted proteins | sample BlaSprsedimmetaG_FD_185484 | JGI IMG/M metagenome (GOLD analysis project Ga0209614, IMG submission 185484) | Hot spring sediment bacterial and archeal communities from California, USA to study Microbial Dark Matter (Phase II) - Blank Spring... ... | reverse complement strand
GAGAGCAGCGGAGGGATGTTGTTTGCTTTTGAGCTTTCACATATGAAAGGCATATCAATCGATGAGGAGATACTCAAGAGGGCAAAAAAAGCTAAAATCAAACAATCTTCTTGAGGATGAGTATGTGAAAAATCTTGCTTCACTAACTCTAAAGTCCAATGAAGATAAAGTATCTAAAATATAGCTTATGAAGATTTCTACCAAGTAAGCCCATTTTAGTAGCCCTCTTTATCTTGAAAATGGACGGATACTTGAACCTTATTTTAGGGAAACCACCCGTTGCATGCTATGGAGAAAATCTCATAGATAATCTGTGCTTAAGCACAGATCAGGAAGGATCAGCGGAGGGAATAGACTGATGGGCACCTCTAAAAACTCTAGCCACCTTCTCCTCTTTTTTGACTCCCTCTGAAGGAAACGAGAGTTTCTAGAGGTGCCCTGATCTTTATGCGATACTTTTGAGATCGCGGTCAAATTGATAGTAGTGTATGATTGACCTTTGAAGTGGATAGGTTTTTTAGGGGTGATTGCACCATGAAACCAAGCACTAAATGAGACAAAAAGACATTGACATTTCCGTGAGGAATTCACTACAATAGTCAAAACTATTCAGGAGAACCGTATGATCAAAGAGAAAATTGAAGAAGTGATAGAGTATGTGCAGACATCTGAAAAAGTATCCAAAGAGAGTAAACCGCTTATCCTAGAGAAACTGAAAGAGTGGAGAGAAGAAGACGAAGCGATCAATGATATCTCGGTGAGATTTCAGAACTGGTGGATGGAGATGGAGCCAATCTTTATGGAGTTGGGCTGGATATAGAAAGGGTGGATAGCATGCAGATACTTACCCAGTATGTCTACGAGAAGAAGTGGACGAAGACTTCCAAGCATGAGGCGATGCACATCATCGAGAAAGAGATGCCCCAGACTGATGTGGAAGCGACATGGGAGTATATCCTTGCAGAGGTCAAAAAAGGCAAAACCGTTACGCTTGGGGATTGCCGCTTTAAAATAGAAAATTAATCTTTTAAAATCCTCTTGATCGCTTCGGAGCAGAGGGTGAGTCCGAATGCTCCCGTGACAGCGACGCAAGAACCTTTGAGTGTGCATTGGTCCTCTTCTGGAGAGTAGACCACGGTAAAGTTTTTACTGAACTTCGCTTTTTTAAGCTCATTGCGGATCTTGCGCGCTAGGGCATCTCCGTGTGTTTTCCAGATCGTAGCCACCTCGATCTTTGCGGTATCAAAACGTTTTGCCGATCCTACTGACATGATCAGCTTTTTGTAGCATTTTTTGGCGACCTCTATCTTGACTTTGGTCGTATCGGCTGCATCGATGACCAGATCATAGGGGTCAAAATCAAACGTTTCCACCCACGCTAGATCCATCTGCTGAGTGATCGTTTTGATGCCAAGATAGAGTTCTGCGAGACGTTCTGTTTTAAGCATGCCAACCGCTTCTGAGCCGATCTGCCTGTTCTGGTTGGTCTCATCATAGCGGTCATAATCAAGAATCGTGATATCCTTCACGCCCGAACGGTAGAGACAATCAAGTGCGTAGGAACCGACACCCCCGACCCCTAGGATGAGTATCTTGGCATGTTGTAGCTTTTTAAAGCCCTCTTTGCCAAACAGCATACGACAACGTTCATATCTCATTGCACACCCTCTGTTTCATTGGTTTTTAGATTCCTGATCGAGTCGAGTAACACAGAGAGCAGATCATAGCCACTCCTCTAGTGCTGTGATATCATCATGACTTGTCATATCAAGGTGGACAGGGGTAATGGAGACATAGTTCTCTCTGATCGCTTCAAAATCGGTGGTATGCCCCTTTGTAAGATGCCAGTCAAGCCGTGGCAGGCCGATCCAGTAGTACTCATGCCCTCGCGGGTTCCAGTGTACATGCGCATCGTTGCCGTACATACGTTTGCCTGCCCTGGTCACTTTAAAGCCCTGACACGCCTCTGCTTTGATCGGAGGGATATTGACATTGAGAAATTTACGTTCGGGCAGTGGAAAATGATCTTCAAAAATACGCCTCACCAAAGTCGCAATGCTGTGTTGGGCCAGATCGTACCCCATCTCATCGATATTTTGGCATTTGTCGATACAGACCTGTGAAATAGCGATAGCGGGGATACCCTGAAGCACCGCCTCCATCGCAGCGGATGCGGTACCAGAGTAGGTGATGTCCTCACCCATGTTTGCTCCTTTGTTGATCCCCGAAATCACCAGGTCAGGTTTGTGGTCCTCATCGAAAAGTTTGTTGAGAGAGAGAAACACACAGTCAGTCGGTGTACCATCATCTAGCTTGAAAAAATCATCATCCAACTCTATAAAACGAAGAGGGCGGGTGAGGGTAAGTGAATGTCCGCAAGCAGACTTCTCTGTTGTAGGGGCTACCACGGTCACCCGTGCGAGTGGCTTGAGTGCCTCCACAAGAGCATGCAACCCCTTTGATTCAAAGCCATCATCGTTGGTAACTAGTATGTGTCTCATCCGCACCTCTTTGAAAAGTCTTTTTGGTATAATACCCTTAAATTATAATCAAACTTTTATAAAAGCGCACCAGAGTGGTGCGAACCGTTTGGTTCGCACAGCATGAGTTTGAGAAGTTTTAATCCGATGCAAAATCAACACAAAAAGGAAAAACTGTGCAAAAAGAGCCGATGTTAGAAGCAACGTATAGAAAACTATCACAAGAACTTGAACATCTCAAAACTATAGAAAGAGGCGTGATCGCTAAGGTGATCGATGAAGCCAGAGAGCTGGGAGACCTCAAGGAGAATGCAGAGTACCATGCAGCAAAAGAGAAGCAAGGCTTGATGGAGGCACATATTGCCCAATTGCAAGATGTCGTAGGGCGTGCTCAGGTCATTGACCCTTCTAAGCTTGCTCATCAGAGAGTAAGCTTTGGATCCACTGTGGTACTCACAGACCATGAGACAAACGAAGAGATAAAGTACACCATCGTCGGCGCGTATGAATCAAACCCGGCTAAATACCTTATCTCCATACACTCACCGATGGCACGTGCTATGATCGGAAAGGAAGAAGGCGAAGAGATACAAATGCGTCTTCCAGGCGGAGAGAAGACCTACGACATTGAAGTGATCTGCTACGAAGAGATCAACCTCTAAAGAGCAGACAAGAATGAGTAGGGAGCAGGTTTTGGTAGGCAAGACTTGCATCCTACGATAAAGAGAGGCAGTTTATAGCTCATGCAAGGAAAAGAGATGATACGTGTAGGTGTAGTAGGTGCGAGTGGATATACGGGGCTTGAACTCGTCAAGATGCTGGTGACACATCCTCGTTTTGAGTTGAGTTATCTTGCCACTACAACGGGTGAGACGAGGATCGAGGCACTACACCCCTCACTGGAGGGGGTGGTGTCACTCAACGTAGAGCAGGCCTCAGCCAAAGGTGTCGCAGAGCATTGCGATCTTGTCTTTTTAGCACTGCCTCATAAAGCCTCCATGGGATTTGCCAAAGAGGTATTGGCTCAAGGAGTTAAAGTCGTTGATCTTTCGGCAGACTACCGTCTTGAGCTAGAGACCTACGAAGCACACTATTGTGAGCATGAAGATAAGGAGCATTTGGACAGCTCGGTCTATGCACTGATCGAGTACTACCGTGAAGCGTTGAAGTCTACCAACATTGCGGCGGGACCGGGATGTTACCCGACAGCTACACTATTAGGCATCCTACCGTTTATTCCCTATCTGGACACAACTATACCGCTTTTTGTGGATGCGAAGTCTGGTGTCAGCGGTGCGGGGAAGAAACTGAGCCAAACATCACACTTTGTCACGATCAATGATAATATTTTTGCCTACAATCCGCTCAAGCATCGTCATGCACCTGAGATCGCAGAAAAGATAGAGAAGATACACGGGGTAAAGATGCAGGTCAACTTTGTGCCGCACCTTATCCCGGCGACACGAGGAGAGCTGATATCATGCTATGCGGTACTCAAAGAAGATATCGATCCACTTGAAGTACTCAAAGCACACTATGAAAACGACCCGTTTATTCGTATCCGGGAGAATCCTGTCAATGTGAAGAGTACGGCGGGCACACACTTCTGTGATATCTATGCACAGAAAAATGCACAGGCGCTCTTTGTGAACTCTGCTATCGATAATCTTTTGCGTGGTGCAAGCTCGCAGGCGCTTGTCGCAGCCAACCTGATGTGCGGGCTTCCTGAAGGGATGGGAATTCCGACGATTGCTTACATGCCTTAAGCAAGTTGTAGAGAGTAGGGAGCAGGTTTGGTGTGCATTGCTTTGTAGCACCTTTAATCAAAGAAACGTATACAAAGGTTAAGTGTGAGAAATAGCGAGATCAAAGAAAATGCTCTCTTTATCGCTGATTCCCACTACCCACATCACGGGGATGCCTTTTTTACTCTTCTTCAAAAGATCGCAGCAAAAGAGATCCAGACCCCTCAAATCTTTTTGATGGGTGACAACTTCGATCTTTTATTTGGCTATAACGACTATATCCAAACATTCTCAAAAGAAGCGATACAACTACTACAGAGACTCTCTAAGGAGATAGAGTTCATCTATCTTGAAGGGAACCATGATTTCTGTCTTAAAGCGCTTTTTCCGGATATGCGCATTTACAGCAGAGAGGAACAGCCGATATATTATGCGCTGAACAAACAGAGGGTTGCGCTTTCGCACGGAGATAAGTATATGATGGGATTTGGGTATGATCTCTACTGTAAAGTATTGCGCAACCAAACGACACTCACACTACTCAAGCCTTTTGAGAAACAGATCATTGACCACCAAATGGGTAAACTTGCAGAAAAAGAGATCTGTTTTCCTTTTATCGGTTTTGAGAAACGGGTAGAACAGATACTGGAATATTACAAAGATGTAGACCTGGTGATCGAGGGACACTTTCATCAGGCTAAAACCATCGGAAAGTATATCTCCCTCCCTTCGCTAGCGTGCCAGGGACAGGTTGCTGTCGTTAAAGAGGGTAAGATCGTTTTCAAAATACTCTGATGGTCTCTTACACTCTTTTGTCGCTTTTGTTTCAGCTACGCTCGTGTCTATGGGGAGCGAAGCGTTACTGATGGATGGCATTTCCGATGGATGCTGATCATTGCAGATCCATTGACATTGACAGCGGGGGTATTGAGATGCGAGTTGTAGTGGTTTGTCGTGATCGTAGCGGCAGTCAAGGCCGCGCGTTATGCTTTCATCGCTTCGATGGTGACGCTTTGACCTTGGAGTCTTCGATCTTTTTTGCAAGCAGCCTATCGGTATAGAAAGACCCGAAAGGGATCAGTGAGAGGATCGAGTAGAGCGCAGTCTCCTTCATCGTAAATCCGGCCTCTTTTTTTGCCTCGATGATCTGGTAGATAAATACAAAAACAAGCACTCCATGCGCCATCCCCGCGATCTTAGTCGCGACCGGGTATCCAAAGCTGTATTTAAGCGGCATAGCGATAAAGATAAGGATAATAAACGAGAGCCCCTCGATCTTGTTGACGAGTTTAAACTTCATTAATTCGGACATTATTACTCCTAAAATAGTTTAGCACAGTATAGCATGAGAAGTTTAAAGAATGATCATAAAAGTAATAAACTATGCATTACCCGATCAACTCACTACAGAGATCAAACCGATTGTGCGTCATGAGGTGTACTTTCCCATGGAGCTTCATGATCTCATCAAAGATGCGTTTGGAGAAGGCAAATCCTACCTCTTTTTCTTTTTCTTCCCCATCCATGGCCGCAAGGTTCATTGCGTCGATGATCTCTTTGGGTACGGAGATACCCGGTACTTTGTCGTCGATGAAGTTCGCTGTTCGTGCTGCTACGATAGGGAATTGCCCCAGGATTAACTGTGCTTCTTTCGCCGTATCCCGGATACTGATCTCTTTTGCCTCTTCAAACAGTTCAAGCAGCGCTTTGGCATTGGCAAGATCATAGACAGGCTGCGTGATGATCGCTCTTGCCCCGTAGTTGAGTTTCTTGATGATACGCTTCTGCAGCTTTTTCATATCTTTGGCGTAGGCATTGGCTACGGCAAAGGGATAGATCGGTTTGGGGGCAGGGTTGAGCGGCTTGTTGGAGTAGTCTATCCCTTTGTTCAGGCGATAGATGATGCTCAAAAGCAGGGTGGAGTCACGCTCAACAACCCCTTTGACTTCAGGCTGGTCTGAAAACTTTGCAGGGTCACCGGTAAGCGCAAGGATACATCTCAGATCAAAATCATTGGCACCAAGGAGTGTTGATTGCAGCGAGAGCTTGTTTTTATCCCTCATACTCATCGTAGCGATCACTGGTTTGCCGAAGGTCTGCTGAAGTGTGATCGCTGAGAGTACTCCCGACATCTTCAGTTTGGCAAGGGGGTTGTCAGTGCATGAAAACCCTGACACTTTTTCGGCGAGGTTGCTTTTTTTGATCTCTTCGATAACAGGATCGAGTGATGCGCCGTGAGGAGGATTGACCTCTATGGTGATAAAGGGTTCGTCGTTATGCAGGTTCTTACAGAAAGCTTCAAACATCTAAAATTGGCCTTTACTAGGGATTTTGGATTCATTGGCTATAATTTTATCCAAATTAACCATAGAGGGTACTAATGTCTAAACTGGCAGTGTTTGACTTTGATTCGACTTTGATGGATGGAGAGACCATCGACTTTTTGGCAGCACCGCTGGGCCTTGAAGAGCAGGTAGCGGGGATCACTGAACGTGCAATGGCTGGAGAGCTGGATTTTTATAAGTCACTCAGAGCAAGGGTGGCACTACTAGAAGGACTAAAAGAGGAGACGGTCAATGCCATCTGCGGCAATCTTCCTATGATGCCAGGCGCTACAGAAGTGGTAGCCGGACTTAAAGAGCGCGGCTATAGGGTGGTCTGTTTCTCAGGTGGTTTTAGAAACGCAACTAAGCCTGCGTGTGAAAGATTGGGGATCGATGCAGACTTTTCCAATTTTCTTCATGTGGAGAACGGGATATTGACCGGAGAAGTCGGAGGAGAGATGATGTACTCTAATGCAAAGGGCGATATGATCGTCCGTATGCAGGGGCTGCTTGGTGTAGGACGTGAGGATACCCTGGTCGTAGGTGATGGTGCCAATGACCTGAGTATGTTTGCCCATGCTGACACAAGAGTGGCATTTTGTGCCAAACCGATGCTCAAAAAGGCGGCGACGCACTGTGTGGATATCAAAGATCTCAGAGAGATCTTGAAAGTAGTAGACGCACGCTAATGCAACACAACCACTGCAGTATCAAGGGGATCATCAAAGAGCTACTGCAGTATAAAAATACACTGATTTTGGGCAATGTCATTGCCCTTTTATCGACACTTCTTATCGTGATGATCCCACTCTTTATCCCGATCCTTGTTGACGAACTTTTGTTAAGCAAGTCTCATGGGTATATCTCCTGGATAGAGGCCAATCTTTGGCAGAGTGACATCAAAGGATATGTATGTGCCACCTTGATAGTGATACTTCTGCTGCGTCTGTGTAGTGCGCTTTTGGGGATCTGGCAGGCTAAGATCTTTGTGACGATCTCAAAAGAGATGACCTATAAAATGAGGCAGGCACTGCTTAAGCATCTTAGATATGTCTCACTCAAGGAGTATGAGATGATGCGGGTGGGAGCTGTCACTTCCAAGCTAGTAACAGATGTGGAGACGATAGACAGCTTTATTGGCACGACGATCTCCAAGCTGATCATAGCTTCATTTACATTGATCTTCTCTGCCGTTGTTTTGCTTTGGATCCATTGGCAGCTCGCACTTTTTATCCTTATCACAAACCCTCTGGTCGTATTTTTTACCGCTAAACTCTCAAGAAATATCGGGAAATTGAAAAAAGAGGAGAACAGAGCAGTTGGCGTCTTTCAGGATGCACTCACTGAGACACTGGAACTTTTTCATCAGATTCGTGCCGCAAACAAAGAGGAGTACTTCTTCAAAAAGGCCCAAATGAAAGCAAAAGCGCTCAAAGAGCATGCTACTGCCTATGGTTACAGGAGTGATGCTGCCATCAAGTTCTCCACTCTTGTGTTCTTGGGCGGCTATGAGATCTTCAGGGCGGTGAGTATCCTGGCGGTGGCATACTCCGATCTTTCTGTGGGATTAATGCTTGCGATATTCTCTTATCTTTGGGTGATGGTGGCTCCCACGCAGGATCTGATCAATTTCCAGTATGTACTCGCTACCGCTAATGCTGCCTGCGAACGTATCAATAGTCTCTTCGCACTTGGCCAGGAGCGGGTCATAGAAGAAAAATCAAATCCGTTTAAAGGGCGTAATACACTGGGTATTGAGGTGAGAAACCTCTCATTTGGCTACCAGAAGGAAAATCGTATATTAAAAAATATAAATATGCATATTCCAATAGGCGCAAAGGTGGCTTTGGTAGGTGCCAGCGGTTCAGGCAAAACGACACTAGCGCATATTCTTGTAGGCTTCTATCCTTTTGAAGAGGGGGAGATCATCTACGGTGATATGCCACACACGGGATTGAAACTTTCAACAATCCGTGAAAATGTCCACCTGATATTGCAACATCCTAAACTCTTTAATGATACAATGCGCTTTAATTTGACACTAGGCAAGAGCTACAGTGACGAAGAGATCAAGAAAGCACTGCACATTGCACAACTTGACACAGTGTTGGCCAGTCTTGAAAAGGGGTTGGAGACACTGGTGGGGAAAGATGGCATCAAACTCTCTGGCGGACAGAGGCAGAGGGTGGCCATCGCGCGTATGATACTGAGTGATCCAAGAGTGGTGATCTTTGATGAGTCTACCTCAGCACTGGATGTGCATACCGAAGAGAAGCTCTTTGAAGCACTACATGAGTTCCTCCAAGAAAAAACAGTGATCACGATCGCGCACAGACTGAGTACGATCAAGAGTGCAGAGTATATCTATGTACTCGAAGATGGTGATGTGGTTGACAGCGGTACACCCAAAGAGCTGTTGGCTAAAGATGAAAGTTATTTTAGCACGATGATATAAGGAGCGTTTTTGGATAGTATTCAGGCGATCATCATAGGGGTTATCGAAGGTTTTACGGAGTTTTTACCGATCTCTTCGACTGGACATATGATCGTGGCCAGTGAGTTTTTAGGCGTCTCACAGGATCATCTGACTAAAGCCTATGAAGTGATCATCCAGTTTGCGGCGATCATGGCGGTCCTTCTTTTGTATAAAGAGAAGATCTCCTTCAAAAAAATCTCTCTTTGGCAAAAACTTTTTGTCGCTTTCCTTCCTTTGGCCGCAATTGGCTTTCTCTTTAAAGACAGTATCAAAACACTCTTTAGCGTGGAGGTCGTAGCATGGATGTTTATTGTGGGAGGCATTATTTTTTTGATCGTAGAAAAGTTCTACAAAGAGGAGAGTTCCCATACCTATGATGTCGAGCAGGTCAGTATGAAGCAGGCACTATGGATCGGGTTTGCTCAGATTTTTTCCCTGATACCAGGAACTAGCAGGGCGGGTGCGACAATCATCGGTGGGCTTTTGGTGGGGCTTGATAGAAAAGCCTCTGCAGAGTTTTCATTTCTGTTGGCAATTCCCGTGATGGCGACCGTGAGCGGATATGACCTGCTTCAGTACTACAGCGAGTTTGCCGATGCCAATTGGGGTGCATTTGTTGCAGGGTTTGTCACGGCATTTGTCGTTGCCTATCTGACGATCAAACTCTTTTTGGTCTTTTTACAGCGTTTTACCTTTGTAGTGTTTGGATGGTATAGGATCTTACTGGGAATCTTGCTTCTGATGATAATCTAATTTGGGTTTATTGAGTCTCTTTGGAGAGGTTTGTATAAGTTCAAAAGATTTTTGGACAGAGAATAAGGTAAAAAATATGACATTTAAAGATTTTAATTTTCACAAAGACCTTTATAAGGGTGTGAAGATCGCCGGTTTTAAGGAGCCAAGTCCCATTCAACAGGTTGCTATTCCGATCATTGAGGGTGGGTACGACCTGGTGGGTCAGGCCCATACCGGAACAGGCAAGACCGCTGCTTTTGGATTGCCTCTGATGGATAAGATCGCCAAGGGAGAGTATGAGCGTGCTTTGGTGATCACGCCTACAAGAGAACTCGCAACGCAGGTGAGCGATGAGCTTTATTATCTCGGACGTTTCGCGGGTATACGTACCTTAACCGTTTATGGCGGCGTGGGGTACGGCAGGCAGATCGCTTTGATCCATAAAGGTGTTCAGGTGGTCATCGCTACCCCGGGTAGGCTTAAGGACCTTTACCGTAAAGGGAAGATCGATACCTTCAATCCCGAAATCGTTGTACTGGATGAAGCCGATGAGATGCTCGATATGGGATTTTTGGATGATATCAAAGAGATCTTTGAGTATATACCGCAAAATAGACAAACCTTGCTTTTCTCTGCAACGATGCCTGAACCGATCAAGGATCTGGCCGAAGAGATCCTCTATCAGCCGGAATTTATCTCTGTAGTCAACGACGAGGAGACGGCCAATAATGTCATCGAACAGCGTTATTATGTCATCAATGAGAATCAGAGAGATGATGCGATCGTGAAACTTCTTGAAACGGAAAATACGGATAAATGTATCATTTTCTGTCGGATGAAGCGCGAAGTAGACAGGCTTACCGAGCACCTTCAGGCTCTGGGATTCAGTGCAGGTGGGTTGCATGGCGATCTTGAACAGGAAGAGCGTGAGGTGATCGTCAAAGCCTATAGAAGAGGAGAGATAAAAATCATGGTAGCAACAGATGTCGCTGCAAGAGGCTTGGATGTCAAGGGCGTTACCCATGTGTTTAACTACCATATACCGTTTGATCCCCAAAGTTATGTACACCGTATCGGCCGCACTGGCCGTGCAGGCAAAAGTGGACAGGCGATCACGCTTGTAACAACCGAGGAGTTCAAAGAGCTTCAACGTATCCAAAAAGAGGTGGGTGCACAGATGCAGCTGGCGACGATCAGGGATGAGAACGGGATAGACCAATCAGGGATAGAGTATCTAGCAGAAAAGATCAAGGAGACCCCTGTTCATCCTCATGCTTTAGTGCTCCTAGAGTATCTTCATGAGATGGATCAGAAGCTATTGCTCCAAAAACTTTTGTCACAACTGATCGTGAAAGAACAATCCAATATCACAACACAGATCGGATTTGATCAAGAGCGTGTAGAGGATATGATGCAGGAGTACGAAAGTGAACAAAAAGAAACACGCAAAAAGAATCGAAGCCGAAAACGTCGATAAATTAAGCATTTTTACCTTCTAAAAAGCTAATTTATTTTAAAATTACATATTCTTATAAAGTGAGACAATAATGGAAACAGAAGTAAATTTATTGGTCGAAAGCATCAAGTTTATGGTCTTGGGAATGGGGGTTGTTTTTCTCTTTCTTCTTCTACTTGTTCAAGTCGTTAAACTTCAGGCGAGGGTAATTTCAAAATACTTCCCTGACGAAGAGCCTTCTTCAGCTTCTGCAGCTCCTTCTTCCTCTAGCAGTGATGAGTCGGCACGTGTCGCTGCGATTATCGCTGCTGTGACTGAATTTCGAAAAAACAAATAATCAAAGTAAGGTATCGTAAATGGCAAAAAAATATATAGATATTATGGATACAACCTTCAGGGACGGATTTCAGTCTGTCTTTGGCGGTCGTGTACTTATGGATGATTTCTTTCCTGCTGTAGAAGCTGCGAAACAGGCAGGTATTACGCACTTTGAGTTTGGTGGCGGAGCAAGGTTTCAGTCGCTCTTCTTCTATCTTCAGGAAAATGCATTTGACATGATGGATGGATTTAGAGAGATCGTCGGGAAGGATGCCAATCTTCAAGTGCTCTCTCGTGGTATCAATACCGTGATGCTTGATACGGGCAGTCGTGAAATGATCGATCTTTTTGCGAAAATGTTTGCAAAACACGGCACGACTACTGTAAGAAACTTTGATGCACTCAACGATGTCAACAACCTGATGTACTCCTCTGAATGTATCAAAAAGTACGGAATGAACCATGAAGTGGTCGTAACCATGATGGACCTTCCTCCTGGATGCAAAGGTGCACATGATGTCGCATTCTATGAAAAAACACTGAGAAACATCCTTGAAAGCGGTATTGATTTTGATTCTGTCTGTTTTAAGGATGCATCAGGTACCGCCAACCCGCATAAAGTCTATGAGACGATCCGTATGGCAAGAAAGCTTCTGGGTGAGGAGGTACACTTAAGACTCCATACGCATGAAACTGCGGGTGTGTCGGTAGCTGCCTATCTTGCAGCGCTTGAGGCAGGTGCCAACGGTATTGACCTTGCAGCCTCACCGGTGAGTGGCGGTACATCGCAGCCCGATATTCTCACGATGATGCATGCAACTAAGGGTACAAACTTCAACCTAGGTGACCTGGAGCTCAACAAGGTGCTCAAGTATGAAGAGAGACTCAAGGAGTGTTTGGCTGACTATATGGTGCCGCCTGAAGCAACTCAGGTTTCACCGCTTATCCCATTCTCTCCGATGCCAGGTGGTGCATTGACAGCAAATACGCAGATGATGAGAGATGCAGGGGATCTTGAGAAGTTTGATGAAGTGATCCTTGCGATGAAAGAGGTGGTTGAGCGTGGCGGTTACGGTACCTCTGTCACTCCTGTTAGCCAGTTCTACTGGCAGCAGGCATACGCCAATGTCATGTTCGGTCCATGGAAGCAGATCGCTCCAGGCTACGGTCGTATGGTCCTGGGGTACTTCGGCAAAACTCCAGTAGAGGCTGATCCTGAGATCATTAAACTAGCTGGCGAAAAACTCAAGCTTGAACCGACAACGCAGAACCCGCTTGATATCGCTGATGGTGACGAGCATAAGTCTATCGCACACTGGACAAAAGTGTTGGAAGAGGAAGGGCTTCCTGTGACAGAAGAGCATATCTTTATCGCAGCATCATGTGATCAGAAGGGTATTGTGTTCCTGAAAGGTGAGGGGCCTCTCATGGTCAGAAAAGGTAAAAATAATTGTAGTGGAGGTAAAGAAATGGCAGGAAATTATACGGTAGTAGTAGACGGGAAACAATACAGTGTACAAGTAGCGGAAGGTAACGCAGATATCCAGGTGACGTCGGCATCATCATCTGCACCGGTGACTGCAGTGGCAGAAGCAGCGACGCCTTCTGCCGTAGTGTCTGGAGAAGGTTCGATCCGTATCAACTCGGAAACTCCAGGTAACGTTTGGAAGATTCTTGTCAACCCTGGTGACAGCGTGAAAGAGGGGGATAAGATCATGATTCTTGAGGCGATGAAGATGGAGATTGATATCGTGGCGCCCAAAGACGGAAGAGTTGCTACGATTCACGTCAAAGTCAATGATGCGGTTGCGGACCAACAACTTCTGGCTACAATGGAGTAATCATGAGAATGAAACAGATCCTACTCTTACTGCTTTTCAGTATCGTAGCTGTTACATCTGCTGCCCAGGCTTCACCTGCGCAGGAAGTACCTATAACGACTAAAGAGAAGCAGGAGGAGCAGTATACACCTAAAAGTGTCACAGAGCTTGTGGGAAGCTTCTGGAAGACAACAGGTCTTAGTGCAATGATTGATGTCAATGACGGTGAAATGACTGCTGAACCTCACGGCGAGGGAAGATTGATGAGCGCTTTTGAGTCCTCAGTTGGGCGCTTGATCATGCTTATGATCGTATTTATCCTTTTCTATCTTGCAATCGCAAAGAACTTCGAACCACTGCTTTTGATCCCTATTGCATTTGGGGGACTGCTGGCCAATATTCCACTTGCCAATATGGGTGGCGAACATGGGATGCTTGGTATCATCTACAATATGGGTATTGCTAATGAGTTTTTCCCGCTACTGATCTTTATGGGGGTCGGTGCGATGACGGATTTTGGTCCTTTGTTGGCAAACCCAAAAACTGCGATCCTTGGTGGTGCAGCACAGTTTGGTATCTTTGGTTCACTGATCGGTGCAGTTGCGATCGGCTTTTCACTTAAGGAAGCTTCGGCGATCTCTATCATCGGCGGTGCAGATGGCCCGACTTCGATCTTTATCGCAAACAGACTGGCTCCTGAGATGCTGGGTGCGATCGCAGTCGCGGCCTACTCCTATATGGCACTTGTGCCAGTGATCCAGCCGCCGATCATGAAAATACTTACTTCAAAAGAGGAGCGTCAGATCAAAATGACACTCCAAAGAAAAGTGCACAAAAGAGAGAAGCTGATCTTTCCTATCGTTGTGATCGTGCTTACAATGCTACTCCTTCCTGAAGCAGCACCGCTCATCGGAGCATTAGCATTTGGTAACTTTGCCAAAGAGTCAGGTGTGGTGGATAGATTGAGCGATACGATGCAAAATGCATTGATCAATATCGTCACGATTTTTCTTGGACTGGGAGTAGGTTCGAAGCTCGCGGCGGATAAATTCCTTGTGTTGGAAACTCTGGGTATTATGATCATTGGTCTTGTGGCGTTTTCTGCTGGTACGGCAACAGGTGTCATTATGGCAAAAATCATGAATAAATTTAGTAAAGAACCTATCAACCCACTTATCGGGGCTGCGGGCGTGTCAGCTGTACCTATGTCGGCGAGGGTCGTGAATAAAGTGGGTATGGAGGCAAAACCTGGTAATATTCTACTTATGCATGCTATGGGTCCGAATGTGGCAGGTGTAATCGGTTCGGCAGTTGCAGCAGGTGTATTGCTGTCAATATTTAAATAAAAAAGAGGCGAAAGAAAGTATTATGGGTAAGAAGATACCAAATGGACTAGAAAAACTGGGACTCAAAAATATCGGGGAAGTCTATTATAATCTAAGTTATGATGAACTCCAAGCACACGAAGTGAACAGTGGAGAGTGTAAGATATCTACAACAGGTACAGCGATGTGTGATACAGGTATTTTTACTGGTCGCAGTCCAAATGACAAGTATTTTGTTGATCAAGCACCATCAAACCGTCATATCGCTTGGGGTGAAGTCAATCATAAAATCGATAAAGAGATCTATAATGAACTTCTTGATCTTTCACTTTCTCAGCTTTCAGGTAAAAATATCTACATCATGGATGTCTTTGCCGGAGCAAGTAGAGAGAGTAGACGAAAAATAAGATTTGTCTCTGAAGTTGCTTGGCAGGCACACTTTGTCAAAAATATGTTTATCCGTCCTACAGAAGAGGAGTTGGAGGATTTTGAACCTGACTTTACGGTATACAATGCTTGTAAAACAGTGAACAAAAAGTACAAAGAGCATGGACTCAACTCAGATGTTTATGTGGTATTTAACATAGAAGAGAACACAGCGATTATCGGCGGTACGTGGTATGGTGGGGAGATGAAAAAGGGTATCTTCTCTATGATGAATTACTGGTTACCACTTGAGGGTAAACTCCCTATGCACTGTTCTGCAAACGTTGGTAAAGAAGGAGATGTATGTCTCTTCTTTGGGCTTTCTGGTACAGGCAAGACGACACTCTCCACTGACCCAAATAGAGCACTGATTGGTGATGATGAACATGGCTGGGATGATAACGGTGTATTCAACTTTGAGGGTGGATGCTATGCCAAAGTGATCAACCTTGATGCAAAGAGCGAACCGGAGATCTTTGGTGCGATCGTCAAAGATGCGCTTTTGGAGAATGTGGTGGCTGATGAAAACGGCAATGTTGATTATGAAGATGGTTCGAAGACAGAGAATACGCGCGTCTCTTACCCTATCGAGCATATCGAGAACCACAAGGCGAACCTGCAGGCAGGTCATCCTAAGAATATCATCTTCCTTACTGCAGATGCTTTTGGTGTGCTTCCTCCTGTCTCCAAACTAAGTAAAGAGCAGGCTATGTACTATTTCCTAAGCGGTTATACAGCAAAAGTTGCTGGTACTGAGAGAGGCATCACTGAACCTCAGGCAACATTTAGTGCTTGTTTTGGTGAAGCATTCCTGCCATTGCATCCAACTGTGTATGCTAAGCTTCTCGGAGAAAAGATTGATGAGCACAACGTCAATGTTTATCTTGTCAATACTGGTTGGACAGGTGGTCCATATGGTCGAGGTAAACGTATGAGCATTAAGGATACCAGAGCGTGTATTGACGGTATCCTCAACGGCTCGATCAACAATGCAGAGTTTGATACACTCCCTATCTTTAATCTTCGTATACCAAAAACGCTAGATGGGGTGGAAGATAACACAGTCTTGAATCCAAGAGAGACCTGGGAGAATAAAGAGGAGTATGATACAATGATGATGAAGCTTGTAGAGATGTTCCGCAAAAACTTCCATCGTTATGACGGAAACGGTGATGAATTTGATTTTGCTTCTGCCGGTCCGCAACTCTAAATTCCATAGACTCCTTTAAGAGGAGTCTATTGCTCTCAATTTATTCTAAGAATACTTTAGTATAGTTACAAAAATGATATAAGGTATTGATATGAATTACACTAAAATCAGAAGATTCTGTCGTAAATTTAGAATAGGTTTAGGTCTTGCATTGATAGGTGTAGGCATCTATACAGGTATTGCTTGGTTCTATCTTGGAGTGATCCCGCTGATCGCCGGTTTGGCTGATTTCTGTCCGCTTTGTATGATCACAAAAAAATGCGACCTTCCAGAAGAGAAGCATTAACCATGACACCTTTTGGTGTCATACTATTATTTCCCACCTATCTATTCATCAATTGATCATAAAACATATCTCTTTCAAAACAGTATATAATTGCATCATCTAAGGAACAGGAGATTTGATGGATAAGTTAACAGAGTATCTTAATGCCCACCGGGAAGATGAGCTGCACCCCTCAGAGATTGCCAATCTACTCAAAGATCTGGATGAAAAAAGTTTTTCAGAGGCTGTACACTCGATCCCCAAAGAGCTGATCGCTGATGTAGCGCTGGAGCTACCTGATCGATATTTTGGCGATATTATCGAGTCGTTTACTGCCGAAGAGATTGCTGAGTCGGTCAATGAACTCGAATCTGACGATCAAACGGACTTTATTCAGGAGCTTGAAGAGATCGATGAGGAAAAAGCAAAACAGGTCTTTGATGCGCTTGATGAAGAGTATCAGGCCGATATCCTTCAGCTCAAGCGTTATGCGGATGAAGAAGCTGGTGCTTACATGCAGACAGAGGTTTATACGGCAAAACTTGAACAAAATGTTCATGATGTGATTCGTGATTTTGCAAGGTTGCGCAGAGAAGACGAGCTTGAAAACGTGACCTATCTTTTTGTTACCGATGAACATGAAAAATTGCATTACGGGGTCGGACTGGATCATCTTCTTATCTTTGATTTTACTAAAACTTTGGCTGAAAATATCAATGAAAACCCTGAGCTATATAGACCCATTTTTGCTACCGACCATGATGATATCGATGCCGTGGTACAGAAGTTTCAGAAATACGACCTTGCCTCTATGCCTATTATCAATGCAAAGGGAAGATTGCTTGGTCGTATCACCTCTGATGATATTTTGGATATCATCAATGAACAGGCAACCGATCAGATGTACCATCTTGCAGGGGTCAATGATGATGCTGAAGAGGATGAAAATATTTTTAGAGCAGGTAAGCTTCGGGCAGTATGGTTAAGTATCAACCTGGTCACAGCCATTGTAGCTTCTATCGTGATCGGTATGTTTGAGTCTACCCTGCAAAGTATTGTTGCGTTGGCGATATTGATGCCGATTGTTGCTTCGATGGGGGGTAATGCAGGCACGCAAACACTCACAGTCGTTGTGAGGCAGCTTGCATTGGGTGATATCGCAAAACATGATGCATTCCGTACCATTAAAAAAGAGGTGCTTCTTTCTCTTGGTAATGGATTATTATTTGCACTTCTTATGGGTATTATCGCATCGGTATGGTTTGATACAGGAATGCTGGGTGTGGTGATAGGGCTATCAATGATCATCAATCTGTTGAGTGCAGGCTTCATCGGTTCGGTTGTGCCGTTATTGTTAAAGAGAATGGATATTGATCCAGCCATCGGAAGTACGGTCATACTCACAACTGTGACGGACGTTGTAGGCTTCTTCAGCTTTTTGGGTCTAGCAACAATCATTTTATTATAAAGGGTATACTACACAAATGGACTTATTGATTCTATTTTTTCTTCTTGCTGTGGGGATATCGTTTCTCTGTTCTATTTTAGAGTCTGTACTCCTTTCGATCAACATGCCTTTTGTATCAGTGATGGAACGTGAAAGTCCTAAGACAGGCGCTTTGCTCCGTGACCATAAAGAGCACATTAACAAATCGATCGCATCCATCCTGATACTCAATACCATAGCGAACACTCTGGGTGCAGCCGCTGTAGGAGCGCAGGCAGAAAAAATCTATGGTTACGAAGCGGTCTTTTATGTTTCTGCGATCCTGACATTTGCGATTCTCTTTCTTTCTGAGATCATTCCAAAGACGATCGGTGCCGTCTATTGGAAACAGCTTGCTCCGGTGGCAGCGTATATCATTCGATTTTTTATCTGGTTGACCTATCCGATCATTCTGCTGACCCTGTTTGTAACAAATCGCATCAAAAAGGATGGAGACAAGACCGGGTTTAGTAGAGAAGAGTTGCTTGAAAGTACTTGGATGGGTGAGGATGAAGGAGTATTAAAGGAACAGGAATCTGAAGTGATAGAAAATATCCTTCGGCTAGACCGCATCAAAGTCGAGGAGATCCTTACCCCAAGAACTGTGGTTTATGCACTTGATAGCTCCAGAACACTCAGAGATATTATAGAAAACGAAGAGGCGATCTATAAATTTTCACGCATTCCCGTCTACGAGGGAAGCATAGAAAATATTACAGGTTTGGTGATGACCAAAAAGATCTTCAAACACGCACACAAAGATGATACGCAGACATTAAGTGAGATACAGAAGAAGATATTTAAGATCTCTGAGAATATACCTGTCTCCAAAGCTTTAAATCTTTTTATTAAACGTAAAGATCATATGTTCCTAGTCATTGACAGTTATGACCAGACAGAAGGGATTTTGACACTGGAAGATTGTGTGGAGACGATCCTTGGGGTTGAGATCGTTGATGAGAGCGACAGTGATGTGGATATGCGTGAAGTGGCCAAACAGAAGATGCGTCTCAAACGCAGGCTGGAAGAGGCAGAAAATAGAAACGCAATCAAATAGAGCCATGTCATTCTCTGATCTACATCTCAAACCATCACTACTTAAAGCGCTCGAGAAGAAAGCCTATACGGATCCAACGCCGATACAAAGAGCACTTATCCCTGCGATATTCTCAGGCGGAGATGTACTAGCAGGAGCACAGACCGGCACGGGCAAGACAGCTGCTTTTGCACTCCCTATACTACAGGATCTTTCCGGAAAACACCAAGAGGGACAACACTACCCCAAAGCGATAGTCCTTGTGCCAACACGTGAACTTGCCAAGCAGGTACACCAGAGTTTTGTTGAATATGGTGCGTTTCTTCCTCTTAGAAGTGAGGTGCTTTATGGTGGCGGCAATTTAAAAGCACAGGAAAATCGGCTTAAAAGAGGCACGGATATTATTGTCACGACAACGGGACGTTTGCTCGAACATATCGGGAAACATCATCTTGATCTTAGTGCTGTGAAGTTTCTTGTGATGGACGAAGCAGATACGATGCTTGATATGGGATTTCTCAAAGAGGTCTCTGGGATACTTCAACATCTTCCCAAGAAAAGACAGAGTATTTTGATCTCTGCTACGCTCTCCGCACCGTTAAAAAATCTTTCACGCCAGATATTGCATAAGCCAAAACGTATCGAGGTAGACAGTATGGGGGTAGTGGCTTCTTTAGTCGAGCAGATTGTCTATCCAGTAGAAGCGGAGAAAAAGACGGAGCTTCTCTCTTATCTGATCGGTTCACGTAACTATACAATGGTGCTGGTCTTTGTAAGAAAAAAGGCCGAAGCAGATATAGTGGCAGAGGAGCTGAAACTCTCCGGGCTAAAAACAGAAGTGATCCACGGTGAGAAGAGTTCCGGGGAACGTAGCAGGGCACTGAATGCTTTTAAGGAGGGGAAGATACGTGTACTTGTTGCGACAGATATCGCTGCAAGAGGTTTGGATATTCCTGCACTTGAAGTGGTCTTCAGCTATGACATTCCCCATGTGACACAGGATTATATCCACCGTATCGGACGTACGGGAAGAGCAGGGAAGAAAGGGCTTGCCATTACGCTGATCTCACCAAACCAAACGGTAGCCTTAAGGGATGTGGAACGCATGCTGGGAAGACCGATTCCGCAGGAGAGGCTTGAAGGGTATGCTCCCAAAGTCGTGAGTATGCAAAAAGGCGCAAGAAAAAACGAAAAGAAAATAAGTGCCGAGGGTGCTTTTGGAAACAAGAAGAAAAAATCAACGACTTTCTCAAAAACAAAAAAACGCAAAACGACTAAACGTGACGGCTTCAAGGTGTATGATGCCAATAGGCAAAAGAGTGACACGAAAAAGGGAAAAAAGTAACCCATTTTTGATTTTGCACTATATGCTTACTCGTTCGAGCTTTTGTGGCGCAATAGTGCTTCTTACCCCCTCCCATTACTTAGTGTTTTTCAACAGGTAGGATGTGAACCAACGCAAAGTGGGCGTTCTACGAGGAAAGATACCTGTCACTTCACTTTTGCGTCCGATCCTCTTGGTTATGCCTCTACCGTTTTGATGACTGTAGCGCTTCCTTTGGTTTAAAGGCTATGCAGGCTCAAAAACGGTTAGTGAGTCTCTCCAGCTCTCTTTTAGAGACCGACCATCATCTCTTGTTTTAGTTTTTCCTGGTTGAGTTTTTTGATGAGTTTAGTAGAGAGTTCTCCATATTTTTCTTCATTGAGTTGAAGCTGCATGTTAAGTTCTGCCTGTGGAGTCTTGTTTGCCCATCCCTGAAGCAGTTTGAGCTCTTTTTTTGTCAATCTAGCCTTGAGTATTTCTTTGAGTTCTTTTTCTTCTTTGAGGGGAAGGATAAGCTTGCGAATATGTTTTTTGGTTTCTTCTCTCAGTGTTATCACGTTGTTGTTCCTATTTTGTAAAATTTAATACCATGAAATAACCCACTCCTGCAAACAGGATCGTTCCAAAAAGATTGAGTGCCATATTGGCAAAGGCGTGTACATAATGTCCGGCTTCAAGTAAAAAGAAACTCTCTATGGCAAAAGTAGAGTAGGTAGTCAGCGCACCGAGTATCCCTGTAACCAGAAAGCTCTTCAAGTAAGGCGAAACAGTAGTGTTTTGGTGAAAGTAGGCAAAAAGCATACCGATCAGAAGACTTCCTATCAGATTGACTGCGAGTGTACCGAGCGGAAGTACATGGGCAAAATGCTTATTGACCGCACCATTGAGGAGGAGTCTCAGTGTGGCACCGATAGCACCTCCGCTAGCGACTGCGATGATGGTGATGGAACTCATGGTCTATCTCCTTTTGCATCGTTGTGTGCAGTACTTCAAACCAGGTACTCTCTGCCTCTCTTACGTCGATCGTCGGCAGATAGATATATTTTATTGTACCGTTATGAGCAGTCTTGTTGTGCTCATTGAGCACCCACTTGCTTCCTGTGATCACTACGGGTTGAACTTTCAGATTCATGTTCTCAGCGATAAACTTCGTTCCCGATTTAAAAGGAAGCAGCTTCTGCTGCTTGGCACGTGTACCTTCCGGGAAAATGACAACTTTGCGATGCTTGACCTCCAGAGATTCTTTGACATCCCTGATCATTTTGATAAGTCCCTTTTTATTCTCTCTGTCGATAGAGATCATATCTCCGTTTTTAAGCAAATGCCCAAACCATACGGTATCAAAAAGCTCTTTTTTTGCTACCCATCTTAAGTGTCCCTTCTGAAGTGCTTCCATGCCGATGATATCCATAATTCCTTGATGGTTCATCACGATCATATCCGCATCGGGATCGGCTTTGCCTACCTGCTCTACTTTGCTTCCCATAAGAAAGAGAATGACCTTGTTGAGATAGTGCATGATCACTCCTTTGTGCGAACGAAAGACCGTGATCAAAGGGATCATAAGGAGTGCAACGATAAAAGAGATAACAAAAGCACCCCAGTAAAATCTAATTTTCGCAAAGATCTTCATTTTTTACCCATCCTATGACCCCTTCTTTAGTCTCAACTTTCATATACTCATTCCGTTCGCCCAATAAAGGTGCTTCCAGTTTTTCATCCAGGTGATTACTGACCGTGCTGGTGTGTGTTGGGAGGATATAGAGTGGCGCACCCTGCTTGATGCATATCGTTTTGTGCGGGATATAGAGTGTAAGCAGGGTGATGAATGATACGACACCGACTACCAGGAAGAAGAAATCTCTTTTAAAGAGAAACATGACAAGCATAAAGAGTGTCAAGGTCCCCAGTATGAATTTTTTGAGCTGTTCAAAGCTCTCTTTTTTGGGGTTAAGCTCTGCCTGGGTAGAGACTGAAGCATCTTTTACCTCTACGGTGACTTTGATAGAGCTATATTGCTGCTGAATTGTATTGAAGTAGGTAAATTGAAGCACTTTTTGATTCATAGGTACAACGGCATAAAAATCTCCATAGGCTTTGGCATAGTCTCTGCGAATCTCTTCTATCCCACTCTCTTCTACGTTATGAAGCTTCATCTCTTCAAGGTTCGCTTCATTGGCCTCTATGTTGAGTGTGACGATATGGTTTGTCTCATCATAGTGGGAAACTTGAAAATTGTTTACTTTCATATCTGCCGCGATCACTCCACAGAAGTCTTCTCTGTGTTCCAGATCTGCAAGCGGTATAAATCCAGAGGAGAGTTCTGTGTAGAGATGCTCTGTGCGAATACGCAGTGCAGGAACCCGCAGGCTGCGATCTTTTGCTTTAAAATAAAAGGTATAGAAGCTGTCACTGTTATTGTTGATAACAAGCGGTTTATTGGATAGTGGCTGGATAGGGCTGGTCGGATCAAAAATAAACTCAGGTATCTGATCTTGTGTGCTGTTGATTCCGATCACTGTAACGGGGAAAACCTGATTTTTATAAATTTTCTTTGGGAAATAACTGTATTGGTATACACTCTCTGCACTAAGCTGCAGAGTTAAAGTAAAGAGCAGGGTAGCAAGAAATCCAAGAGAGCGTACAACAAACGGCATTATGCTTCAAATCCTTGAAGCATTTTCATGCCGTCTTGTGAACCGAGGATCGCTTCCATGGCACGTTCAGGGTGTGGCATGAGGCCAAAAACATTTTTGGTTTCGTTGCACACGCCGGCGATTGAGGTGACTGATCCGTTCACGACTAAACGGTTACCCACTGCATCTGAGTATCGAAGAAGGATCTGGCCATTAGCCTCCATCTTGGCAAGGTTCTCTTCATCGATGTAGTAGTTCCCGTCAGCATGGGCGATAGGAATGTTGAGTACCTCACCCTTATCGCATTGGTTCAAAAATGCATTGTCATTACTCACGACACAAATGGTTTGGTGCTTTGAGATAAAGTGCAGGTGGTGGTTGCGCTTCAGTGCGCCCGGCAGCATACCCGCTTCGGTCAAGATCTGGAACCCGTTACAGATCCCCAGTACCTTTCCCCCATTGTCCGCATAGGCTTTGACTGCTTTCATTACCGGAGCAAACCTTGCGATCGATCCTGATCTGAGATAATCTCCATAACTAAACCCTCCGGGTACAACGACAAGATCAATATCTTCGGGGAGTGTAGTCTCTTCATGCCAGACAAGCACCGTCTCATGACCGAGCTTTTCAAACGCATATTGCGTGTCAAACTCACAGTTGGTTCCCGGAAATCTAAGGACTGCTACTTTCATGATGCGATCTCTATCGTGTAGTCTTCTATGACAGTGTTTGCAAGAAGCGTTTCAGCCATCTCTTTGACTTGTGCTTCTGCCTCCGCTTTGTTGGAGGTGTCGATGTGTAGTATGATCTGTTTACCGATACGCACCTCACTCACACCTTCAAAGCCAAGTGAATGAAGTGCGTGGTGTGCAGCTTTTCCCTGTGGATCTAGAACTCCCTCTTTTAAAAATACGTTTACGATTACTTTCATCTTTTTTCCTTATCTGTTTTGAATTCTTTCGAGTACTTGTCTATACGCTTCTGTAAGACCGCCCAACCCTTGTCTGAATCTGTCTTTATCAAGCTTCTCCTGGGTTTTAGTATCCCAAAGTCTGAAGTTGTCCGGACTGAGTTCATCGATAAGCATGATGTTACCATCTTTATCTCTACCAAACTCGAGTTTGAAGTCAACCAGAGTGATATCAAGCTCTGCATAGAAGGTACTAAGGATGGTGTTGATACGTCTTGCCATATACCGGATATACTCCAGCTCATCCGTACCGTTGACGAGGTTGAGGATAAGGCAGTGCTGATCATTGAGTTTTGGATCACCCAGTTCATCGTTTTTATAGTCAAATTCGACCAGGGTAAACGGAAGCACAGTCTTCTCAGCTATGCCAAGGTTGCGGCTCAGGCTTCCTGTGGCGATATTACGTACAATCACTTCTATCTTGATCACTTCCGCTCTTTTGTGAAGCATATGATGCTCATCTATGGTATCTACATAGTGCGTAGGGATGCCTTTTTCATTGAGATATTTAAAAAGTTCGGTGGATATCTCATTGTTGAGGGCCCCTTTGCCGGCTTCGCTTGATTTTAACCCCCCGTTAAACGCTGTCAACGAATCTTTGAACTCAGAAATCAAAAGATTTGGATCTTCTGTTAGCCAGATCTTTTTTGCTTTACCTTCGTAGAGCAGTTCAGTTTTTCTCATTACTACATTCCTTTATTTGTGATGATTAATGCTTTTAAGATATCCACTGCACTTTTAAGCTGCATATCTTCATAGAGTTGGGTCTCTGTGATGATCAAGTCATCTACCTCTGTAGCATTGTGCTCTGTTGTTTTGGTAGGCTGTTTTTTCTTCTGCTGCTTTGGGTTACCGTTGATCTTTTCGAGTTCATTGCTCAAGTGCTTTTGGAGCTCTTTTTCCTTGAGAAGCACGGGATCTTCCATATACTCTATTTTGCCAAGATGGACTGTGATATCAGGGGTTACACCCTCTGCTTGTATCGTTCTTCCGCTTGGAAGGTAGTATCTTGCTACGGTCAGCTTGATCGCTTCATCCATACCAACAGGCATCACTACCTGTACCGACCCTTTGCCAAAGGTTTTTTCACCCACAACGATGGCACGCTTGAAGTCTTGCAATGCACCGGATACGATCTCTGAAGCGGAGGCTGAACCCCCGTTGACAAGGACGACTATCGGTGTTTGGGTATCACTGTTCTTTTTTTTCGCCTTATACTCGATGTTTTCCATGGATGACCGTCCTTTTTGCGAAACGATCACTCCCTCTTCGACAAAGAGATCGACAAGGCCGACTGCTTGGTCAAGCAAACCGCCGGGGTTGTTTCTCAAGTCTAGTATGATGCCTTGGGTGTTCTTATGCGCTTTGATCGCTTTTTTGACCTCCTTGACCACTTTCTGGTCAAAAGAAGTGATGTGCAGGTAGAGGAGATTGTTTTCGACCGTTTTGGCGTGAACGGATTCAATTTTGATGATGTCTCGTGTGATCTTTATCTCAAGTGGTTTGCTCTCTTTTTTTCTGATGATCGTCAGCATGACTTGGGTGCCTGGTTTCCCTCTCATCAGTTTGACCGATTCGTCGATATCCATACCGATCGTCGCCTTGTCATCGATCTTGAGGATGATATCCCCTGCCATCACTCCCGCTTTGTGTGCCGGAGTGCCATCAATGGGTGCAATGACTGTGAGCGCACCGTTTTTCATCCCTATTGATATACCCAGCCCGCCAAATTCTCCTTTGGTCTGGACATCAAGGTCCCTGTAGGCTTTGGTGTCCATAAAGGTGGAGTGTGCATCAAGGTTGTTGAGCATCCCTTTGAGTGCTTTGTCAACCAGTTCGGTCGTATTGACTTCATCCACATATTGTGACTCGATCACATTGAGAATCTGGGTGAATTTGAGATAGGCTTCTAGCTTCTCTTTTGCAGAGGATTGTTTAGGGCTGATATCTGCATGGGCGAATCCCCCCATAAAATAACTACCGATGAGGGTAGAAAGAAGTCCGGCTGTGATGACTTTTTTACTTTTTTGTATCATAATAGTTGTCTGTTCCTAAGCAAAGATTAAGTGACATATTTTATTCAAAAATCACTTGAATATCGGTTAACCTTTTGTTCCAACACTTAAAAGACCATTTTTAATCAAAAGACTAAATAAACTTGACATAAAGTGACTAAAGTTTGTATAATTAAATCCAATTGCATAAAGAGGAGTATAGCAGATGAGTATTTTAGAAAAACTGACCAATCAAATGCAGGGTACGATAGAGTCCGGAGTCTCTCTGGCTTTGCACAATAAAAATCAGGAAGTGGAGCCTATCCATCTGATATGGGCGCTCTTGACAAACTCGCAATCGATAGTGCACCAGGCACTCAACAAAATGAATGCAGACAAAGCAGCGATCGAGCTCGAGGCAAAGAGCCAGGCTCAGAAACTGCCATCTGTATCTAACATAACGAAAGAGAATATCAAGCTTTCATCAAACCTTGTACGCTCATTGCAGAGTGCCGAGGGTGCCATGGCAGCGCAGGGTGACCAGTACCTTGCTGTGGATACATGGCTGATGGCCAATGCGAATGAGCGCTTTATGAAAGAGGTGATAGGAAAATACCTTGATATCTCTGAATTTAAAAAGACACTGGAGTCGATCCGCGGAGGTAAAAGTATAGATTCTCAGAGCGGAGATGAGACACTTGAGGCGTTGAGCCAATACGGGATCGATCTGAATCAAAAAGCACGAGATGGCGCACTTGATCCTGTCATCGGCAGGGACGAAGAGGTGCAGCGTATGATGCAGATACTGATCCGTAAAACCAAGAACAATCCTATCCTGATCGGTGAGCCGGGGACGGGTAAAACCGCGATCGTCGAAGGGCTGGCACAGCGTATCGTCAACAAAGAGGTACCATTGAGCCTTCAAAACATGCGTGTCATTAGCCTAGATATGAGCAGACTGATCGCGGGTGCTAAATACCGCGGGGAATTTGAAGACAGGCTCAAAGCGGTGGTGGATGAAGTCAAAAAAGCGACCAATATCATCCTTTTCATCGATGAGATCCATACTATTGTCGGAGCAGGAGCAAGTGAAGGAAGTATGGATGCAGCCAACATCCTTAAGCCCGCACTTGCACGGGGGGAGCTGCATACGATCGGTGCAACCACACTCAAAGAGTACAGAAAGTACTTTGAAAAAGATGCGGCACTCCAGAGACGTTTCCAGCCGGTCAAAGTAGATGAGCCGACGATCAATGAAGCCTTGCAAATCCTCAGGGGGATCAAGGAGAAGCTTGAAGCGCACCACAATGTCACCATCACCGATTCAGCGTTGGTTGCTGCTGCAAAATTGTCGGACCGCTACATCACTGACAGGTTTCTGCCGGATAAAGCGATCGACCTGATCGATGAAGCCGCAGCTGAGTTAAAGATGCAGATCGAGAGTGAACCCACAGATCTTGCCAAAGCAAAAAGAGATATTTCGACACTGCAGGTAGAGAAAGAGGCACTCAAGATGGAAGAGAGTGAGAAAAATACCACACGCATTGCAGAGATCGAAAAAGAGCTAGCAGACCTTGAAGAGCACAAGATTATGCTTCAGAATCAATTTGATAACGAGAAACAGACCTTTAATGATATGGCAGAGGTAAAGAGCCAGATCGATACGCTCAAAACACAGGCAGAAGCGCTGAAACGCGAGGGAGACTTCTCTAAAGTAGCAGAGATAGCGCATGGACAGATCCCGGCACTCAAGCAACAATTGTCCGCACTTGAAGAGAAGTGGACCATGATGATGAAAGCGGGGACTTTGCTGAAGAACTCCGTAGACGAAGAGATGATCGCTAGCATCGTAAGTCGCTGGACAGGTATCCCGGTTACAAAAATGCTTCAAAGCGAAAAAGAGAAGATCCTTGATATCGAAGAGGTACTCAAAGAGGAGGTCGTAGGGCAGGAAGAAGCACTGAGGGCTGTTGCAAGAGCGATCAAGCGCAATAAAGCAGGCCTAAGTGATCTTAATCGTCCGATCGGCAGCTTTATGTTCCTCGGTCCTACAGGGGTCGGTAAAACACAGGTGGCAAAAACGCTAGCCAAATTCCTCTTTGACAGCGAGAAAGCGCTTATCCGTATTGATATGAGTGAGTATATGGAAAAACATGCTGCATCACGCTTAGTCGGTGCACCACCAGGGTATGTAGGGTACGAAGAGGGGGGACAGCTAACTGAGGCTGTTCGACGTAAACCCTATTCGGTTGTGCTATTTGATGAGATAGAAAAAGCACATCCTGATGTATTTAATACACTCCTGCAGGTATTGGACGATGGACGTCTCACAGACAACAAGGGTGTAACGATCGACTTTAAAAATACGATCATCATTATGACGTCAAATATCGCTTCAGATAAGATCATGTCTATCAGTGATCCAATAGAGCGTAGAGAGGCGGTTCTGAGTGAGCTGAAGCTTCATTTTAAACCTGAGTTCCTTAACCGGTTGGATGATCAGGTGATATTTAATCCGCTTGACCTGAATGCGATCACGAGTATCGTTGATATTCTCTTCAGAACCATTCAGGCGAAGCTTGCAGAGCGTGACATTACGATCTCATTGACGCAAAATGCCAAAGCGTATATTGCCGAAGCAGGGTTCGACCCGGTCTATGGTGCAAGACCGCTCAAGCGTGCACTCTATGAAGTGGTTGAAGACAGACTGGCTGAACTGATTCTTGAAGATAAAGTTGTAGAGGGAAGTTCGGTAGTATTTGATGTACAGAACACAGAAGTGGTAGTCAATATCTCTTGAAAAAGCAGAGTGATTGCTCTGCTTTCCCTTCCTCTCTCAAACAAAGAGTAAAAAGAGATACCGTTATACTTTAGAGATCTCGATACCCTGAAGTTTGAGTTTCATGTCGCTTACGATCGTTGCATTTTTAAGCGCGGTTTTTTCTGTGATAAGTCCTTCTTTGACAAGTTCCAGAAGCGCTTGATCAAATGACTGAGAACCATAGACCTGTTTTCCCTCTTCGATCGCATCAAGAATCTCTTTATCTCTCCCTTCGGCAATCAGGGTTGCGACACGCATCGTGTTTTTCATCACTTCTACTGCGACTACACGGCCGCCATCCTTACGTCTTACAAGACGTTGAGAGACGATACCTGCAAGTACAGAGGAGAGTGTCAAACGTATACGGTTTTGATCGTTGACCGGGAACATGTTGATAAGACGATTGAGCGTCTCTTTTGCATCAAATGTGTGGAGCGTTGAGAACACCAGGTGTCCTGTGCTAGCTGCATGAAGCGTCGTTTCCAAACTCTCGAGGTCACGTATCTCCCCTACAAATATGACATCGGGGTCTTCTCTGAGTACTGACCTGAACGCATTTTTGTAAGATTTCGTATTGTCTCCGACACCTCTTTGCGAGATCAGTGACATTTTATCATGGTGTATAAACTCAATAGGATCTTCTATCGTTATGATATGCTTCTTTTGTGTACTGTTGATCCTGTCGATCATCGTTGCAATGGTCGTGGACTTACCGGATCCTGTCACACCGGTCACGAGGATAAGCCCTCGGGGAGTATCGGCAAGCTCTTTGAGTATTTCGGGAAGCCTCAGCGCTTCAAACGAGTGTATCTCCATGGGAATCAGACGGAAAACGATACTAAGCCCGTCAATATGGTAGAAAAAGTTGACACGAAAGTGGCTCTGTTCATCATAGGTATAGTTAAGATCAAGTTCTTTGGTCTCCTGGAGGGTTTGAAAGTTTTCTTCTGAGAGTATCGACTTGGCTACGTTTTCTATCTCTTCTGCTGTACATATCTTGGTGTCCAAACCTAAAAGTTCACCATCTTTTCTATAGTGGACCTTCGATCCAGACTTCAAATGGAGGTCACTCCCATGGTTTTCAATAAGAAACCTCAGAAACTGATCATAATTTATATTCATCTTTTCATCCTTCTATGCTGCATTCATCTAATAATAACTTATAAACAAAGAATTTGCAAGAGTTTAATGAATTAAGGGGGGGGGAAGAAAGATTACAATCTTAGGCACCGAGTTGTGGTTTTGTTACGTTGGTAGTCGTCTCAATAACATTTTTTAAAAGGAGGAAGAATAAAAAGTCTTCGGTACCTAAGATATAAACCAATT
>Ga0209614_1000623_pt1 | contig 30179 bp, 27 predicted proteins | sample BlaSprsedimmetaG_FD_185484 | JGI IMG/M metagenome (GOLD analysis project Ga0209614, IMG submission 185484) | Hot spring sediment bacterial and archeal communities from California, USA to study Microbial Dark Matter (Phase II) - Blank Spring... ... | reverse complement strand
CGCAAGGCCATTTAAACCTTGCCGAAACGTTCCGGATTTGCGCTGAAATCCGGGCTTCCCTCATCTCCCGGAAGCCGGAACACGCAGGGGGCCGCTCGCGCAGCACCCCGCAGCTCCGAGGTCCTCAGAGATTATATTCATGCGCTTTAATTGATATTAAAGCTTCGTGTGTCCAGAGAACAGCAGACGGGTACCGCCAACCATTCACAGTCACAGATGCACCGGCACAGGAAAATTCCTGCGTAGGGCGAGTGTCATTCGACCATACAACATGGAAGCGCTACAATTTAAAGGTTATCCACTCCGGGTCGGACCACGGGGGTGAGAAGGGATTTGTGTGATGAGAACTGCCGTACTGCGCCTGCAGAATCGGCTGCGTTCGGACGTTCCCCTGTGGGCGCGCATACCGACGGATCGTGTATCCGCGCACGGATCAGGATTCGGACCCGGCACCACGCAGGGTTCCCGACCGATCATGCCAGGACAAGAGAATCCGCACCGGAAAGCATGGCGGCACGACGATGTCACTATTATGTATCCTGATTGGTAATCGTAGGGACTATTCACCCCGAAATGCATCGGCGCGCCACTTTTCGATGGTTAATTCCCCAAAAAACTCATCCTGAAAGAGAACGAGCTTACTCTCGATCATGAGAAAAAGAAGCGGAATATAGGCTTCCCGCAGGTCGCATCCCATCTCCGAGCACAGGTCGTCCAGCGTCACCCGCTTCTCCCGGGCTTCGACCGCCTCAAAGCACCGCATCACGGAATCCGATGCATCCTGAAAATTTTCCTCGTGGGCGATGCCCACGACCTCATCAGCCTCGATAAGAAGGGGCGGGGGCACCACGCGCCTGCGCGTCCGGCGCCGCTCCTCTTTCTCCGCCGTCTTTAACTCCTTGATCAATTCATAGAGAGTGACCGGCTTTTTGCGCTGTTTTTTTCTCCCGATACGGCGTTTTATCTCACGTTCCAGCCGCTCGATCGGTTCGTTGATCCTATCAAGTTCAAATTCACCATCAAAGGCGAAATCATCCCCGTAATCTTCACCCTCGTCCAAGAAATCCTCTTCACCTGCATCGTCCTCCGCTTCAAAATATTCGGATTTCATCCTGAGAAGGGTTGCGGCAAAGAAGAGCGTCCTGCCCGAAATGCGGAGATCGAGCTCCCGCATCCGTTCGAGTTCCTCTAAAAACCGGTCGGTGACCTCAACGATATCAATATTCCAGGGATCGATCTCTCCCCGCTCCGCCATGGCCACCAGGATTTCCACCGGTTCCTCATGCATTGCTCTTGACACCGGTAACATACGTCGATTTATCGGGCCTGAGGGTGACGCCCATAATCCTGTCCGCACGCTCGATCGTCGGCCTCCTGAGTGAGACAATGATCGACTGCGCGTCTGCCGAGAGTTCCTTGATAAGGGTCGCAATCCGCTCCACATTCGTGGCATCCAGAAACATGTCGATCTCATCGAGTGCGTAAAAGGGCGCAGGCATGTACTGCTGGATGGAAAAGATGAATGCCAGGGTCGTCAGCGACTTCTCTCCGCCCGAGAGCGAGGAGAGGAGATGGACTTTCTTGTCACGCGGCTGCACGGCAAAGGTCAATCCGCCGCTGAAAGGATCCTCCTCATTATCGAGCACCAGCCTGCCGCTGCCGCTGGTCAGTCGTGCGAAAATCTTTTTGAAGTTCTCGTCGATCGCGGTATATGCCTCCATAAAGGCATCATATTTCATGCGTTCGAACTTCTCGATGCGCTCGAGCAGCGTCGTCCTCTCTTTCGAAAGGATCTCTTTTTTCTCGGTCCGATCGGAGACACGCTGGCACACACGGTCATACTCTTCGATAGCCAGCATATTCACCGCACCCAGTTTGCGGATCTCACCGTCCGCTTCCGTCATCCCCGCATCGATCTCGGTGAGGGAGAGATCGGTCTGCGCGTCCCCCACCTCTTTTTGGAGGTGCGCGATCTCATCCGCGAGAGCCTGCGCTCTCTCCTGCAATGCCCCGATCTGCAGGCGCACGCGCTCGGCTTCCCCGTCAAGCTCGATGATGCCATGATCGATTCCCTTGAGATCTTCCGCCCGCCGGTCACGGGTATTCCGGAGTTCTGTCAGTTCTTTCGAGAACTCCAGCTGTTGTTGCTCGAGATCCGCAATTTTTTTCGTATTTTCCTCGATACGCGTGTGGGCAGCGGAGATCGCCTCGTCGAGTGCCGCGTTTTTCTCGCCGATACGCTTCCGCTCCTCCTCCAGCTCCTCAATACGCTTTGAAAAATACTGCCGTTCTCGCTGCATATCGGTGATGTCGGCGTCTTTGTTCCGCAGTCGCCGCTCATTCTCGTCAACTTCCTTGCGCAGGCGCTCCAGTTGCTCGGTGAGGGCGGGGATCTCCGTATCATCGAGCTTTCGTTTGAGAGCATCGATCTCGCTGGTGAGAACGGCAAGATCTCTGGATACCGTCTCCAGCTGCTCCTCGATCCGGGCAAGCTGCTCACCCCCCTCGCGCACTTCGTCTCGCATAGCCTCGAGAGAGGCATGGATTTCTGCCTTCTCGCCCTCGAGGTCCGCCATACGTCGTCCATACTCCTCGCGAAGCATTGCGTACCGGGCACGCTGTTCTTCGAGTCCTGAACGCTGCCTGCGACCCTCCTCCCCCGCCTCGGTGAGCCGGGCGATTGCGCTCTCCAGATCAGACGCCTCGGCCTCAAGGCCGGCGATCTCCATACGTACACGGGAAATTTCCTCATCCGCAGCGACCCCGAACCCGATGTTCCGTTTCTGCTGCGATGAACCTCCCGTCATGGCGCCGCTCTTTTCCACCAGGTCTCCTTCCAGCGTCACCATGCGGAACTTGCCCATTTTCCTGCGGGCTCGATCGAGCGTATCGATCACCACCGTGCCCGCAAAAACAAGCGCAAACGCCTTCTCGAACATGGGATCGAACTCCAGCAGGTTCACCGCGTAATCGACGACCTCGCCGTCCCGCAGGGGGCCCAGAGAGGGGACATTCAACTTGTTCAGCGGCAAAAAGGTCATTCTTCCGAGACGGTTCGCTTTCAGGTAGGCGATTGCCCCGGCGGCGACGGAGTCGTTTTCCACCACCACATGGTTGAGACGGTTTCCGGCCGCCGTATTCAGTGCGACCGCATATTCAGGGGGCGCACGACCCAGCTGGGCGATGGTACCGTAGACGCCCTCCATTCCGAGCACCGCTTCGAGGGCGCGCCCGCCGGCAGCTCCGCTCGCCTGATTCTGCGCCTCAAGGCGCATCAGTTCCTGCTCTTTCGAGCGGCTCTCTTTTTTCAGCTTTTCGAGCGATGAACGGTGCGCAAGAAGGTTGCTTTCGGTCCGAGAAAGGGCTATTTCAAGCGCCGCTTTCTCCTCGTCGACCCTGGCGCTGCATCGTCCATATTCCGCACACTGGCCCTCTTTCTCCGCATACTCAGCGGAGATCTGAGAAAACCTCGCCTCCAGCCGTTCCCGTTCGGAGGTGCGTATACGGCTTTTTTCGATGAGGATATCCTGCTGGTGCAGCAGATCGGCGCGCACCGCCCGGGTTTTATCCGCGCGCTCCATGAAAGAGAAGAGCTCCTCTTTCGCACCGGAGATTTTTTCGCTCTCCTTCTGCAGGCGCGTATCCACCGATTCCTTCTCGGCCCGCAACGTTGCGATCTCCATTGCCAGATTCGACCGGTCGATGGTGAGATTCCGGATACTTTCCGCGCATTCCCCGACGCGCGTCTCTGCCCGGCGGGCATCCATGTACACGCGGTTGATTGCCTCAAGGTTGGAGTCCTTCTCCTGCCGGTCGCGTGCCATCGACTGTTCGGTAAGGCGGATATCCCCCTTTGTCTCTTCGATACTCGAAATAAGCCGGCGGTACTCGGTGCCGCTCTTTTCCTCGATTTCAAAATCAATGGCCGAGATCTCTTCCTGCAGGGTGCATTTATCTCGTTCAAACGAACGTCGCCGGTCGGCGATCCCTTCCAGCTCACGCTGCTGCTGGCCGATCATCTGGAACAGCTGCGCATGATCACGCTCATATTCTCGGAGCTGAGCCGCAGACCGGCATCCGCGGAAAAATTCAAGTCTGTCCTGCCAGTGCCGGTATTTAAGCGCCTGTTCTCGCTCGGAAGCCAGCTCCTCGAGCCGGAGGGAGAGTTCACGCAGGAGGAGCTCTTCGCGCTCGATCCGTTCACGCACCACTTCCAGCTCGCCGAGTGCCTGTTCCTTTTTTTTGTCGAATTCAGCGACGCCGGCGATTTCATCGATGATACGCCTGCGCTCTCCGTCGCTCATTTCCATGATGCGGGTGATGTCCCCCTGCATCACCACGTTGTAGCCTTCGGGTTTGATCCCGTACCTGTTCAGGAACTCCAGCACATCGCTCTGTTTGCAGAGGCGATCGTTGAGATAGTTATAACTGTAGTAGCCGCGGGCGGTTCGTTTGATCTTTCGTCTGATATTGGTGCCGTCAGAAAAGGTGATGGCTACCTCCGCGGTGTTTTTCCCGCTGTTCAGGTTGATCAGATCGGTCAGCTTTTCCGCGCGCAGGCCGCGCGCGCCGGAAAGGGCGAGACAAAAAAGAATGCTGTCGATAATATTGCTTTTCCCAGAGCCATTGGGGCCAGAAATTACGGTAAAACCCTCAAAAACGGGAATCCGGGTCTTTTTACTGAAAGATTTGAAATTGTCTATTTCCAGCTGGGTGATATACAAGGACCAGGCTCCCTTTGTGTTTCGTGATACGGTAATCAGGATTTTTCTTCATCTTCGGCGTAGATGAGCGGAGCTTTCGAGCCGCGTTCCCCTTTGACTTCACTTTTTCCGATAATAATCTTACCTGAAGAGGGGCGCCCCGCATTCTTTTGCGGTATTCCGGGCCGGTTGGTGGCAATGATCATATCATCGGCATGCCGCTGTTCGGGCTTGAGGGTCCCGTCCGCCTGCATGATCAGCACCGTGTTGTCCTTTTCGTTCCGTGCAGGCACAGGAGCGCTCTCCGGATCAGCCGCATCCTCGGGTGCCGCTGGCACCGTCGTCTCCGGTTTTGTCTGCGGTGGCTGCGGGGCCGCAGGTTTGGGTGCTGGCCTGACAGTCGGTACCGGAGTGGGCGGTTGCCTCTCCCTCAGTTCGCGCTCCTCTTGCACACGCACGAGTTTTCTGACCACAGATTTGAGATCGAGCAGCTCTTCGGTGAGCCCTTTGATCATGCTTTCCATTTCAACGACCTTCATTTCAAGATCTTTCATTTTCGGTAGCTCCTGTGGTGTCTGCTGTGTTTCCGATGTCAATCTTTCAATCTCCTGATCCCGTTCTCTCAGCTGGTGTTCAAGATTTCGGATTATTCCGTCTTTCTGCGCCATTGATGATCCCCCTGTATTCTGGCCTGACCATAGAGTGACAGTATGATATTGCACCGTGCTCGGTGAAAAAAGATTTGTTTTGCACGCAGGAGAGGAATACGCCGAAGAATCGAAAATATATCAAAACAAAATATAATATGCAGCGATTCTCGAGAAAACGTGCGCAGATTATCCCGGCAAGAAAAGATATTACCTGATCACGACAACCTTTTTGGCATATGTCGTATCTGGCCGACCACGATCCAGAAATCGCAGAAATCATTGAACAGGAACGCCTCCGTCAAATAAACGGGCTCGAACTCATTGCATCGGAAAACGTTGTCAGCAAAGGAGTGCTGGAAGCAGTCGGTTCGATCATGACAAACAAATATGCGGAAGGCTACCCTGGCAAGCGATACTATGGAGGGTGTCAATTTCATGATATTGTTGAAAATACCGCACGAGACCGCCTCTGCGAACTTTTTGGCGCAGAACACGCAAATGTACAGCCCCATTCGGGAAGCCAGGCCAATCAGGCAGTGTACATGGCCTACCTGAAGCACAGGGATGTGATAATGAGCCAGGATCTTGCGCAGGGAGGCCACCTTTCCCATGGATCGCCGGTGAATATTACTGGCAAGTGGTATACGATCTCGCATTACGGGGTCGACTCCGAGACAGAGATGCTTGACTATGGCGCCATCGAGGAACAGGCGCGCAAAGAAAAACCGAAGTTGATCGTCTGCGGCGCAAGTGCGTACCCGCGTGAGATCGATTTTAGGGCATTTCAGGAGATTGCCGAAAGCGTGGGTGCGCTCTGCATGGCTGACATCGCCCATATCGCCGGATTATGCGCGACCGGGATTCACAACTCACCCGTGGGGGTCGTGAACTTCACCACCACCACCACGCATAAAACACTGCGCGGCCCCCGCGGCGGCGCCATCATGTGCAACGAGGAATATGCGGCGGATATCGACCGTTCAATCTTTCCCGGGATGCAGGGGGGCCCCCTCATGCACATCATCACGGGCAAGGCGGTCTGCTTCAAGGAGGCAATGCACCCCTCGTTTACCGACTACTGCAGGCAGATCGTGAAGAATTCGCAGACTATGGCGGAGGTCTTCCAGGACGAAGGGCTCGACCTCGTCTCCGGCGGCACCGACAACCATCTCATTCTCCTCGACCTCACCAACCAGGGCATCACCGGGCTCGAGGCGGAACAGGCGCTTGAGAAGGCAAACATCACGGTCAACAAAAACACCATCCCCCGGGAGACAAGAAGCCCCTTCGTGACCAGCGGCCTCCGGGTCGGCACACCCGCGGTGACCTCGCGCGGCATGAAAGAGGACGAGATGCGGACCATCGCAGGCATGATCGCCGACATCCTTAAGGATATACACAACGATGCCCTCATCCGGCAGATCCATGTGCAGGTGGAAGCACTGGCAAGCAGCTTCCCCCTCTATCCCGAAATACCACCAGCGGACCGGTCATGATACTCGACGGTAAAAAAACTTCGGAAAAGCGGCTTGAACTGCTGAAAGAGCAGATTGACGAGTCCGGCCTCTACCCCCGTCTCGCCACTGTGATCGTCGGCGACGACCCCGCATCGCAGATGTACGTGCGGATGAAGCACCGGGCCTGCGAGCGGGTGGGAATCGCCTCGATCGGCATAGAACTACCGGCTGATGCGACCACGGAGATGGTGCTGGAGCAGGTTGTACGACTCAATGATGACCCCGATATCAACGGCATCCTCGTCCAGCTCCCCCTCCCACTGCAGGTGGATTCCCAAACGGTCATCGAAGCGGTCGCGCCGCACAAGGATGTAGACGGGTTCCACCCCCTCAACCTCGGCTATCTCTTCAGTGGAGAGCCGCGATTTGTTCCCTGCACACCTGCCGGGATCATGACGCTGCTCGATGAATACGATATCGAATGCGGGGGGAAACATGCCGTGGTCGTGGGAAGGAGCATTGATGTTGGCCGCCCCATGGCAGCGCTCCTGCTTAATGCCAACGCAACCGTCACCATATGCCATTCCAGGACACGCGATCTTGCAACCCATACCACCCGGGCGGACATCCTGATCAGCGCCGTAGGCAGGGCCCGCTTTGTAACACGGGAGATGGTCAGGGAGGGCGCAGTGGTGATCGATGTCGGCATCAATCAGGACGAACAGGGGAATCTGTGCGGGGATGTCGACTTCGAATCGGTACAGGAGGTCGCCGCAGCAATCTCACCGGTGCCCGGCGGTGTCGGCCCCATGACCATCGTCACGCTGATGGAAAACACCTTTGAGGCGGCCCGGGCGAGCGCATGCGGACGTGTACCATAGGCGCCGTGACCATCGGTGCCAATAGCCCGGTCCGCCTCATGGGCGTCATCAACTGCAGCCCTGAATCGTTTTTTTCTGGATCGTTCGTGAATACCGATGACGTGCGGCGGAGGGGGGAAGAACTGATCGCTCAGGGAGCCGACATTATCGACATCGGGGCGCGCAGCACGGCACCGGGTGCTCCTCCTCTTAGCGTGGCGGACGAGAGGACGCGCATGATCGGCGCTCTGGAGGAGTGCGCGGGACTCGGCGTTGCCGTCTCGGTGGACACCATGCACCCGGAAGTGCTCGAGGCCTGCCTTGCCTTCGATATCCATGCTGTCAATGATATCAGCGGACTGTCCGACAGGGATGTCGCAGCGCTGATCGGCGATGCAGGACTCCCCGCAATCCTGATGGCTGCCGTGACGCGACCGGGCGATGCAATCGGGGTAGAGGCCACCTGTGAAGCCCTTGCCCGTGTGGTGGAGCGGGCGCGTATCGCAGGCATCGGGGAGTTCGTCCTCGATCCGGCCGTTGGAAGGTGGACAGAGGAGAGAACGGCGCCGCACGACTGGGATCTCTGCAGGCAGTTCTTTCGTTTTCTCGCGTTTGACAGGCCACTGCTTGCAGCCGTTTCGAGAAAATCGTTTATCGGCGATCTGCTCGACAGGCCGACGGAGCAACGCCTTGCCGGGTCGCTCGCCGTGACCTTTGGCCTCATTCTGCGGGGGGCTTCCCTTGTCAGGACCCATGACGTTGGCGAAACGCGCGACCTGATCCAGGTCATCGAATGCATGGAGCGAAATCGATGAGTCTCCAGTTTTGTGTCTACGGGCTGACCACTGCGCTCATCAGTATGGGCGACGACGTGATCCCCATCCTCATCAGGGCAGCAGGGGCAATTGGCGGATTCGAGGGAGGGGATGTGCTCGTCATTGCCGAAACGGCCATTGCCACCGCTGAGGGCAATCTCGCGAGGCTGGACAAGATCGTCCCCTCAAAAGAGGCGCAACGCCTTGCAGCCGACTACCAGATGGATCCGCGGCTCGTGGAGGTTGTGCTTGAAGAGAGCGATGACATCATCGGGGGAATCCCCGGATTTCTGCTCTGCATGAAGAACGGTACCCTCCTTCCCAACGCGGGGATCGACGGATCCAACGCCCCGCCCGGAACGGTCGTCAAACTCCCGAACAATCCCGATCGCAGTGCCGAACGCATCCGCAGGGGGGTGGAGAAAGAGTGCGGGGTTCGCATCGGCGTTATCATCGCGGATTCCCGCACCCATGCGATGCGGCTGGGGTGCAGCGGCGTGGCGATCGGGTGTTCGGGACTCGACGCCGTCGAAGACGAACGGGGGCGCTGTGATCTCTACGGGAGAGAGCTTGAAGTGACTCAGGCAGCGGTCGCCGACAATATCGCATCCGCATGCGAACTGGTGATGGGCGAGGCCGACGAATGCGTCCCTGCGGCGGTCGTCCGCGGTCTCGGGCTCACGCTCTCGGAAGCACGAGGGGTGGAGAGTATTGCCGCCCCCGAATGCTTATTTATGGGAGTTGCGCTGAATGCCAACCCTTCCCTTTTCGATGGAAAGCGAAAACCCGAGATCCATTAAAAATTTCCTGCTCTTTCCTTCACCGTGAAGAAGAATCTCGACGAGGTCCTCTTTTTCATCGACATCGGTGTGCAGGCGGAAGGAATCGATTGTTTCGGTGCTCAAACCCGCCTCACGGGCAATATTGATATGATCCCGGAAGCTGGCCCCGTAAAAATCAACGTGGAACCGTTGTGGGTCTTTGATATACAGTGAATTCGTCCCGCCCCCGCGGCCCGGGGCGATTCCCAGATCCGCTTCTGTATTCACAAGGCGCGACACAGTATCCGCGGTGATCAGGGGCAGATCGGACATGATGATGAGTGCGGGGTGATTGAGCGTGGCAAGGCATGCATTCAGCGCTTCGTTCAACCCCATGTCCTTGACAACCGTTTCGGCATTGTCGCAGGAATAGGGATGCGTGGAGAGAATATACGGCCTGCACCCGGCCCCGATGACCGCTGCAATCACATCGCCGAGCATCACCCGTGCGAATTGTTCCCGCTCCGGCTGCGTTAAAATGCAGGACAGTCTTGTCTTCGGGTTTACCGGTTTAAAGGGGATGATAGCCTGAACGCACATTTCCAAAAGGTTGTGGTGGAAAAGTCAAAAAGCCATCGAAGGTACGCACGTCTCGAGGATCCCGGTACCCCGATCTCCGGAGCATCCCGGTCATGCGGAAGCGACTGCAGGCGACACGCTGCTCCGAACAGTTGATGTGGATGCGTGCCAATGTGTACCCATGCAGCGCCGTGTAATCACTTTCTCCCGCAATGTATTTCTTCCTCTCACCACGGTATGCAGGAACAGGTGCGGCTACTGTATTTTTCGGACCCCCGTCAGGGAAGGATGCCTCATGGATCCCGAGGAGGTCAGGACGATTCTTCTACGGGGAGCTGCGGCAGGATGCACCGAGGCTCTCTTCACGTTCGGCGAACGGCCCGAAGAGGAACCGGGCTTTCAGCGCATGATACGGGCGATCGGCTACGAAAGCATCCTCGATTACTGCCATGACATGTGCCTGCGGAGCATCGAAGCCGGGGTCCTCCCCCACACCAATGCCGGCATCATGACCTGTGAAGAGCTGGCGCAGTTCCGGGAAGTGAACGCAAGCATGGGGCTCATGCTGGAGACGACCGCAGACATCCCGGCGCACAGGAACTCGCCCGGCAAAGATCCTGCGGTGCGCATCGAGGTGATCGAGAATGCGGGCAGGCTCAAAATCCCCTTCACCACCGGACTGCTAATCGGCATCGGCGAGAGCGGATCCGACCGGGAAGAATCGCTCGAGGTCATCGCAGGGCTTCACCGGCGCTACGGGCATATTCAGGAGGTCATCATCCAGAACTTCTGCCCGAAGGAAGGCACGCCGATGGAGAGGGCCGCGGTGCCGGGCTATGAGGAGATCTGCGATACCATTCGCATGGCAGGAGAGATCCTCCCGCGTGATGTGGCGGTTCAGATCCCTCCCAATCTCGCCGATGCCGGGAAACTCATCGGGTGCGGGGTGGATGATCTCGGGGGCGTATCTCCGCTCACCATCGATCACGTCAACCCCGAACACCCGTGGCCGCAGATCGACCGTTTAAAAGAACTTGTGGGCGAGGCCGTCCTGAAAGAACGGCTCTGTATTTATCCTCAATACATCGAAAAAGGGTGGTATCACCCCACTATCGAAGGGCTTATCAGACATCTTGCGCACATGATTGAGGAGAGAGAGGGTTCATGAACAGCGAGCCCCTGTATGAAGGGAAAGCCAAATCGGTCTATCGCTCCGAAGAGGCGGGAGAACTTGTCGTCCGGTTCAGGGACGACATCACGGCATTTGACGGGGAGAAAAAAGACGTCCTACCGGGAAAGGGTGTGTTCAACGCAGTCGTATCAGCATTTTTCTTTACGTACCTCGAGAAACGCGGGATTGCCACCCATTTTATCCGCATGGTCAACGAGCGCACCATGATTGTCAAGGAACTCGCCATGGTCCCGCTGGAAGTCATCGTACGGAACCGCGCTGCGGGATCGATCGTGCGCCGGTATCCCTTCTCGGAGGGGCAGGTGCTCGATCCGCCCGTCGTCGTGATGGACTTCAAGGACGATACCCGCCACGACCCGATGATCAATGATGATATCATTGTGGCGCTGGGTCTGCTGACGCGCGAGGAGATCGCTGCCATCCGCACGAGGGCACTCGAGATAAACCGCCTGCTGTCGGAGTATTTCAGGGAACAGGGAATCACCCTTGTCGACTTCAAGATTGAGTTCGGGAAAAGAGAAGGTTCGATAGTGCTGGGCGACGAGATCAGCATGGATTCCATGCGTCTGTGGGACATGGAAACCGGCGAGTCACTTGACAAGGATGTCTACCGGTTCGACAAAGGCGATGTGCTTTCGGCCTATGAGCGTGTGGTGCAGAGAATAATCCCCGGGTATTTTGGAGGTAAAGAATGAAGTTTGAAGTACAGATTACCATTGCACTGAAAGAAGGCATGCTGGATCCCGAGGCGATGGCCATACAGCATGCCCTCAACAATCTCGGATTTGCCACTGAAGGCCTGAGAACCGCGAGTATATACCGCATAACGCTCGATGCCCCAACACCGGAGGACGCACGCGCGACGGCGATGGAGATGTGCGAGCGCCTGCTGGCAAACCCCGTCATACACGACTATCATGTCGAGGTTGCGCAATGAGGTTCGCCGTGGTTCAGTTCGGGGGCAGCAACTGCGACCGGGACGTGCACCACGTACTCGAATCGGTCTGCGGCGTGGATGCCGATCTGGTCTGGTATAAGGAACGGCTGGGGAACCGCTACGACGCGGTGGTGATCCCGGGAGGGTTTTCCTACGGGGATTACCTGCGAGCCGGGGCAATTGCCGCCAGGACACCCATTATGGCCGATATAATCGGTCATGCCGGAGCAGGAGGGCTCGTGCTGGGCATCTGCAACGGGGCACAGATAGGCGCGGAGAGCGGGCTGGTTGAGGGGACGTTCACCATGAACCGTACCCCAAAATTCATCTGCGAATGGGTCCATTTACGCGTGGAGACCGCTGACTCGGCCTTCACCTCAGCCTACCGTCAGGGCGAGGTCATCCGCATCCCTATCGCCCATAAGGAAGGACGGTTTGTCACCACACCTGACGTTCTGGAGAGGATGGAGCGGGAAGGCCGTATCGCATTCAAATTCTGCGACGAACAGGGTGCGGTTACCGCAGAGAGCAACCCGAACGGATCGCTCGGCAACATCACCGGCATCCTCGGGAAAGAGAACAATGTCCTGATGATGATGCCCCACCCCGAGCGGGCATCTGAGGATATTCTCGGATCAGCGGATGGAAAACGACTTTTCGACTCGATGATCGCACATATCGAACGAAGGGAATGAAGATGCAGGAGCATGAGGACGAGCAGAAACGGCTCGAAGACGAGATATACGCATGGGCGAAAGAATACGCAGAGGAGCACGGTTGGTCCCTCAATTACATCGAGAAGCAGCTGAAAGCAGTCATTCGCGGGCTTGCACGAAACTATATCCGGCACGGCGAGCGCTACTGCCCCTGCCGTATCAGGAGCGGGGATCCCGACACGGACCGGGAAATCATCTGCCCCTGCATCTACCACGATGAGGAAATCGCCACCCAGGGCCACTGTCACTGCAACCTCTTTTTCGATGACAAATTCTTTGAAGAACTCATGAAGAGAGAAAAGATACCCGTACCGGATCACCCGATAATCGAAAACAATCACGTTGATGGAAACGGGAACAGAGATTGAGGGAGCACCATTCCTTCTCTTCACACCACCGGCGCACCTGCCCGGGCATCTCCCTGAAACAATTGACACAGCCATTTGCGCGAACGATTACCGGGATCAAGCCTGCAGGAAAACGTGCATGAGCGCAAACCGCAGGCACTCCCTGACCATTTCCGGGAGTTTATGCACTGCTGCGCGCCCTGCACCCGAATAGCCTCCAGGGGAAGGGAACCAGTAAAAAGAGCAGAAATGCCATGGCAATGGGAGCGAGCAGTCCGAAGAGGGCGAACTGGAGACTGAACATATCCGCGATATACCCGCTCACGGCCACGCCGGCACCTCCTGCGCCCACGGCGAGGCCCAGCATGAGCCCTGAAACAATTCCCACGCTGCCGGGCACGAGTTCGTGCGCCATGGCGACGGTGACCGAGAAGGTCGACCACAGGAAAAAGCCGAAGATAAATAGTGCCACGAATGCAATCGTCCCCTGGCTGTGGAGGAAGACCCAGAAAGGGGGAATGGCGGCAGCGACCCCGAAGAGGGTGTACTCTTTGCGCCCGTAGCGATCGGAGATCGTCCCGCCGACGACCTGGCCGGCCACGCCGCACAGCAGCATCACCGTGACGGCGAGGTTGGCGTTCGTCACGCTCAAGCCGCACTCGGTGAGGTAAGTGGGAAGAAAGGCCATCGCGCCAAAGATTGCCCAGGCGCGGAATGCCGAACCGAAGACCAGAAGCGCCGCAGCGACGACGGTGGGGCGCGGCACGCTGCCCCCCTGCATCTCCCTCTCCTGATCTGCAGGTTTCGCAGCAGGAGGTGGGAGGATCCATTTGAGCACGAACGCCGTCACCAGCCCCGGCAGCACCAGCACGATCATCCCTTCAAGGCCGAAGAGGCCCACCGCCGCTCCGGCGAGCACCGGACCGATGGCAAACCCAAGATTTCCGCCGACGACAAAGTACGAGGTCAACCTGCCGCGGCTGCTGTCTTCCGCGAGTTTGCTCACCGTGCCCAGGGCACCGGGATGGAAAAACGCGTGCCCAAGCGCACCTATAGCTGCAAAGGCAAGGATGAGCGGATAGCTGTCGACGAGCCCCACCGCCGAGATAAATACCGACCCGATCAGCACGCTGAAACTGATATGAATGGCAATTCCCTTTTTGTCATACAGCCATCCCACGATGGGCTGCGTAAACGAGGAGGCGAGCTGGAAGACCGTAACGATGATTCCTGCCGTCAGGTAGGAATACCCGTGCACGGAGATGAGCAGGGGAAGAATGGCCGGGAGAACCGGGCTGTAGAGATCAGTGATCAGGTGCGCTGCAGAGAGGGCCCAAATTGCTCGCTTTTCTTTCATGCGGTCATCCTACCCGGAGTATCCTGACAACCTCGACCGGGATCTCCACGCGATCCCTTGTATGGTGCGCGAAGGTTCGCCTCATGGGGAATGCGCATGCGGTGACCTCGTCGATCTCGCCCCGCCCCCTGATATAGCCCGAAAGAAACGCACGGGAGCCTTCGTTGAAGATGCCGTATACCACGCCGGCGCAGGAGAGCGCTGCATCGATGAAGGGACGATCGGCATGCCGTTTCTGTGCGCCGAACGGCGGATTCATCACCACCGTGTCGCAGGGGCAGATCGAGCTGAGTGCACCCGGATCCCGGATATCGCCGACCATCGTCTGCACCGAAACCCCCAGTGCCGTGGCATTCCGCTGTGCCGCGGCGACTGCTGCAGGATCGATGTCGATACCTGCTGCCGCCGATGCACCCAGGAGGGACGCCCCGCAGCAGAGTATCCCGGTGCCGCATCCAAGATCGCAGACACGTTTCCCCCCGATGTCACTCCGCAGATAGGCATGGTGGAGGAGCCGTGCGGCAACCGCGGCGGGGGTCACGTACTGCTCGAGATCAACACGGGGGTGATCGAATCCAGCGATGCGCTCCAGTTGCATCTCCAGCGCTTTCAGTTTCATCTCACACAATCTCATCGATGGTATAGTCTTCCCAGGATCGGACGCCGCAGGATATTTCAAACTCCGGAGGGCTCAGGACGGGGGCAGGGAACCGCACCTGATCGTCGTAGGCGAGTCGCGGGCAGGCGGTGTTGACATAGCAGTCGAATCCAAGATTGAGAAGCGTATCGGGCGTGATCTCCTGCAGGGCAACGATGAAGGCGGCATCGGAGAGCGCGGCGAGGCGTGTGGCGAGCGCTCCCCGCTTCTGGCCGCTCTTTTTGGAGAGAAGAATACCGATGCTCTCTGCCTCGCGGGCCTTTTCGATGAGCACATGGCGCTTTCTCAGGAGCCGTGAGGCGTCGACCGCCTCCGCACTGCCCCGGTAGGGGTCGAGTGCCACCACCCGCGCGCCGGTGGCCAGCTGCACACCGAGAGCATGGAACACCCCGGTGCCCACGAAAAGGATTTCTCGGGCGCCGGTGGCCCTCGCCGCCTCAAACGAACACCCGAGGATCTGCCCCGGAAGCGGTGTCCTCGCACTGCCCTGCGCCACTGCGCAGGAAATGCCGAGGGTCTGCAGGTATGACGCCGCAGCGTCGACAAGGTGGGCGTGCTGGACCGTGGTCACCAGCCCGATCTCCGTTCCCTCGAGGAGGGGAAGAGCCGCGTCCAGTACGGACACATCGAAATCATATGGGGCATGGACATAGAGCACGCCCTCTCGCTCATCGACCGGTGCATGACCGAAATGCACGAGCAGATCCGTCTCTCCGAGCAGGTCGAGATCCAGATCGCAAGCCCCGTAACAGGGATCGCCGCTGATCACAACCCCGATCCCTGCCGCAGCAAGGGCGCGTGCGACCGACGCGGCCTTTCGCTTGAGCCCTTCGGGAAACTGGAGAGCGACACGGTCACCGTTGCGGCCCCGGATCTTCCTGACGAGGTCAGAAATAGCTTCCGGTGATGTGAACTCCAGATCCGGTGACATCGATGCTCACGAGCGATTTATACGGGCAGGATTCCCATGGATCACAGCGGTTGACGGCCACGCAGATATCGGCCACTTCGGCCCCGGCCTGAGTGAGGGCATCGATGAGAGCAACCATCGTCCCCCCGGTACTGCAGACATCGTCAATGATCACGACGCGGTCACCGGGTACAATCCCGTTGAGATAGAGCTCGCCTTTCGAGTAGCCTGTCGACTGGTGCACCGCAATCTCGCTTGGGAGCGAATACGACCGCTTCCGCATGACGTTAAGGGGAATATCGGTCATCAGGGACAGCGAGGTGCCGATGTGGATGCCCATCGCCTCTGCGGTCACAATCTTGTTCACCCCGTCGAGGTTCAGGATCCGGATCATCGCACAGGCAACCTCCCGGAGCAGGGCAGGATCAATATTCGGGATGCCGTCGGTGATGGGGTGAATGAAATAGTTGTATTCCCCCCGTCTCACCACAGGACACTCCAGGAGTGATTGTTTGAGTAGTTCAAGCATGCAGCTCACCTATATCATGTAAAAAGGCCTCGATCACATCGCGGTGCACATGCGGCATGCAGACGATCCGCATGTGCCCTTTTCGTGTTCGCGACACACGCCAACCTTCGGGAACCGCAGGGCAGGAAAATGTCGCGATATTCACCTCGGGCCTGACCGCCGCGGGATACCCCCAGGCCTCCATCCCGGCGATCAGGCGCCATGTATTCTCCATGCACCCGCGCACGATCGCTCGCATTCCACCTTTTCCCAGGTATTCCAGCACTGCCAGCGCTCCGGCAACCGCTCCTCCCGAACGCGTACCATTAAGGGTATATGCCTGCTTTATGGTTAAATACGGCGTATCGACATGCAGGCACCGGAGCATGGATTCGTCACGGACGAGGAGGCAGCCGACAGGGATCGTGGAGAACCCCATCTTGTGGGGATCCGCTGAAATGCTGCTCACGCCGGGAAGGGAAAAATCGAACGCCACAGCAGGTTCAAGGAACGGCAGCACGAATCCGCCAAACGCCGCATCGACATGGAAAAAAATATCCCGGCCTTCCGCGATCTCGGAGAGGGATGTGAGCGGGTCAATTGTCCCGTATTCGGTAGAACCGGCGATCCCGCCTAAAAATACGGTATTTGCATCGATGTACTCATCGATCTGCTCCATGTCCATACAATACGCTGCATCGCAGGGAACGGTCCGCATCTCCAGGGAGAGAATATCGCAGGCTTTTTCAAAGGAAAAGTGAGCGGATTCGGGAATGATGATGTTTGGCGAGCGTGAAGACGCTTTTTTTTTCGCAATCCTGAGCGCCTGAATATTGGATTCGGTCCCCCCTGCGGTTGCGTACCCCCCCGCCCCGGGGTGGTGGAAGAGCGTTCCGAGGCGTTCGATAAGAAGGCGCTCGAGGGATGCGGAGCCGGTAAACAACCCGGGATCACCGAGATTCGACTCGATAAACATCTGGTGCGCACGCACTGCAACCGGGTGCGGATGAGTGCACATGGAGCTGAGAACCCTGTGGTACCCGAGGTCTTCGTCTTTTTTGGAAGAAAGAAAAGAGAAGAGTTCTTCTTCCGGACAGCCGGCTTCACGCATTGTTGCTTCTCACGAAATCAAGGACCATCCGCTGTTCCGTGCGGGCAGCGGTTTCGCGGATCTTTGCAACCGCGTCGATGTTTGCGGAGACGCTGGTAATGCCGTGGCGGATCAGCCACTCCACCATACCGGGGTCCGATCCCGCCTGCCCGCAGATGGAGCACTCCACGCCATGGGCGCGACATGACCGGATGGCATCATCGATAAGCCTGAGCACCGCGGGGTGCTTCGGGTAGTACATGCCAGCCACGTTCTGGTTGTTCCGGTCGATGGCCAGCGTGTACTGGATGAGATCGTTGGTGCCGAACGAGGCGAACCTGATACCGGCACGGATGAAGTCATCGATGAGAAGAGCGCTGCTCGGGACTTCGATCATGATGCCGAGCGTCCTGTTTTCTACATCCACACCCCAGGAACGAAGCATTTCACGGGCCTGCGTGAACTCTTCCGGAGAGCTGACAAGCGGAAACATGAGACCGAGATTGTCATATCCCTTGTCCCAGAGGCGCTTGAAAGCCTCAACCTGCAGCCGGAACTGCTCAGGGCTCTGGAGATCCCGCCGGATCCCGCGCCACCCGAGCATGGGATTGTGTTCATCGGGCTCATCCTCTCCACCTTCCATATTCCGGAACTCATCGGTGGGTGCATCAAGTGTCCGCACCCACACGGGCTTGCCGGGAAATGCATCGAGCACGACCTTGATGCCCTTGTAGAGCTCATCGATTAACTCCTCCTCCCTCCCGTTCTTGATAAACCAGCCGGGGGTGCGATTCAACCCCAGAATCAGGTGTTCGATGCGCAGCAGACCCACCCCGTCGGCACCGGTGTCCGCTGCGCGCTGTGCCGCTTCGGGGAGGGAGACGTTCACCTTGATGGCGGTGGCCGTCACCATGGGGGCCGCGGCTGCCGCAGGCTTTGCCTCCTCTTGTCTCGGCTTTTCAAGCGAACCTTCATAAACGAGGCCTTTTTCGCCATCGATGGTCACGACCTGTCCGTTCTTGAGCTTTGACGTGGCGGTCTTTGTGCCCACTATGGCGGGGGTCCCCAGCTCACGGCTCACGATTGCCGCATGGCAGGTCATTCCGCCTTCATCGGTGATGATTGCCGATACTCTGCGCATCGCCGGGACCATATCAGGATTGGTCATCTTCGCGACGAGGACGTCGCCCTCTTTGACCTTGCCCACATCCTTGATGTCCCTGATGATGACCACCTTGCCGCTCCCGATACCGGGGGATGCCCCCTGCCCCTCGAGAATGATTGCTGCCTCCTCTCGTGCATCCGTCTCGGCAGGTTGTCCCTTCCCCGACGCGATGGTGGTGATGGGGCGGGACTGGAGCACATAGATCTCGGGGCCCACAATCCCCCACTCCATGTCCTGGGGGATGCCATAGTGTTCCTCGGCGATTTCCCCGAACTTTGCCAGCTGCCTGATTTCCTCATCATCGAGCACCGGAGCGTTCTGGCGTTCTTTATCGATCTCGACCTCGATGGTTCCGTGGTCCCCGTCAGGAACGATTTCCATTTCTTTATGGGCGATGTATTTATCGACCACCGTATCCATCCGGTGATCGTATACGTATTTATCGGGAGAGACGCTTCCCGAAACGACGGCTTCGCCAAGCCCCCACGATCCCTCGATGATGGTCGTCGGCTCTCCGGTCACGGGGTGGGATGAGAATAATACCCCGGCTTTCTCGGAATATACCAGTTCCTGCACAACGACGGCGATATTCACGCTCCGGTCGTCGAAACCCTGCTTTGACCGGTAGTAGATCGCCCGCCCCCCGTAGAGTGAAGCCCAGCATTTCTGCACTGCTTCGAGGAGGTTATCGACCCCTTTGATATTGAGAAATGTCTCCTGCTGACCGGCGAAACTCGCATCGGGGAGGTCCTCGGCGGTCGCACTCGAACGAACGGCAACAACAAGATCACCCCCCATTGTATCATATGAACCGGCAATATCCTCCTTAATATCCTCAGGCATAGCCACGCTGAGTACAAGTTCCTTTGCTTCTCTGGCAGCAATCTCGAGCCGCTGGGTATCATCGACATCAAGGTCGTACAGCTTATTGAAGAGCGTCTCTTCGATACCCGTCTCGACGAGGAACCTCCGGAATGCCTGGGCGGTAACGACAAACGCCTTCGGCACGGGGAGACCGATCGACGCCATTTCTCCCAGAGATGCGCCTTTTCCTCCGACAGAGACGATATCATCTTTTTTTATCTCTTCAAGCCACAGAACATTGGGCTGTTCTTTCATGCTCGCACCACCTAATACCTTGCCTGTATTATTAATACATGTTTTGTGTTTTTATGCCCTTGAGGTATTTACTCCATTGCCGTAATACAGGGTTTTCCCCTGCATACTCGCTCTGCAGGATGAAAAGCATGAATACGGTGCAGGGCGATGTGGTATGGGGTTTCGACATGAAATATAGAGTCCTGGTCAGCGATCCGCTGGCGGAAGAAGGGATAGATATTCTCAGGGATTTTTGTGATGTGGATATCAAGACCGACGTTCCGGAAGACGAACTCGTCGATATCATCGGCCAGTATGACGGTCTTTTGGTCAGGAGCGGCACCCAGGTCACCGCACGCGTGATCGAAGCAGCCGGTAGGCTCAAATATATCGGGCGTGCTGGTGCCGGGGTGGACAACATCGATCTCGATGCTGCCACACGCAAGGGCATCATCGTCGCCAACGCTCCCGCAGGCAACACACTCGCCGCAACGGAGCACACGCTTGCCATGATGGCGGCACTCGCCCGCAATATCCCGCAGGCCAACGCCTCCCTGAAAGCAGGCGAGTGGAAACGATCGAAATTCATGGGTGTGGAACTCAACGAAAAAGTGCTGGGCATTATCGGATTCGGAAGAATCGGGCAGGAAGTTGCCCGCCGTGCTATTGCCCTGGACATGAAATGCGTTGCCTACGATCCCTATATCAATATCGAACAGGCAAAACAGCTGGGGGTGGAGGTGATGTCGCTGGAAGACATCTTCTCTGCTGCCGACTTTATTACCGTCCACACCCCTCTCGTGAAGGAAACGAGGCACATTATCAATGAGAGGACCATCGCCATGATGAAAGACGGGGTCCGTATCATCAACTGTGCACGCGGCGGAATCATCGATGAGAAGGCGCTGGATAAGGCCATCAGATCCGGCAAGGTTGCAGGCGCCGCCCTCGATGTCTTTGAGGAAGAGCCCCCGCACAACTCCCCCCTGCTCCAGCTCCCGCAGGTGATCACCACCCCGCATCTCGGGGCGAGCACCGTCGAAGCGCAGCAGAACGTGGCGGTTGCCGTGGCGAAGCAGTGCATCGAAGTCCTGAAGGGAGGGAGTGCAAAATTTGTCGTGAATGCACCCATGATCCCAGCAGAACAGCAGGAACTCATTGAGCCCTACGCTACCCTCGCCGGAAAAATGGGCAAACTCTTAATCCAGCTCGTCGAGGGCAGACTTGAAGCGATCGAGATCGAGTACGCCGGGAAAGTTGCCGATTTTGGACAAAATACCAAATTCATCACCAGAATGGCGCTGAAAGGGATGCTCGATCCCATTCTCCAGAACCCGGTCAATATCGTGAATGCCGAATTTGCGGCCCGTGAGCGCGGCATCAAGGTGAGCGAAACCGTTACCGAAGAGTCACGGGGCTTTACCAATATTGTGACCATTACCGCAAAGACCGATAAAATGACCGAGTCGGTGAGCGGCAATGTCGCAGGCAAGGACAAAAAGCGCATCGTCTGCATCGGGGAGTACATGACCGACATGACGCCCGGCGGCCACGTGGTCATCTCCCGCCATCACGATGTTCCGGGGGTTATCGGGCGGTTCGCCACCATCATCGGCCGCCACAACGTAAACATCGCCGGCATGCAGGTCGGCCGCAATAAGCCGGGCGAAGAGGCCATCATGGTGCTCAACGTGGACAGCGAAGTCCCGAACGAGGCCATCGAGGAGATCAGGAAATCAGAGGGCGTGTTCACCGCAAAATACGCACATATCTAAAAATCCCGTAGAAGCATCTTTTCCTCTTTTTCGTGACGATCCACACACGGCCTACCGCCCGGAAACCATGCCCGCTTTGTGCGGAATCAGCGGATTTGCACGCAATAGGGCGGGGAATCAGCAGTGAAAAGGGAATTCTTTTATAGATCGGCGTCTCATATTGTAGAGCACCAAACCACATCCAAAGGGCTCGTGGTCTAGCTGGTTATGACGTCGCCTTGACACGGCGGAGGTCTTGAGTTCGAATCTCAACGAGCCCACTTTTCTCAGACATTTCACGGCATCTTCCCGGAAATGAGGAGATATTCACGCCGATTTCGAGATAGAAGGCGAGCGCTGTAATTGTTCGTGAAAAAAACATGAGGAGATTTGCGCTCCGATCAGGAATAATGCCCGTTGTTAAACGCATCGAGCGTCTCTGCAAGCGACACAAACTGCCGCCGCACCGGGTCGTTTCCTTTCATCCGTGCAATCTCATCCGGCCCGTACGTACAGAACAGGCTTTTTGCCTCCCACCAGACTTCCCGTATTGAACCGATTTCGGTCCAGGCGGCCCCGTTGAGGTAGGCAGCGATGTGCTGGTGAGCGAGAATGTAGTACGCATTGCCCCTGGTCGGGGTTTTCAGCACACCAAGGTACGAGTCGCCGCTCTTGAAGAAATTGCTGAATTTTTCTTCCGAAGCCCACTCTCCCGGATGATTTTTCCAGTATCCCTGTGTCAACGGTTCGTCAGGGATGTCACAGGCGAGCGCTGGCATGACAAGGAACAGCACCGCAACGAGTGCCAGACCTGCTATTACCACTGGTTTCATCGTATCACCCATAGTGAAATTTTCCGCATGCTTTCTCTATATCCTGCAGGATACCCATCATTTCAGGATTACTCGAGAATATTTAATATAATATATATTCCATTATATATGTTTTTCGCCAGATGCTATCGCTGCGGATTGCTTCTCCGCCCGCGCCAGAGCACTTGCGTGCGTATGCGCACGATGGTGCTCCCCATGACTGTCTGCCCGGAAACGGGAGGAGACCGGGGATCGTCGAATAATCCATCATCCCTCTATCCTGCGCCGCGATGCATCACGATCGAGGACTTCCCTTCCCTGAACATTTCTCACAGCGGAGATTTCCTCCGACTGCCACCCTCCCAGCAGTTCCACGATAGCTATCACATAGGGCACCTGCCGTGTCATGCTCGGCGAACTGCGGGGGTTGTGGCGGTCGTCTTTCCGTCCCATCGCCGCATACCCGGTGGCAATAAAGTGGAGAAAATCTTCCCGGGGCAGGCTCCACTCTGCATTCACCTTCAGCCGGACGAATGCGGGTGAGGATGGATGGGGGAAGAGAACCGCTCTGGCGCCCGGCAGGGGTAGGGGGCTATCGCCGTTTGAACCAGCAAGTGATCTCACCAGATCCCAGAGGGCATCGCACCCCCGCCATGCCTCTGGACAGGTTCTGCAGAACCGGTTCGAAGGAGGGTGGCCATCACCGGTATAGTAGCGGCAGAAATTGATGTCCATTACCCATACGTTGAGACGGCGGACCATAATCCCTTTGAAAGCGCGCCCCGGCGGAAGTTTTCGCCCGGGCTCACCCCCAGTGTGCGCTGCAACACCGGGGCAATAAATATTTATTGTTATATATTAGAATAAAAATACTGGTTGATGCCTATGATCCCCTTGAAATATGCGCTGACCATCATGGTTCTCCTGGTATCCATCATTGCCGGGGTGCATGCAGATGACGCACTCTGGCAATACCGCACGCAACATGACATCAGCTGCCTCGAGATCTCCCCCGATGCCTCGTATATCGTTGCCGGCGGCGAACGCATCTACTGCACGGACAGGGACGGGTCACTCGTGTGGCGCGAACATTCGGGTGATGACCTGCAGTTTCTCAGTGACGGATCGATCGTTGTCGGCCTGCGCAATAATTTTCTCCATTTCATTGATTTAGAGGGTCAATTAACCCGGAGAGAAGAGATCACCGAAGATGTCGGGATTACGGATATTATCTGGATGTCAGATGACGGCACAGAATACTTTGTTCTCGGGTCCAATTGCCGCGTGTATGCCAAGGATAACGATGAATCGCTCGACATGAGGATCGATCGCATGGAACAGCCCTCCCGCGTCCTGATGAACGGCAACACCGCACGCATCATCGCCATTGAGGAAGACGGACTGCACTGCTACAATGCAAAGTCGGGCAGCAGGCGGTGGGAACACACCGCGCGCGGCGAGGAGGCCGCCATGACCGACAATGGTGCATATGTGATATACGGGGCAGGGAACAGGATTTACGGGATACGTGCCCTCCATGGTGAGACCGGAGAGCGGAAGGAGGAATGGCAGAGCAGGATCGAGGGAGAAGTGCTTTCTATCGATCTGTCGAACGTGGAGAACGAAAATTACCTGATCGCGATCGGTACAAGGGACGCAACCCAGCATCACACCAATAATTTTGTATACCTCCTCGACAGCGATGGCCGGGAGATCTGGAAACATCAGTGTGAATTCTGGATAAATGATGTCGACATCACGCCTTCAGGCAACTACATTGGCGCCGCATCGCTCGAAAAGAAGGTGTTTGTATTTGATAAGGAAGGAAACCTTTGCAAGGAGATCGAGACCAGTGAACCTGCCAGATTTGTGATCCTGAATGAAGAGGAAAATTTCGGCGTGGCTGCCGATGCGCACAATATATACGGATTCACCCTCGAACGCGAGGCGACAGCTGCAGACGAGGCGAATGCCACCCCCGCCACGCCGCCCACAAGCACGCCGGCACCCGTCGCTTCCCCCACCCGGGTGCCTGAGCCGCCCGCCAACGAATCAAAAATCGTCGACCGGGGGGCCGGGGGAAATGCCACTGTAGATCTTCCACCGGTCTCCGACCAGTCCGGTACATCGGGGATCCTGCTCGAAGTCCAATCGGCACTGGTTTCATTTTTCAGGGGAATATTCGCCGCACTGGAAGGGGCAACCTGACAGGGTGCTTCTCCCCGGCACGCGGGGATGGGGATCCGCACACCCCCCCGCTATCTACCACCCGTGGAGGTTCATCGGGGCGATTCTTCCTTTCGTTCGATAACCATTTCGCAAACGGTGTCCCCGAAGCAGCAAGCCCGGGGCACCGATGACCGATATTCTTCGTTGAGACCTTCAACAAGTGCGGTTTTGAATGCGGTACACACGAAATATGCATGCGCGGGATTGAATCCCCGTTCCCGGGCTATTGCAACGAACGGGCAGTCAACACGGCGAAACACCGCCCCTTGATCGGTCGCCTCCAGCGGCTCGCCTTTAAACCCGGGACCAAACAGGACTGAACACAGCAGGTCAACCGTCATGGCCAGATCAGGTGCATTTCCTGTTGGCAGGCGAAATGCCGTGGCAACCGGTGTCATGTCGCGTGCCAGTTCCCGAAAGATATCACCCATTTTCGCCCCATACTCCTCTCCCGCCGCATCCCTCAGCGCCCTTTCGTAGAGAAAGGGCAAACCGGTCAGGGTCCGCGTGACGAAGCGCCAGCGCATCTCGATGGGTATCACGTCACCGGTATCCATTGCACACTACCCCCAGGATTGCCGTACCAGCGGATGCGTGCAAGGCTGCTCATGCAGAGCGGCTTGTTTTGCGTGTAGCACGGAATTTTCGTCTTTGCATGAGAGATCTGCAGCACCCGGTCTGGCAGGCACCGGAGATATTCACTCCAGTATACTCACGCTCCTATATATGAGTGCGGGCCGGGTGTCGGGCCTGACGTCGTGAATGGATGGCACCATCGCAATGGTTTCGTAAAAAACGGGGGTGAAGAACGGACCATCCAATGAACGCGGGCACAGGGTGGCGGGCTCAGCGCACCCTGGTTCTGTATCCCCGCATATCAATCGTCAGCCCGAGCACCCGGGTTTTCGCGAGCGAATTGGAGACGAGAGGGACCAGGAGCGGGCGAAGGCTCCTTATTTTGCCAAGTATTCCCTTCCCGGGATTATACCCGCGGGCCAGCTGTGCTTCATGGATGCGCTGTCCCTCGAGCTGGAGGCTGGGGATGAACCGCAGGGCAATTACGAACATCAGCACATAATCGATGGGCATTCGCAACGCCATCAGCGCATTGGTGAGTTCGGTCGGCCTCGTGGACATGATGAGCAGCTGGAAGACGAAGAGCATGGCAAAGAATCGCAGCGAGAGCACCGCAGCGAAATCCACCGCTCCCGACGTGACGGGGATAGCTCCCGCCGATGACACGATGCCGGGTGGAATAAGGTGGAAGAGCGTCTCCCCGCCCTGCATCGTCAGCACCGTGAGAAGGAGGAGCACCACCCCTAAAAAGAGAAGGAGGGGTATCTGCCGGACCAGGTCCCGGTGCAATCCGGCACCGCATGCGGCAACGCCGATGAGGAGGACCATCGCTCCCAGCACCACCACGCTGTGCGTGAGCACGCTGGCAACGACGACACCCGCGATTGCAGCAATTTTCAGGAGCACGGGCATGCGATGGAGAAAACTCTCCGCAGAGACGTAACTCATTATTTCACTCATGCGCACGCCTCCTCTCGCCTCACGCGACTGTCACTGACAATCCTTCCTCCCTGCATCCTGATGATCCGCTCGGCATATGCTTCCACGATCTGCATGTTGTGTGTCACCATCACGATAGTATGTCCCCGCTGCTGCAGGTCTTTCATCAGGAGCATCATGCGGCCAGATTCACCATCGTCGAGTCCGGTTGTCGGTTCGTCGAGTATGATCATCTCCGGCTGCATCGCGAGCACGCATGCAACCGCAAGACGCTGGCGCTCACCCCGGCTCAGGTGGCGCGGATAGACCGCTCCCTTATCGGCAAGTTCCACGAGCGCAAGCGCCTGTGCGATGCGGCCCGAGGTGTCCTCGATTCCCGTATTCATGACGCCGAACGCCACCTCGTCTGCAACGGAATTTTCAAAGAGCATCGTATCCGGATTCTGGAACACAAGACCCACATGGGAGACCAGATCGGTCACCGGCGCGACATTGGCATTCCGACCGCTCACGGTTACCGACCCGGATTGGGGGCGGAGAAGCCCGTTGAAATGCTTGACCAGCGTCGTCTTTCCTGAACCGTTTTCTCCCACGATTGCCACGAACTCACCGGGATAGATGTCAAAACTCACTGCATCGAGCGCGCACATCGACCCGTAATACTGGCATAGATCCTGCACCGAGAGAACGGGTGCACGGGCCGTGGCGGGGGCAGGAGGCAACTGTTCGCTGGCTTTTTCCTCCTTCTTTGACGGGATGGACCGGCGGACCTCTTCCGGGGTGCCCCGGTGCGTGATACCACCGTGGTCCATGACGACCACCTGGTCGGCAATGGTGCAGAGATCCTCGATGCTGTGATCCACCACAATGATGGTCTTGCCGCTGGATTTCAGTTCCCCGAGCAGGGAGATGACCCGTTCCCGTGCCGCCCCGTCAAGCTCCGACATGGACTCATCGAGAATGAGGATGTCCGGGTCGAGGGCGAGTGTCACCGCAAGCGCGACACGCTGCTTCTGACCACCGGAGAGCGTATGGGGGGGTCTCAGGCGCAAATCGTCAATCCCGCACCGTTCCATGACCGAAGTAATCCTCGTCTCGATCGTCGCGGGGTCAAGTCCGCGGTTCTCCAGCCCGGACCGCATCTCCTCCTCTACCGAGGTGAAGATGAGCTGGGCGTCGGCATCATCGAACACCATCCCGATATGCCGGCTCACCTCGCCGATTCCGTTGAACTCGCGGAAATCCTTGCCGAGCAGGTACATCTCACCGGAAATCGAGCCGCCCGATTCGTGGTGAAGCACACCCGCAAACGCCAGGCACAGCGTGGTTTTTCCGGCAGCAGTCGGTCCGGTGATTAACAGCACCTCGCCGCGCCGCAACGCTGCATCAATATGCCTGACTGTCGGCGCCTTCTCGCCCTCGTAGGTATAGGAGAAGTCCCTCGCCATCAGAACCGCTTCGGCGTCATCAACCGGGATCCCCGATGAACGTGGACAGTGTCCAGAGCTCGCCGAATCCCCGGTCCTGATGTGCTGGAGCGCACGTGAGGCAGGGATGAAGAGGATCTGGGCGATGACGCCGTTCGCACCGGCGGTGAGGACGACGATAGGGATGATGGTGGCGGTGAAGGCGGCCATCGTCCCGTAACTTGAGGCAATCGCCGGCGCCATCATGAGCATTGCCACGCCCACGAATGTGGTTCCGCTGGCAAGCGTCCCGAGAAAGGTTGCGATTCCCGGGGAAACCGCGATATGGTTTCTCAAGAGAAGATAGGTCAGGAGACAGACAAGGGCGCCCACCGGTTCGCTGATCAGGTTGCCTGGCGGGAATATGGAATGGCTGACCATCGCACAGATGATCCCTGCCACGATCCCGATGCCGAGCGTTTCTTTGAACGTCGGGATCACGAGGATGATGGCAAGACAGTAAAACGCAATGACCAGATTGGACACGATGGGGCCCGGGATCATGAGCGATAGGTACCTCACGATCGCACCGATTGCAAGAAGAATACCAATGATAGGAATATCCTGGGATTTCATGGTGATCGCAAATATTGACAATTTTCGATTGTTCAATGGCAGTTCAGGATTATGCGGTGGCTGCCGCACGGAAGCGTCAGTGCAATCGCCACTGCCGGCAGACGGGGATGGTATTGAGAAGAGGTGGGGGCGTATTCAACCGGGATATCCGCCTACCTACATCATTGTTAAACATTAATGTATATATGTGTCCAGTATAGTATATAATATGTTGGCAGGTCATCGATGGCCCGGTGCACCATCCCGCGGTCAGGATGGCGGGGGGCGTTGGGAAAAACGGGATCCGGTGCCCCTATACCTTTCGCTCGATCGTCATTTCACAGAAGGATCCCCCCAGACACATCGAGCGGGAACTGTTGATCGTAAATTCCGGGTTCAGGCACTCGACCGCCTCTTTCGAGCAGGTGGAGCAGGCCTGATGAATACGCTCTGCATCCACGCCCATCTCCCCCGCAAGGTTCAGGAGCGGGCACGTCGTCAACCGTATCAACGCTTTGTCATTCGAGATCTCAAGGGTCTCACCCTGAAATCCGGGACCAAAAAAGATGCTTGATATGACGTCCATGGTCCGGGCAAGCCCGTATGCGTTGTGGTTGGGCAGCTGGAATGCCGAGGCAATCGCACGAATATCCTTCGCCGCTTCCTCAAAGATCGGGTACTCAAGCGTTGCATAGTTTTCCCCGAGAAAATCATTGAATTCCCTGTTGTACGCGAGCGGAAGAAACGTCACCATGCGTGTCGCAATTCTCCACCGGATCTCAACCGGAATTCGGCTTATATCAACCATTTCTCTATCCTCCGTATTTTTTTCCCTGCATGGATGGTAGGGCAGTCGATTGTCCGGAAAGCAATGTCGAACAATTCTGTTAATCTGTCGTGGCTACTATTATAGAGTATAATGAATATTAATCCGATTATAATATTTATACCTATGCTTAAATACCCCCTTCGATCCCCAAACATATTGTATATCACGGAACAGGACAACCGCATAGCGATATTGTATGCAGTACACGATTGCCGGAGACAATCTCCAGATGGTAACTATCACACTTGACAATGGCGAGCGCATCTGCGCAGAGGCAGGTGCCATGGTGAATATGAGTGGTACCATGCAGATGCGCACCAATATGAAGGGCGGGCTTCTGGGCGGCCTGAAGAGGGCTGTCTCCGGGGAAAGCCTGTTCTTAACAGAATTTACCCCCGATGGCAGCAATGGATTCGTTTCCTTTGCAGGAAACGTTCCCGGGAAGATCATCCCCATCACCCTCAACGGCAACGAGTTTATTGCACAGAAAGATGCCTTTCTCTGTTCTGAAGAGGGAGTGAACCTTGAAATTACGTTTACGAAACGCATCAGATCCGGATTCTTCGGCGGAGAAGGATTTATTCTCCAGAAGCTCACCGGTGAGGGAAGAGCGTTTCTGCACTGCGCTGGCGACGTGTTCGAGAGAGAACTTGGGCCGGGGGAGGTCGTGAAGGTCGAAACCGGCCTTGTAGTGGGATTCGAAAGCACCGTCTCCTATGATATCGCCTTTGCCGGCGGCGTCAAAACGGTGCTCTTCGGTGGAGAGGGGCTCTTCCTGACAACCCTCACAGGGCCCGGCAGAGTAATCATGCAGTCGCTCGACATCGCAAAACTCGCCTCATCCCTCACCCCCTACCTCCCCAAGAACACATCGGGTAACTGATCCCTGGATCATGCGCCTTCGCCCGGGGGCCGGAGGAAAGGCACTATCATTGACGGAGAAGCACCATGCACGTGAATCGGCGGGAACTCACCATGGTCCTGCACGGCCCTGCGGTCTTTGACAGCGGCGAGGCCGGATGGCTGATGCGAACCATCCGGCCAAATCGCTCCGTCGTCGCAGGCGTCATTGCCCGTACGGCCGCGGAAGAATCACATCTCCCGGTGGAGTTCTGCGCAGAGCCCCCATCTGCGATTCTCTCGCGGGAACCGGGAGACGCATTTCTGGTCAACAGGGGCAGGTCAGATGATTCGGGATACGTCTTTGGCGACATTG
>Ga0209614_1000621_pt1 | contig 30197 bp, 22 predicted proteins | sample BlaSprsedimmetaG_FD_185484 | JGI IMG/M metagenome (GOLD analysis project Ga0209614, IMG submission 185484) | Hot spring sediment bacterial and archeal communities from California, USA to study Microbial Dark Matter (Phase II) - Blank Spring... ... | reverse complement strand
AGAGCGTGTCATCACTCCATAGCAAACGCCCATACAACTCATCATATTCCGGTTCGGCGATATCCCGACCATAGGAATTCGCCCAGATGTTGAAACCCGTGGCGGTTACCAGATTGACTTCAGCCGCATCAGCCCAGACCGACTCATCCATGACCCCGTCAATCACCACATCCGTCGGTGATACCTTCGGCACATCCAACTCCAGACGGATAATAACATCGTCTGGTCCCGGCAGAAACTTAAGCAGTGCCCAGTACTCAGAATTTTGCTGAATATAGGTCGCACACCACCCTAAATCACCCGGATCTGCAAAGGGATCATTGGGTACATTCGGCTGCCAGGTATAGTAACCATAGCTGTCACCCATCTGGGAGTAGGCAGAATCCGAAGAGAAACTGCCGCCAACATTGAAACCGATTGAGGCGTTTGCTTTAACATTGGGATTATAGATCGCCAACTCAACATCCCATACACCGGTCTCCTTATCCCAGGTCGCTGCCGAACGAATAAATGTCGAAGGATCGAAAATTAATGCTGTATCCAGTTCATCAATCCAAACCGGAAATCCATCGTTAAAAGTCACCCGATCTCCCATGATCATCAAATGATAGGGACCATCCGGTGCCGCATAAGGATTACCTTCCCAGTTATCCCAACTCTCAACACCCAAACGATTGGATACACCAATAAACAACTGATCGCTCGCCCAGTGCCCAAATGTGTCCGTAGGGGAAGCAAACGCCCCCGCCCAGAACAAATTGGTGGAGTCATTCACAAACTCATCAATATGCATGAACACGTAGAGCGTGTCATCACTCCATAGCAAACGCCCATACAACTCATCATATTCCGGTTCGGCGATATCCCGACCATAGGAATTCGCCCAGATGTTGAAACCCGTGGCGGTTACCAGATTGACTTCAGCCGCCTCAGCCCAGACCGACTCATCCATGACCCCGTCAATCACCACATCCGTCGGCGATACCTTCGGCACATCCAACTTCAGACGGACAATATCCTGTCCGACTGTAACCGTTTGTAAAGCCACGAATAGTAATCCGACTAACAAACATACATAGACTTTCTGCATCCTTTCCTCCATTTTTTTACGTTTCTTTACTTTTTCTGACATTTTAACTTTAATAATCCAAGCACCTCCTTTCATTTTTGTATTGATCATTTCGATTACTAAAACCGATACTTAATACTCAGAGCCGGTAAAATCGTCTTTGTATCATATTTACCGGCAAAGAAATCATTATGCTCCGCTCTCACTCTCGTTGTAATGCCCAATGAATAGGCAATAGTAATATCAATATAAAATTGATTATATATAAAACCAATACCGGTGGAAATCCAATGCTGGCTCACATTTGGAAATAAAAGACTACTGCTGTGATTCGAATTGGGAGATATCTGATAAGCATAACCAAAGCGGTATTTTAAATTATCATCCCCTGAATATTCCAATCCAAAAGCCAAAACATAGCCGTTCCGATTGTAAAAGGGCATTCCCGTTTGATAATACCCGGTGATACTATCGCGGGAAACCTCCGCCATCCTCGCGGTCCAGGCTGTATCGCTGTAATTAAAATCCAAGGCGGATGGTGTGTTTTTCCAGAACTCGGTAGAAAAATCAAGATTTATCCTCAACTGGCTGGTCGGTTGTAACAGAATTCCCAAGCCACCGGTCAGCGGGAGATTGAATTGACTGTGCAATTTAGATTTTGCCGACAGACTGTCCAGATCAGAGAAGTATTCCGTTTTGGCGTTGCCCTCGAGATCAACCTTGACACCGCTTCTGATACCACCTCCAATCTGGACTGAAGGCGTCAAGGGAAAAATAAATCCGAAACTCCAGCCTACTGCACTACCATTCTGCTTTAAATTCAAGGCGTAGACCGGATCAGTATTATCGGTCAACCATTCAGAATTTGAAATCGGGAATCCAAATTGCTGATAGAGTTGATAAACATTTATGGCTGCTCCAAAAGACAGTGCTCCAATCCGCAGTCCGATGACTGGCGAAAATGCGTCGGCTATAATCCGCGATTTTAATTGGAATCCATACAAACGATCCACATTATTTTCAGTAAAAAGTAATACAAAAGGGAATCGAACGGAATAATCCAGGGCGCGGTTATAAACAGCAGCCAATCCAAACCTTGGATTTGGCACCCAGTATATCCCAGCCGATCCACTGAAATCATTGAACAGATAAGAGCGGTGAATATCCCCGTTTTCTTTTTTTAACTGCTGTCGCCCGGCGCGATCGATGATATTTACTGCAAATCCGACGCCCTGAGAACAGAAGATTTTCGCAGGATTTAGAAAAGCGGTCGTGATATCATCCGATCCGGCATAGTAATATCCTCCGAGTGCTAATGATTTTGCACTGACGATCGGATTCGTGTTCGCATCACCAGCATAAATTCCACTGGAGATAAGCATAATTAAAAATACTGTCCAAATGTTATTTTTTCTTTGCACTTAGGATTCCCTCCCTTACAAGGCTACTCGGAATTACCAGGTATTAAAAGTAATATATGAATGATATTGGGTAAATCTCAGGTGATCAACCCCGTTCCAATCCTTACCGGCAATCCAGAATAAATAGGTTTTATTGCGGGACAATCCTTTTGAGGGGTATTCAGCAAAGACTTTTGTCCCCGGAATCGAACTCCCCACAACCAATGGTTGTCCTATCACATTGTTTTTTCCATAAATCTTTTGACCTCCCGTCGTATCAACCGACCAGGCTTCCCAGACGATTTTCTTGGGACTATAACTTTCTCCCAAACAAATTCCGGTTGCTGCAACAAGAGTATCATCCACGCTTGAATCAGTGATTTCCCAAGTTATCACCGGCGAATTGCTCGTATCCGTTTCGGTCAATATAATTTTCGCAAATCCACCTCTCAACTTAATACTAGCCATATCTACATTGGTATAGACGTCTATCCAACAACTCTTTTGAACGTGACTGTAACTTTCAATCCACAAGGTATCACCGCTGGCGATCGTGGTCAACGAATCGAGTTCAGCGGTCAATATAAGCTTGCCGGCATTTTCAACAACGGCATCCCAGGCGTTTTCTTTTACAACCCAATAGGTATAGGTACTATCCTCAATAAATTCCTCGAAATGCCCGTCATACACCGACGTCAAGTCGGTGGCTTCCGGTGGTAAAACACCGTACTTGACCGGAAAATGTATCTTGTTACCATCCGTTTTTATCAGCCACTGAAGCGTGCTGTCAAGTCGTGCCTGATTGCCACGATTAATCCCGAAAGCACAAACATACCCGCCTAACCAGGTAAATTTGGGCGTAAATGTCTCCTGCTCTATGATGAATTCGCTCATCTGCGGAGACCCTTTGTACGGAACTAGGGTCTTATCTCCGTCACAAAATACCAACAGACAAAGTAAAATAAGAATAATGATATTTCCCGATATAAACCCATATTGTTTAATTACATCTTTCATGGACTACCCTCCTTATGCTTTATTCATCAAATCTTGTTTTATAGTCGTTTCAGGCATAGTTCACCCCTTAATCCCACTCAGCGTAATCCCTTTGATAAAATATTTTTGAGCGAAGAAAAAGACGATTAATATCGGTAGAGTTGCCATAACAGACCCAGCCATTAGCAGATCCCAGTCGGTCACATAGCGATCGCGAAAAACAGCCAATCCCAGCTGAACAGTGCGCAAATGTTCGGAATTGACCACAATCAAAGCCCAGATAAAATCGTTAAAGGTCCCCATAAATGTGAAAATAGCCAAGGTTGCCAGAGCCGGTTTTGACAGGGGAATAATTATCTGCCATAAAACTCTGAATTTACTACAGCCATCAATATAGGCTGCCTCTTCCAGCTCTTTCGGAATTGTCAGAAAGAATTGTCTGAGCAGAAACGTTCCGAAGGCTGACGCCAGCCCGGGAACAATCATAGCCTTGTAGCTGTCAACCCATCCCAACCAGTATAAAACCATAAAACTGGGAATCATAGTGACTTGATAGGGAATCATCATTGTACCCAGAAAAACATAGAACAATATGTCTCTTCCTTTGAATTGAAGACGGGCAAAGGCATATGCCGCCATGGAACAGGTAAATAACTGCCCCAATGTCACTGAAACAGCTACGAAAATGCTGTTCAGATAATAGCGCCCGAATGGTGCTGCTTGAAAAGCCCGGGAAAAGTTCTCAAAATGTAGCTTTGATGGTAGCCATTTGGGGGGATATATGAAAATATCCCCAATATCTTTTACCGAGGTTAACAGCATCCAGATAAAGGGTGCGATCGTCACTAATGCCAGGCTATAGACAATTATATGAAAGATAATATCCTTAAACAGACGAGAACTTTTTTGTAGGTCTGGATTCATCTATATCGCCCTATATCCGGCACGGGTTTTCATAAATTTTACCTGCAACAGTGTTAAGATAGCTAAGATAGCAAAGAAAATATAAGCAACTGCAGATGCATACCCCATCTCAAAAAATTTGAAAGCATATTCATACATATAAAACACAATCACTTTGGTCGCCCCCAATGGACCTCCAGAGGTCAAGACATAAACGATATCAAACACCTGGAATGAGCTGATCATAGACATAATCATAATGAAAAAAGTTGTGGGGCTTAACATTGGAACGGTAATGTGCCAGAATTTAGCCCATCTTCCAGCACCATCAATATCTGCCGCCTCGTAAAAATTGTCCGGGATTCCCTGAAGTCCCGCTGAAAACAGGACCATATTTATGCCAACTGTTTTCCACACGCCCATTATGATAAGTGCAATCATAGCGGTATTTGGGTCATTAAGCCAGTTTACTGAAGGCAAACCGAAAAGTCCGGTGAAATAGTTTAATAATCCAAAATTAGGATCATAAATCCAGCGCCAGATTAATGCTGCCGCCACCGGTGAGATTATTACCGGTGTAAAAAATGCTGTTCGTAAAAATCGCTTTCCGGCAATACGCCGATTTAGTGCCAGAGCAATTAATAGAGCGATCACCATATTCAGAGGGACTGTACCAAGAGTATAGACCAGGGTATGCTTCAGAACCATCCAGAATTCAGGATCGGTAAATAACCTCCGATAATTCTCAAAACCAATAAACGCCCGGTCGCTGCTGAACATATTCCATTTATGAAAACTCAGATAAAATGAAAAAAATACCGGAAATAAAATGAAGGTACAGAAAATAACCAGGGTTGGAGATAAAAATGCCAGCGCTGTAAAAATATTTTTCCCGCTAGTTCCAGCAGATGGATGAATTACTGGTTTTTTTCTTTGTAGGAATTTATTCCACATTTCTTCGAATCGACTGCAATACCTTATTTGATTTCGCTGCTGCTTTATCAAGAGCCTCTTGGGGGTCACCGCCTCCTAAAGTCGCCTCTTCAATCGCCTCGGCTATATGCCGAGTGACCTGTAATGCACCATAATCCAGAGAGCGCTGAACCTGTGCAACTTCCATCTGATCTACAAATACTTTAAAATTAGGATGCCTCAATAGATACTCTTTAAATTCCGGAACATCAGAGGCTGATCGCCGCATTGGTAAATAACCGGACCTCATAGACCAGCGGGCTTGAATATCAGGACGAATAATCCATTTGATGAACGACCAGGCTTCATCAGGATGGTCAGACTGTTTAAAAATAACCAGATATTCACCCCCCGCAATGGTTGCCTCTTTCACAGGACCTTTGGGTAATGGTGCAATCGACCAGTTCAAATTTCTTAACAAACGATTAAATCGCGGCAGATTCCAGGGACCATCCATTGCCATAGCCACTAATTTGGAAGCAAAAGCCACATCATAGTCGGTCGTAAAAGTCCGCAAATTTAATTTATTATAAATATTTTTCCATAGTGTCAAAGCTTTGACACCCGCCTCACTGTTATACAGCACTTCCGACTGATCTTCTGATACAATATAGCCCCCAGCCTGCCATAAATATGGAATCCATTGCCAGACCATCCAGCCACTTAAAGGGCCCGCTGCCGGAAAGATTGGAAGGAAGAAACCGATACGATCATTCTTACCATCACCATTAAAATCTTTTGTTAACTTAACCGCATATTCTTCCAACTCTTCCCAATTCGATGGTGCGAGCTCTGGGTGACAACCTTCATCCTTAAGCATATCCACATTATAAACTAGCGCTAAGTTGGTAGCTTCCATAGGAATGCAGTATAATCTTTTCCGAAGAGACGCGTACTGTAATAGAGCCGGATAGATATCTTCTATCTCTGATTGACTTAGACCGTTTTTTCCGTTGACAAAATAATTCATTTCATAGATGGCATTAGCATCCACCAAATCCGCCAGAAAATCAGAGTGAATCCAGGAAATATCGGGTGCTGTACTACTTTGGATCGCCGTTATCAGCTTTTGAATCAGTGCATCGCCAGTCGGGACATATTGGGCCTTAATTTTAACTTTTGGATTCTCAGACTCGTATTGCTCGATTAAATCATCAAGAGCAGGAATTGTCGATGCTACAAAACTGTGCCAAAACGTAATCGTCACTTTTTCTGAAGCTTTTTCTTTCTTCGCACCACACTGAGTAAAAGATAAAGCAAGTGCAACAGTGCAAATCGGTATAACTAACGGATTCTCCTTCTTAAAGATATGTGAAAACGTTTGTGCAATTTTCATATTAATCATTCCTTATAGAAAAATCACTTTCGGTCATACTATACGGGAATCTCTACTGGCATTGCGAGCTTTGAAACCGATTTGCGAAGTATTAAGGTAGGTTTCAGCACGATACGCTTCTTTTCGCCCTTACCCTCTAATCGGATATCATCCAGTAATAACTTGACAGCCATTTCACCAATCATGTTGCGGGGCTGGCTAACAACCGTCAGAGGGGAGACTAAATACGGAGCAAAATCTATGTCATCAAAAGAGACAATTGATATATCATCAGGAATATTCAATTTTTCCTCATAAATTGCCTCTAGTGCCCCTAATGTAATCAGATCACTGGAGGAAAAAATTGCAGTCGGCGGATTCGACTGTTTTAATAATAGTTTGGTTTCAATAAATCCGTTTTCTTTTCCGAAATCCTTACCCACAATCAAATTTTCACTGATCGGAATGCCATACTTCCTCAGTGCATCTTTGTAGCCATTGACACGATGATTGTTTGTCGAGGTATTGATTAATCCTTGGATAATGGCAATCCGGCGATGTCCATTCCGGATAATATATTCTGTCACCTTAAAGGCGCCTTCATAATTATCTACCAATATAGAATTAGTCTCGAGATCTTCGAAACATCGATCAAGAAGCACTAATGGTACATTGTCATCTAATAACTCCTGAATATGTTTTGACTCAAGACCGACGGGCATCACGATAAAGCCGTCAACGCCCTTGCTTCTCAGTAGATCAACCTGTTCTATCTCAGTCTCCTGATTCTCATTGGTATTACATACAATTAAGGTATAACCCAACTTGTAAGATTGTATCTGGATATTTTTCGCAACATGAGCAAAAAATGGATTCGATATATCAGGAATTACTAAACCGATTGCATGTGTTCTTTGTAGTCTGAGCCCTCGTGCAAGTTGATTGGGACGATAATTTAGTTCTGCCGCAACCTTAATAACTCGCTCTCTAGTTACACGGCTAATCCGGTATTTATCACTTTTACTATTAAGCACTCGAGATACGGTTGATACAGAAACTCCAACCTTTCTTGCGACATCATTTAGTGTAATCGTCATTCCCTACCAACCAAATTTCAATTTTGCACAATCGTTTGTTCAAACCTATTACAAACAAATTAATTTGTCAAGCATTTTTTATTGTTCCTATTGAAATATCTTTAATTCCCCGTCTAAAAATGCTGATAGATAGCCATATACGCGGATACGGAATTTCAAAATAATATGCCCTAAATATTGCCCTGGCGTTTGCTCACAGTTTTCAAAAACACACATTGGCAAGAATCCGAACCATTAGGTGTTTTAACCGTTTTCACAGATATTTGGGGCTTCAAAACGACCAATTTTTGCGTCTATTTGATAGACAAACCTACTATTGCGACTATAAAACCATGCTACTTAATCCGATTATAGCTAAAAAAGGGGGGTTAACCCCTTTTTTCCAGACCCACCAGAAATACCAGGGTCTCTTTCATCAAAGGCAGGGCTCCAAATACCATCAGAAAACCGACCAGCAGATTCTGCCGGTAGTCCCATCGGTCATTCTCTTGGTCCTCAATTCGTCCCATTGTTGGTTTTTGCTGATTCTGATTATCAGTATCAACGAATCCTATTTTATTTTTCATCAGCCTCCTTTCCAAACTGATTTCTGACGGCTTCTTTAATCAGCGATGTCATCGGTTTTCCTGTTGTCTCGCGGACTGAATAGAGTTTTTCCATATCCTTCTCATCTAATTGAGATGCCGGCCAGGGATACTTCGGTTTCACGGCTTAATCCGTTGGTGATGACGAACTCTGCCGTGACTTCCATAATCCGTACAGTGAAAACCCGATCCCTTGAACCGGGCACTTGCCGGTGACAGAATTCTTTGGGCCTCTGAGCCGCATACCGGACAAGGTGGCCAATCAGCATGATAGGCTTGAATCCTTTCAAAGACATTGTCGCAATAGGTGCAACGGAACTCATAAAGTGGCATCTCAGCCTCCTTTCGTATTATTGGTTTTGATTGCGTCTGTGATACATTTATAGACCTTTTCCTGAAGACCGCGGTCTTTGATATCTGATACTGCTTTTAACACAGATTCCGTGAAGCCATTCAATGTCATGGGCCTGACAACTCCGCGTTGGCTCTGTGCGATAAATATTGATGTCGTCACCTCTCTCAATTGAGATTTATCTAGCCCCTGGTCTCCCAGAATCTCGTTGTTTTTTAAAACCTTGCGGTAGATATCGAACCACAGCCCTTCGAAATCATAACGTGATGAGGTCATGCATCCTCCCTTCTATGAGTTTTGGCAGTCTGATTCTGCTTGACGTTTCCGTAAAAATCTCAGTGTTCACGAGGCCCAGTTGAGACTCTATGCCATGGATCTTTTCCTTCAACGACAAATACGTTTGTATATATCCCTGAGGAATTTTTTCGTTTGCGCAGGCCTCATCAAATAATTCACCAGAAACACCACGAGGATCAATGTAATGATCGAATTCATCAGCCATAACCTCCTTAATGTTCAGGAGCTGTTTGCGTAAGTCCGCCAGTTCTGTCTTCAGATGAGAAGCGTTAATGGACAGATCATCCAGGAATGGTGTTGATTCCACACTTTGAATACCGGTAAAATCTTCGCCCAGACCGTCGACATTGATACCAATATCGGACACAAAGGTTGCCGTTTCCTCATCAATGAACAAGTTCATCTTTTGAGAATACACATCTGTCAAAGGAGAATAGTCATGTATCTTTGGTTTAAAGGCCAGAATCGTGTCGTTAAATTTGCTCTCCAGCGTACTATCCGCCACCGCCGTCAAATTGGATGGTGTGAACACTTTAATGATATGTCGTTTACCAAAGGGATCGCGCTGGTCCCGAAAGTTACGGGCCAACTCCTGGCTGTAAAACAATACAGGTCTGTCATTCTCTGGATCGCGACAGAGTTTGATTTTTGCAGCGGTGTAGTTCTTTTCATCATCCACACAGTCAAGTTTAAAGTCCTCGATATCCTGATCGATCCGTTCCGGCGTATCAATTATGACATTTTCCATCTCAATCCTCCTCCAGTCTGACCGGCATCAGCAGATTGGTTTTCCGGTTGTCATTTTGGGCAACAAATAGGTTTGCGGAATGATTATCACGGTACCTCCAGATGATATCATCATCAGCAATGCTCTCTAGTGTTTTCTGCATTAATTTCAGGTTAAATCCAACCGCATACTCATCTCTACAATGTCCTGAATGTTTGATCTCCGTAGCGAAGGTCAATCCTCTTTCATGATCTCTCGCAGACAGACTTATCGTGCCATTCCTGAGCATTAACTGACTAAGGTAGGTATCTTTATTGGCGAAGGGGATAGATGCTTCTACGGCCTTTAAAACGGTCTTCTTTTCAACTACCACTTCATGGGGTGTTTCCTGCTTCAGTATACTCATGAAATCGGGAAAATTCTCGTCAATCAGACGCGAATACAAGACCATATAATGTGGGAGGCAGAACTGGATGTAATTTTCACCAGCCGCTACATGTATCCGTTCAGTTCTCAACTTGGTCAGTATCTGGAGACATTTCAGGGATAAAATGCCTTCGAAATCACTATCGATCTCACCCTTTTGATCGGGATCCAGATTGGGAATATATTCCAAAGTGTGCCCATCGGTAGTACAGGATTGAATTGTACCCTTGTCCTGCTTCACCCAGACACCGTTCAAAGCCGGTTTAAGTTCATCAGTCGAAGCGTGCTTGAGTTGTTTTACCATCTGGAGGATCATTTCCCCGGTCCAGAAACCAATTTTATTGAATTCCTCGTTCGGTAATGATGGATACTCCTGGCTATCGAGATACTGACAACCGACGGTGTTGTTGCCGTAATGAATTTCCAAATGATTCTCGGACTGTATATCGATTTTCAGTTCCGATGGTCTTGATTTTAAAACCTGCTTGATGATATCAATAGGAAGTGTGTAATCCCGGTCATCTTCTACGGGTATCACCAGCCAGTTTTCCAGACCGGTGATCATCATCTGGCGGTCACGGACAGCGATGTAATTCAATATCGACAAGGTCGGATTGCGGGCTTTAACCTTTTCCGCCATGGGCAGAAAGGCCCTGAGTTCATGTAACATATTTACCTCATAAATTAGGTTGTTGGTTTGATTCCAAAACGCAATGTGGCGTTGGAACATTGAGCATGATAAGGTTTTTTACTGCAGTAGGTCTCCTCACAAAACTGGTTCTCGTCCAACTCCACCGGTTTGCTCTTATATTTGCAATAGTAGTAAAGTTTATCCTGTTTCAGGAGCATCTCGGTATACTTGTTAAAGAACTCCTGCAGGTCTACAGTATGCCCTATTTGTTTCTGATAATGAGCCAATGATTCGGCAATCTTGGACAACAACTGTTCCCGAATCTCCCGCGCTTCAATCGTCCGGAACCAGTCCGGCAGGTATTGGCTCTGCAGCAGTTTCTTGCGGATACTATCAATGTCCCCATCATTATGATTGATCCGGATACTTTGAGAGGGTACAGCCTCCCGGGAAATGTTCAGTGGGTTGCTCCCGGGAGACTGCATGTTGAGGGACTTGATTGTAGTGTTCGATGTGGGGGAAAGTCCCTGTAGGAAACTATTGATATAACATAAGATAGACGTACTTTCCCAAGTCAAGGCGTGTTACTACAAATTTTGAACTATTGAATGTCTCCAATACTTGCGGTATGCTTTCTGATAATTCAGTATCTGCGTCCAGTGCATTTCCAGTGCACAACTGATAATCTTATGGGTAATATTCGGAATGTTTTCTGTTAAGCCATCAAATAAATTTTCTACTCCATCTGAAAAAATATTTTGGCGAGCTGATAACATTGTTTAAACCATTTGAACAAATGTTCAAACCACTTGTACAAATGATCAAGCAGCATGTCACCCTAAACAGCAAAATCCCTGGATAACAAAAGCCATCCGAGGTTTGCTGGTACGCTTTTCGTTGTGTACTTACTTAAATGAGAAGAGGATTTCGTGATGATACCGTTCGCCGGGTTTCAGGATGGACGACGGGAAATCGGGCTGGTTAGGAGAATCGGGATAGTACTGCGGCTCCAGGCAGAAGCCGTAATGCTGCCGGTAGGATTTACCCCCTTTTCCTTTATCTTCATCGGTCAGGAAATTGCCGGAATAAAACTGCATGCCGGGTTTAGTGGTGCGTAGTTCCATGATTCTGCCGGTTTGCGGTTCCCGAATGCGCGCCGCCAGCCGCAGCTCACCCATTTTGCCGTTTAGGACATAGTTGTGGTCATAGCCGCCAGGCACCGCTTTGATATCCCTGCCAATGGTTTTGGGTTTGGTAAAATCCATCGCCGTACCCGCCACCGGTTCAATCGCACCGGTCACCATGCCGTTCTCGCCCGGCGGCGTATAGTGATCGGCATTCAGCATGAGTTCATGATTCAGAATATCGCCGTTGCCTTCACCGGCAAGGTTGAAATAGCTGTGATGGGTCAGATTGACCGGGGTCGCTTTATCGGTCCGGGCTTCATACTCAATGCGCAATTCATTGGTATTGGTCAGGCGGTACACCACCAGACATTCCAGGTTGCCCGGATAGCCGGAATCCATATCTTTGCTGAGATGGGTTAATTTCAATCCGGCTTCACTTTCCGATGAGAACGGCTCCGCCTGCCAGAGCACCCGATGAAATCCCTGTGAGCCGCCGTGCAGATGATTTTCGCCGTCATTCTTTTCCAGATGGTATTCTACGCCGTCGAGACTAAATTTCCCGCCGGCGATCCGGTTGGCATAGCGCCCCACCGTGACACCCAGGAATTTATCATCCCGGAGATACTCCTTAAGACTGTCGAATCCCAACACCACATCGGTCAGACTACCCGATTTATCGGGAACCAGTAATGAAACTAGAGTTCCGCCGAAATTCATGATTCCGGCGGTCATCCGGTTGTCATTAATTAATGTAAACAACTCAACGGTTTTACCGTCCGGTGTTCTGCCAAATTCCTGTTTTGTGACCTGCATAAATGTCCGCCTTTCTATAGAATCTCGGATCTGAGTTTGAACGGATCGGCACCGTCGAGACCACGTATCCGCTTACTGAGAGCATCGAACAGCTCTTTCTGTTTGCGATAGACTTTTACATTTTCCTGAATCGGTTGCCGCCGGTGTTTTTCGTCCAGGACTACAAAGGGTTTGACGAGGTCTGCCAGGGAGACCGCTCCCTCCCGCTCTTTTTTCCAGACCCAGGCGGCGTGCAGTGCCGCTCCCAGGGCGGCGCCTTCACCTGCCACCCGCACCGTTTCGGCTTCGAAGATATCGGCAATTGTCTGGCACCAGGTGTCGGACCTTGACAGACCGCCGGTGAGACGAATCTCTCTGACCTTCACCGGCATCCTTTTGAATCCGGTATAGAGATTCAGGATATGTCCCTCGATGATGGCGCGGCTCAGTTTTTCCTGGGTAAAATCCGCCAGACCAAAACCGAAATAAAGCGGCGCCGCCAGCGGAACATCGGGAGTCCGTTCACCAACATACCACGGAATAAGTATTCTGCCATTGTTCGCCGCCGGAGTTAAGTCAAGCATGTTATCGAATTCGGCATGGCTCAATCCGTGTATTTTCAGGAATTCGTTGTAGCCGTTCGCCAGATTGGAAACGCACAACAGCGGCAGATAATGACCGGTGCTGTCGCAAAATGCTGCGATTTCGCCGGTGGGATCAATATAGGGTTTTTCCATAAATGTGTAAGCCGTGCCGCTCGTTCCCAGGCTGACCGTAACGATGCCCGGCTCCACATTGCCGGTTCCGACGGCGCCATACATATTATCGCCACAGCCGGCATCAATCCGGCATTCTTCTGAAAAACCAAATTTTGCCGCCAGTTCGGGATTAATCGCCCCGATTGTCCGGTCCGAAGGCTTGATTTCCGGCAATTTTTCCGCCAAATCCGGAGCAATCGCTGCAATCACTTTCTGCGACCACTGCCCGTTCGCCGGATTCCAGAGCGCCATGCCGGAGGCGTCGCCGGGTTCCATGACGCACACGCCTCCGGTCAGGTAGTAATTCATGTAATTATGAACCAGAAACAGGGTAGCCGTTCGGCGATAGGTTTCCGGTTCATGACGCACCATGTGAAAAATCTTCGCCGCGGTATAACCGGTGCGCTGACTGTTGCCGACCTCCTGGACAATCTGTTCGAGACCACCGACCTTTTCGGTCAGGATTTCACACTCCTCCAGAGTTGAGAAATCGTTCCAGAGTTTGCTGCGGGGACGCGCCAGATTGCCCTTAGCATCCAGCGCCACCAGTCCATGCTGCTGTCCGGAAACCGCAATACAGCCGATCTGAGCCATAGCGATGCCGGCATTTTTGGCACTCTCAAATACGCGGTCTACCGCCTCAATCCACATTTTGGGATCGGATTCGGAGACGCCTTCACCCAGCCCTTTGATCGCACCGTTTTCGGTGTTGTAGTGTGGCAGGTCGGCGTCATAATTGACCGAATTCACATAAACGACTTCTTCCGTCTTCAGATCAATGATGACCAGTTTTGTGCTTTGGGTCGAAACATCCAACCCGGCGAATAATTTAAACACGGTTCACTCCTAATTTTTTTCTTAACGAATATACTGATTAAACAGGCTTTCGTACAACTCCTGTTTGCCACTGATCATCTCAGGTTCACCGATTTTTTCCGCCAGTTTCGCCAGCTCAGCCAGCCCCAGCTCACCCTTTTCAAAGCGGGCGCCTTCACCGGAATCAAAGCTGGCATAGCGGGCTTTTTTCATTTTCAGATAATCCGATTTTTCCAGAATGTCGTTGGCAATCAGCAAACTGCGGGCAAGGGTATCCATAGAGTAAATATGCCCAATGAAAATATCCTCCAGATCGGTGGAACTGCGGCGATTCTTGGCGTCAAAATTCATACCGCCGTTGCCGATCCCGCCGTTCTGCAGCAGCACCAGCATCAGTTCGGTGGCATCGTACAGATTGTGCAGAAACTCATCCGTATCCCAGCCGTTGAAGGGATCGCCCTGATTGATGTCCAGACTGCCGAACAGACCGGCATCGCAGGCGGTCTGCACTTCGTGGGCAAAGGTATGCCCCGCCAGTGTTGCATGATTATTCTCGATATTGATTTTAAAATCCTTATCCAGACCGTAATGTCTCAGGAAACCGACAACCGTCGCCACGTCATAGTCATACTGATGCTTGGTTGGTTCCATGGGTTTGGGCTCGATCAGAAATGTGCCTTTGAAACCGGCGGCGCGACCATAATCCCGGGCTTTTGTCAGAAGCATCGCCAGATGATCGATCTCACGCTTCATATTAGTATTCAACAGGCTGTAATAACCTTCGCGACCACCCCAGAAAACGTAATTCTGTCCGCCGAGTTCAATGGTGGCATCAATCGCCGCTTTTACCTGGGCGGCAACCTGGGGAATGACATTGAAATTGGGATTGGTGGCGGCGCCGTTGGTATACCGCTTATGGGAAAAGACATTCGCGGTGCCCCAGAGCAGTTTTACGCCGGATTCCGCCTGTTTGGCTTTCGCCAGTTTCACCAGCTCTTTCAGATTCTTTTCGGATTCCACCACATTTTTGCCTTCCGGTGCCATATCGCGGTCGTGAAAGCAGTAAAACGGCACACCCAGTTTAGAGATAAACTCGAATGCCGCATCCAGCTTGTCTTTGGCAGCCCGCAGCGGGTCGCTGGCTTCATTCCAGGGAAAATCAATGGTACCCTCCGTACCGAAAATATCGGCCCCGTTGTTGCAGAAAGTATGCCAGTAGGCAATGGCAAAGCGAAAGTGGTCTTTCATGGTCTTACCGGCGACGACTCGGTTCTCGTCGTAATACTTGAACGCCAGCGGGTTTTTCGACTCGGGTCCTTCAAAAGGAATCTTGCCGATACCCTTGAAATACTCCTTCTTACCAATCGTTACATTAATTGACATAACTTAATCTCCTTCCAATTGTTTGTTTCATCATTACTATTCTTAGCACTTATTTTCAAAATTCAAAATCCCTGACGGCAGCGCAAAATGCCTGAACGTTTTCCGAGCTGACACCGGGCGGCATGCCACCACCACATGAGGGGAGAATACGCGTTTTATCGGACAGCGATTCCAGCAACTCCACCGTAGCGCGCTGCACGTCGGCAGGACTACCGCTCGCCAACACATCCCGGGGCGGAATATTTCCCATCAGCGTCACCCGATTACCGGTTAATTTCTGCAGCTCCTTCAGCGGAATATCAAAACCCATGTTGAACAGGTTTACTCCCATTTCGGGTAAAAAGGGTGCCGAAACTTTGCAGCTGGCGTCATTATGTAAAAATTTTACCGTTACGTCGGCATTGAAAAGTTCTTTGAAATAGGGCAATCCGAAGCGTCGGAATTCCGGCTCACCGATAAAACCGATGATATCATCCAGTAAAAATATGCCGTCAATGGTGGGAAAGGTTTCCCGTTGCAGCTGCAACCACTTTTTCAAATATTCGGTAACTTTGCCCATCAAATCAACAACCGCGTCAGGAGCTTCCATCATCGCCATCATAAATTCGGTTGTACCCATCAGGAAGCTGGCGACATTTAAGGGACCGCGGGCGACGGCAAAGCGGATTTTGTGTCCGGCGACTTCGATTTTGGGCTGCGCCAGTTTCAGACGGTTCAATACCAGCGGCGCGAGACCATCGGTTTCGGGGTCAGGCACCCCAACATTTTGAATCTCCTCAACTGATTGAATGACCGGAAAGGCATGGGGAAATTCGTTGGACGGAAAGCGGCAGCGCGCCCCGAATGCCGACGGTTCGGTGCACATCCCGTATTCCGACCAGAATCCGGGCAGGAAAAGGACGTCCGGGAAATCCTGAATGGCTTTAAAATTGGCGTTCAACCATAATTCTTCGCTGGTAAAATAATCGAGAATACTGATTCCGTACCAGTTCGGCAGCCAGGGACAGTCAATAATGAATGCCACCGGCAGCGGCTTGACCGGCTCACCCCGGATTACTTTTAAAAGTGTCTCCCATTGTTTGTCATTCATGCAAAGACTCCAAATTTTTTCCACGGCTACTTATAGATATCATCATCACCCCGATATTCATACCAGTCAAACCAGGCGGATTGATCGGTTGTCTCGCCCAGCGATGTGGCATAGAGCGCAAACATACTGCCCACAAAACCACCGGCAATCCGGGTGGATAAAAACCGCCCGTCCACATTATCTATTAATAATTGCCATTTCCCCGGTTTAAAACCGTAGTAAAACGAATAGTCGGCGCCATCGGCAACGATGCGCAAGCGCAGGAGTGTCCCGGCGCTCTTTGCATCAATTTTTTGAGACGCCAGCAATGTCATCGGCTGCCGGCTCTCTTTTTGATCGTTCGACTGAAACAACTGCACAACCGGCGCGCCATCTTCAACGGATTTACACAAAAAGTAAAAATAGGTCTCATTTTGAAACGCCAGTAAGCCGGCTTTTTCATTCTCCGTTTGCGGCTGGAAATCCAGCGCCGTAGCGGCAAAGGCTTTCAGATGTTGCTGACGACGACCGATGAAGGCGGGATTACTCTTTCCGGAACAGGTTTCCGGCAGCAATCGTATTTTGACAAAACCGGGTCTGTCCGCCAGATCGTACCATTTTTCATGGGGTGTCCGTAAAAACGCCCAGTGCGGGTCCAGCCGGGCGGAATCGAAGTCATCACGCAGGGTAAAATTGCCACTGTAGGGAACCTGCGCTTTTTTGGTTCTTTCCGGCAGGGGCAGCGGATAGCTGTATTGCACTTCCTCAAAATCGGGGTTGATGACAGGCCAACCGTCTATCCACTTCACCGGCGCTAAAAAGGTCTCCCGACCGGTGTTGAAAAATCCTTCATACTCGGGAAGATAGGGTCGGCACCCCAGGAACACCGCCCACCAGTCACCGGTTGGTATTTCCACCAGATCGGCATGACCGGTGCAGGTGACCGGATTGGGTCGGTTGGGATCCAAATGGCGCTGAGTCAGAATCGGATTTTTCTCATAAGGAATATATGGTCCTGTAACCTTCTCACTCCGGAACACCACCTCGGAGTGTTGCCAGGAGGTACCCCCTTCTGCACAAATCAGGTAGTAATACTCATCTTTCTTGAAAATGTGCGGTGCTTCGATCCAGATCGGTTTTTTGGAAATATCGGTGCCACCGTTCACTAAAATCATGTTATCACCGGTCACCCGCAGCCGCTCTTTATCAAAGTAAAACAGGCGAATCGTGCGATGCCCGTCATAAAGCGGCGCGTTGTCCGGCGCGACACTATTGTAGACGAAATAGGCTTGCCCGTCTTTCTCAAAAAAAAGCGATGGGTCAATCCCGTCAACTTCCGGTTGCCAGGCCGGCTTAGACCAGGGACCGGCGGGGTCTTCAGCGGTTACGACAAAATTACCACCGCCATCCACCAAAGTACAAGTGAGATAAAACAGCCCGTCATGATAAGCAATCGCCGGCGCAAATATGCCTCTGGAGAGCCCCAATCCCTCCAGGTCCAGCTGTTCAGCCCGGTCCAGTACGTGCCCGATCAGTTTCCAGTTGACCAGATCACGGCTGTGAAAAACCGGTATTCCGGGGAAATAGGCAAAAGTGGAAGTGACAAGATAAAAATCATCACCGACGCGGCAGATACTTGGGTCCGGATAAAAGCCTGCCAGAATCGGGTTCGTAAAATATTGATCTGTTGCTGACTTCATCTTCTTCTCACTGCATGTGGATATAAACAGGGCTGAAATCAAGAGCATTGTAACCATTCTGTTCATCTCCACATCTCCTTTACCCTTTTTTTCTCGTAGCAAACATGGCTGACAAACCTATTCCAAATTATAGATTAAACTTTCCGGAGGACCCAGATAACTCGGCTTCAATCCGCCCCGGTTGATGATAATTTTCTGGAAAACGATGCCGGAGTCCACCAGCCAGATTTTCAAAACATGCGGACCAGCCTGAGCGATCTGGTGAGTCGAGCTGACTTTCATCACTTTGTCTGTCACTGCCGTATTCCACCATTGCGGATATTTCCAGTCGGGGGTATCACACCCTGCGTGCATATTGATCAATTGCGGCTTTTCGTCATCCACCGAAATTCCATAGACCAATCCGGCACCCTTTTTAAAATTCAGGGTAGGATTCAGATAAAGAGTAATGTCAACTTTGCCACCTTCGAACAGGGTAAAGTCGTATTCAAGTCTGGGGCTGTCATTCCCGATTCCCCGAGTTTCGCTATTCACCGGACGGGCAATCACGGCAGAATGGGTGCGACCGAGATTGGGGATAACTTCCCAACGGATTTCATCGGTGGAGACGGCGTTGCTGTAATGAGCTGCCTCGATGGATACAACGCCGTTGTTTTCGACAAACCCCTTTACAGACAAATTTCCGGGATTGTGGATAACTACCCGGATAGGAATTTTCTGTTTAGCACCTGCGACTATAATAATCCCCTCTGCCGTCCCTTTGGGCGCCTTTGCCCAATCAATGTTCACCATAATCCGGTCTTCCAATTCCACCGTTCCGGATGCGGAGGAAACATTGATCCACTCTTTTTGCGGTTTGATGAGATAATCCACCGGTTTCCGGCTTTTATTAAAGACTTCAAAACAGTGTTTTTGGCGATTGATCGGGTCAAATTTGGGTAAAACGGCTGCGGCGGTATTACTGGGAAAAGCCGTCTGCGAGCCTTCTACGGCGACACCGATCGCCGGTTTGCGGCTGGGTTTCAGACGGTCTACCTTCGGCATGATATTTTTTTCCGGCTGATCCCAGGATGTATAACCGATATGGGTCTGCGCCATCATGTGATTCCATTTCCCATCGGCTAATTCCGTATGATAATAATCGGTCAGCACCGCATCTTTTTGAAACAGCTCCGCCACTTCCTCAGCATACCGGTTTGTAGACGCTCTGCCCTGCTGTCTGTACAGACGGTTTTTACCTGCAGCGACATACATCTCATTCAGGTTGGCGCAAATTTCCACCGGAAACAGAACCAGCTGGTAAAAGGCATCTTTGTATTCGTCACCAATATTTTCATAAATCTGTCTGGATTCGGTGACCAGCCTGTTATAGTCGGCAACAATAGTTTCGGCTTCGCTGTAATCGGTCAGGCTGTAGGTGAAAGGCTGCAGCATCTCCGGGGTTCGGCGGGCGTTGAATTTCGTATACATTGCCAGAATTTCAGCTATTTTTCCAGCATAATCGGAGTCAAATTGCCGGACTGCCCATTTTTCGTAATAATCCGGGAGGTCGGCGGGCTGGATAGCTTCGGGATTCCAGGCAAAATCGAGAAAAAAACTGATGGGCAACTCCATGGGTTTCAGATCACCCACATTGACCAGCCACAGCTCCTGTGCCCCATACCGATAGGCAAGGTTCATCTGTTCCCAGACCTTTTCGATCTGAGTGACATTCAGCCAGCGGTAACTGACCGGGCCGCCGACGAAATCGAAGTGATAGTAAATCCCGAAACCGCCTTTGCGGGAACGCTCTTCTGGCTTGGGCAGTATGCGTACATTCCCCCAATTATCATCACATAAAAGCAGCATTACATCATCGGGCACGCGCATCCCTTTATCGTAATAATCCTGGACCTCTTTATATAGCGCCCAAGCCTGGGGCGTTTCTTCGGCAGGCTGACCGGTGACCTCTGCAATAATGCCGCGCTGATCCCTGACGATTCTCTCCAGCAGATCTATCGCCGTTCCCTCCGTCATAGCTTCATCGCCATCGCCGCGCATGCCGATGGTAATGATGCTTTCGTAATCCTCCATCCGCTCGATCCCTTCCCGCCAGAACCGGCGCAGAATATCGGCATTTTTTTCGTAATTCCAGGGACCGGTGCCGTAGCGTTCCCATTCGACATGGGCGCGCATCATCGGCTCGTGATGAGATGTTCCGATCACAATCCCGTACTCATCAGCTAATGGGGCATTCAGGGAATCATCATCGTAAAAGGCTTTACCCCACATCGCCGGCCATAAAAAATTGCCTTTCAGTCGCAAGATCAGTTCGAAGACCTTTTCATAAAATTGATGATTAAAATCGCCGAAGTTTTCTCGCACCCAGGAGCCGAGCGCCGGTTCTTCATCGTTCAGAAAAATACCGCGATACCTTACCTTCGGCTCGCCGGAAAAGTACCGTCCGGGGCGAATGTAGACTGCCTCTTTCGGCATGACGGGCACATCCGCCCAGTAATACCAGGGGCTGACACCGATTTTTTCCGCCAGATCAAACATGCCGTAAATCGTTCCGCGCTTGTTACTACCGATGATCAGCAGGGCACGGTTAACCCCCGGCAGCGGTTGTTCGACAGTTTCGATTAAGAATGCATCCCACTTGCCTTTGATCACCGCTGCGGATATTTTACCATTATCCACTAATTCATTTATATATTGATTTTTCCCCAGCGTTCCGATCAGGACTATTTCTCCGGAGGCTGGTATCTGGTCTAGCACCAGACCCGGTTCGGTGCCAGTCACCTTGCGTATGTCCGCTTGCAGCTGTTCGGCGACTTTCAGGACACCGGGAAAATCATGGGCACTCAGTACAAGCGGCAGTGCTTTTCCAGCTTCTGCAAGGGGCATTCCGGAGCTGGTTTTTGAAAAAGTGACATAGGATGAAACCGATTCAGAAATGGTGGTTTCGCCCGTTGCAGTCGTCGCCAGAAGATGAGTGATTACCAGAGCAGCCAGCAGCCGGCTTTTGTAATTATGGAGACGTTTACCAGCCAGGTTTTTCCTTAGTGGAATCAGGTTTATGCGCCATGGTACCGTTGAGAACATGGTATCGTTTTCAGTGTTGTTTTGCATTTTGAAAGACTGTCTGATAATTAATTTGAACATAATTGAACCGATTCAATATTAACAATATTCTGGCTACTTGTCAAATAGAATTCGCAATTGTTTTCAGTAAAATTATTCGCCGGAACGGATAAATCAGTCTGAAAGGTTTTCAAACAGTACAATTATCCGGATAAATATCACCATTTTTAAATGGTTTCCCGCGGTGATGCAAAAGACCTATTTTTATAAATATTTGGAGTAAACCCGATTTTTTTATTGTTTTTTTCGGCGAATGACAATATTTTTATCATTGAAGAATTGAACCGGTTTAATCGGTGGATAATATTCGGAATAAAAAAAGAGTCATCAATGAAAAAAATCACGATTGAAGATGTTGCCAAACGAGCAGGCGTCTCAAAAGGGACAGTTTCAGCTGTCATAAATGCCAAAAAAACCGTAAAACCCGCAACCCGCGAGTACATTCTAAAGGTCATGAAAGAGATGAATTTTCGTCCCCGAGCCATGGCACGCAACCTGAAAAATGGCGACCAGGATAAGAGTATCGGGATTATTATTAAGGATTTGAATTATCCCTTTTATACAGCCATTGCCACCGGCGCCAGCGAGTACGCCAATCAGAAAGGTTATTCGGTCTTTGTCACCAATTCCGAAGATAATCATGAATATGAAAAAAAATTTACCCATCTATTTTCAGTGATGAATATCAAAGGAGCTATCATCGCTCCGGTTGTCGAAGGTACCTCTGAAATCGAACATCTTTTTAAATTGAAAATGATCAATTATCCTTTTGTGCTCCTCGAGGACGTCAAGGGAATCCAGTCAAACGTGGTCACCATTGACAATCTGAAAGCCATCAAGGATGCCGTCAAGTATCTGATTGACAATGGACACACCCGAATTGTACATTTCGCCGGTCCGCCACATTCTTCGCATACGCAGGAGCGAATTGACGGTTTCCGCCATGCTTTCAGTGAGAGCCCGCTGGTATTTCATAACAATATGATCATACCGGTCGGTTCGCACTATGAGCCGGTTTTTAAAAATACGCTTGAATATTTTAAAAGCCTGCCGGAAAACGACTACCCCACTGCGATCGTCTGCTATAACGATCAGCAAGCCCTGGCAGTCATGATCGCTTTGAATCAATTGAATATCCGGGTTCCTGAACAGATCTCCATCATCGGAAACGATGATATTCAATATGCCAGCGTATATCCAATCCCGCTAACCACAATCAAGGCACCCAAGCATGAGATCGGCTGGAAAGCCGCCGAAATCCTGATCAATAACATCGAATCCAATGTGCAGCCGCCAATCGAAAGAGTGGTCCTGAAAACCGAATTGGTCATCAGGAAATCGTCAAAAGTTATCAACAATTAATCCGATTAAACAGCCTTGAGAGCCTGCAGGTCATTTCATCAATTCAGCCAGTATTTGCTGATTTTTAGTTAAACAACATTCCAAAATATTGCAATAAACAGCTCTTCCTTTACCCGGGATGTATGGTTCTTGTTCCGGTCATGCTTATTAAAAACGCTTTTTAGTCGTGAAAGAGGAAAAGAATTTTATAAATTTTTGATTTATTACTTGACATATTAAAACGGTTCAATTAAAATTGAATAAGTGCAAATAATGAGAATTATGCAAAAAACCGCTCCTACAACGATTCTCGAAGTCAAAGCGCAAGAGGAATCAGTCCGTTGCTATCCATTTGACAGCGTCTGCGCTCTTTTAAACAAAAATGGTAAGATATTTGCATTTCATTGAAAATGTGCATTAAAACGAGGGTGGTGTGCTTATGAAATACTTCATCAATCGTGCAGATAGAAAGAGAATTTTTTCCAAAATTCGAGAAACCCTTCTGATCGGGCGGAAAGCGATTGTTAGTAGTATTTTAATTTCGCTGATACTGGTGCCAGCCCTGTTATTCGCCAGTACGATCAAAGGTCGGGTTTACGACAAAACGACGGATAAAAGTCTCGCCGCCGCCAATGTTATGATTGAAGGAACCAGCTTCGGCGCCGCCGCTGATCTGGAGGGTATGTACATTATCACCAACGTTCTCCCGGGTAGACAAACACTTGTGGTCTCCTATATCGGTTATGTAACCGTGAAAGTAGAGCTTGATATTCCAGAATACGGTACCCTGAAAAGGGATTTCGGACTGCAACCCGATGTGGTCAAGGGCAAAGAGGTCATTGTCCTGGCGCAGGGGCTGGGTCAGATTCAGGCAATCAACCAGCAACTGGCTTCCGATAAGATTAGTAATGTCGTTTCCGAAGCGCGGATCCAGGAATTACCGGATTTTAACGCCGCTCAGGCACTGGCACGCCTGCCGGGCGTTTCTACCCTCGAGAGTTCTGGTGAAGCCAATAAGGTGGTCATCCGGGGACTGGCACCACAATACAATACGATCTCGGTGGAGGGTGTCAAACTCGCCTCTACCGGTAGTTCGCAAATCGGTGTATCGGCTCTCGGGAACACCTCCGGCAGTGTCTCCAATGACCGCAGTGTGGACCTTAGCATGGTGTCGCCCTATATGATCAAATCCATGTCAGTCTTTAAATCCCTGACACCTGATATGAACGCCAACTCCATCGGCGGTTCCGTTGATATGGAGTTGCGTGAAGCACCCTCTAAACTGCATTATGATCTGTTATGGCAATCGGGGTATACGGCAAAGACCGGCAATTATGGTAATTATCGTGCCGTTGCCTCCGTAAGTCAGCGTATTTTTCAGGACAAACTCGGCGCGTATTTATTGGTAAATGCCGAAAAATATGACCGCGATGCCGATAATATGGACGCCTTTTACAACACCAGCAGCAGTACCATTGATACAACCACAGGCTACCGACCGGTGCGGGTCAGAGACGTCACGCTGAGACGACATATCGAGACCCGGAAACGCTATGGCGGCAACCTGATTCTGGACTATAACCTGCCATCCGGTTCGATCAAAGCCGTCAATATGTTCACCCGTCTTGCGTCCGATTACCAGGATTACAACACAATTTTAAATTATGCCGATGAATTACTGAATTTTAAATACCGGGAAGGAATAAATACAACCGATTTATCTGCTAATTCCATCGTCTTTAAATACGATTTCGGACGGATGGTAATGGATATGCAATTGTCCAATACTTCTTCAAAAAATGATCTCCCGGAGTCGCCCTATGTCGAATTAAAGACTGGACCGATCCTAACAGCTAAAGTGACAGATAATACAATTCCCGATAGTTTAAAACAGTTGATCGCATTTCCGGGTCCTGGTGGAGTGGAATTAGATAATATCAATCTTTTCAGCTCTTTGTATAAAGAGTCAAAAACTCTGTTCTCCTCCAACTTCAAGTTCCCTTTTGCCGTCAGTACGTTTCTAACCGGTTATGTGAAGATCGGGGGGCAGTATCACCTGCAGCAGAATAGCAACGATCAAAAAACACCTTACGCCAGTATTCGGAAAACAGGTGATTTCCAATCGGCAATGGTGGAAGATTTGGAAGCAGTTTTTGGTATTCCTGTAGACCCTGTCAGAGCCAAGTTCCTCGGCTCTAGTTTTATGGGTAGTTCCGATCTTCTAAGTCCTTTCATAGACAATCAATTCGGTGAGATCTATTACGTCTGCGATCCGACGATTCCGACCGCCATGGCGGAATATCTGGCGAACAGCCCGCAATGGCGCGGCAGAGCCACCGGCGGAGCGGAGCAGACCGGCGGCTGGTACAGCGGCATGTTCCAGACGCTGGCAAATTCCTACAGATACATGGAAGAGTACTACGCAACCTATATCATGTCGGAAATAAAATACAGAAATTTGATGATTGTAGGTGGTGCACGTTATGAGAAAATGACATCAAAATATACCGCCTATAATATGTTCGATATGCGCAATCCCGATGCACAGGATTGTGATACGGTAGTCGCCAAGCCGAAAAGTGAATTTATCCTCCCCATGGTTCAGGCAAAATATTCGCCTTTCAAATGGTTCGATATTCGCTATGCCTACACTCAGACACTCGCCCGACCGGATTACCATCAGATGTCACCGAAAATTACCTATAACAACCCGCGAAATGTTGTCCGGGCGGGTAATCCCGATCTGCAACCGGCACTGGCGTACAACCACGATCTTTATCTGACGTTTCACGGCAATAAATTGGGACTTTTCTCCATCGGCGGATTCTATAAAACCGTGGAAGATTTTACCTATTCCTATGCTTACCGACTGCACCAAACCAGCGAGGATGAAAAGGTCAAAACGATTAACGATTTTGATATCATGGGAATTAAGCCGGATAAAGATAAAGGACCAATGTTATACACCTATATAAACAGCCCTTACAGGGCGTTTGTGAAAGGTCTCGAATTTGATCTGCAGACAAGATTCTGGTACCTGCCCTTTCCTTTCGATGGCGTTGTCCTCGGCGCCAATTATACCATGATCGAATCAAGGACAAGATACCCCTATAATGATGAAGTTACCGATTACACGACGCGTCCGCCAGTGACCACGACCCAATTTGCCACGCGTCCCGGACGGCTGATCTATCAACCGAACGATGTTGTCAATGCCTATGTCGGTTATGAATACAAAGGCTTTTCAGCCCGTCTGTCGTTCCTGTTCCAGGGTAATTCGGTAAGCCGGATCGGGACATTTCCGGAACAGGATGGTTACACCAATGATTATTTCCGGATTGATGCGTCTATCCGGCAAAAGCTGCCCTGGTATGGAACTGAGATTTATCTGGATGCCAGCAACCTGAATAATGCCCCCAATGAATCCGCCCAGATTACGATTGATGGTTTCACCAATGTCAAACACTATGGTGCCACCGCGAATCTCGGGGTGAGATTCCGATTGTAAATATAAATAGAGATCACCTATGCAAGAGCAAAAACATTTAAAAAATAAGTTAAGGAGGTTCAACTTATGAAACAGATTGTAACAATGATAGCTTGTGTCTGTTTTTTCAGCCTATCTCTGTCCGCGCAGGTCAAGGATACGGTTGATGTTAACGGCATGTATAGCGGCGGTGTCGAGGGGGAACTAAATACAGCCATTCAGACCGTCATTGATGCCGGGAATTTGTCCAATACGGTTTTCAAACTGAAATCCTACGATTGGTATGTCATCACCGGAACGATTGAAGTTCCGGCGGGGGAAACCCTGGAGCTCGTTGGCGAACCAATCGGTACGACTCAGGCATCGGCACCGCCACAGATTCTGTGGACCGCCAGTGGCAGTGTCACCAAAAATTTCATGATTGCCGTCTATGGCGACCTGGTCATGAAGAACATCTGGATCCGGTATGCCGATGCAGCCGGTATTCAGACCGGAACTCCGATTGTATTTGACGGCGATACCCTGGGTGTAACTGGCGATACAGGGGAATATGGGTACTTCGAAAATTGCATTTTTGAATGGATGCCCTGCCCTACCGTAACAGCCTCCGGATCAATCTGCGTTAGGTCTGAACATTTCAACGGAACCTTTATCAATTGCTACTTCCGTAACTGTGTTGATTCACATTTCATGTATTATGGCAGAGCCGTTTCCTTCCCGTTTGATGTTTCGGGTTATCATACGGACTATGTATCCTTCGAAAACTGCACTTTTGCCAACATGGGCTATGTCTATATGCAGGAGGGCACCAACTGGGGCGAGAACGTTCACTTCAACCACTGCACTTTCTACAATGTTGTGATGTTTTCATTGGAATCCGGCTGGTGGTGGAAAATGAATGTGACCAACTCGCTCTTCGTGAATGCGTTTATGTTAGGATTTATACCAATTCAGGGTACCAATCCCGCCAGTGCGATATTTACGATTACTCCGGCAGACTCGATCAATTTTGAAGTTCCCTTTACCGATCAGGACCGGCATATCCTGTTTGCCAATAATGCCTATTACATGGATGACTGGCTGGTGGACTGGATGCGCGGCGGCTGGGAATTACCTTATTGGAGTGATAATCCTGCGGATTCTGTAAAAAAATGGCGTCCAGCCTCAAGAATCACTTCAGTGGGTTGTCCTTACAGTAGAGACTTATATCAAATACGGGCTTTTAATGAAATTCCCTATCCCCGACCGATGCTAGATAGCACGACGGTAAACTATTTTGATTCGACTTACGTTGATGGTGATGGTCATATCGTGAAAGCTTATCCCCTAATGAACAAAGCCAAATTGTATGACATCTATGCTCTTAAACGGGCGGGTCTCCCGGATACACTCAATCCCGGTTTTATTGAACCGCCAATCAATCTGGAGCCACTCAAATGGTTCCTGAACGAGAAATGGGGTACGAACCTGGACACCATGTGGGCTTATGAAATTGAGGCCGGTTTCAACCAACAGTGGCCCCTGCCGGAAAATATGGCGTATACCAACGAGACCTTTTTAACAGCCGGTATGGGCGGCTTTCCGTTGGGCGACCTCTATCAATGGTGGAATCCAGCCATCAGAGAGGGCGCTACCGACTATTATTCCGCCTGGTTAGCCCAGGCTGATGAAGAGCGGGAAACCATCGCCACCTGGCTGGAAACCGGTGTCCATCCGGACAGCAACGATGTGGGGATTGTGGGAAAAGCGGATCCAGCGGTATTGGCAAAGTACACCTTGAGCCAGAACTATCCGAATCCCTTCAACCCGACTACGCAGATCGAATACTCTTTACCCGTCAGAAGTCAGATTACTCTAGATGTATTCAATATGCTCGGACAAAAAATCACGACGCTGCATCACGGCACTCAGAAAGCCGGCAATCATACGGTCACCTTTGATGGTTCCGGTCTGGCAGGCGGTATCTATTTCTACCGTCTGCATTCCGATAACGGTGTTTCACTTACTAAAAAATTCGTTCTCTTAAAGTAATTGTTAAGGAATGATAAAGGTTAAACTAGCAAACATTAAAAGAAGGAGGTGATATTGGGAGAAATTGATTGTAAGGAGAATTTTCTAAAATGTTCAATCAATGAAAAATTAGCGAAAGGAGAAGGAGAACTATGAAGAAATCAAAGTTCGCGTCTATCTTACTCGTTGCAACCCTTTTTCTAATCGGTGGTGTAGCGATTCAGGCGCAGGTGATTGATTTCGAGGACAAAAACATCGGCGATACTTTCGATTACGTCGCCTGGACTGCTGGAGATATTGTCGCCGAAGTCGCTGACGATCCGTTATCTTCAGGTAATAATGTCCTGAAATGCACGATCAACAACTACAATGCGGCACCGGTGCTCGCATTCACCTTGCCTGCCGGAAAAACCCTCGCCGATTATGCGTCCTTCAATTTCAAGGGCTATTTCGCCCAGGGTGATGTCGGCTGGAAAGACATTATTGTAGAAGCATATGCGACTGCACCGACGGGTCAAGCTTATAACAATACGGATGTAAGAATCGGAAGTTGGAATCGCGCTAAAGGTGCTTCAACAACCTGGGAAGATATCTCGATCAGCATCAGTGGTAGTTCCAGTCTTAGTGGAACCATCTATCTTGCATTTGGGATCAACTGTGCCGGTACTGGTGATCAGGGTGGCACAGGGGTCCAAACAATCTGGTATGCTGACGATATTGAATTAGAGTTAACCCCGTATGTTAGTCAATGGGGCAAGACCGCCCAGGGGACAGCCTGGCCTATTCTGAATACTGCAACAACTCCGGCTGGTGATGCCGGCATTGGTGACGGAAATCCGCCGACTGGTTGGGCTACCATTAAAGGTGGTTTCGGTACTCTAGAGGCTACTACTGACCAAGCAGTTGTAGTGACCGGTAAGCTTGAATTTGTAGGTGGCGGTTGTGCCAGTGCCTATACCCATCTGCGCTATGCGCTGACCTATCAGGACAGTGTCGAGCTGGTCTATGCCGGTACTGACTCAGCCATGTGGCAAACCACTGCCGATTCCGCCAAGAATCAAAATAAGCACTGGGGATATGGATTCCATCCCAGGACCGGTACCGGAACTATGTCCAACGGCGCTGGTGGAGTCGGTGTCGTCTGGACGATAAATAAAGGCAATTGGAACAGCACCTGGAGTAATAATGGTGGACCGATTTCAGCCGTCAAACAAGCCCCACGCAATGCGGTAATGTCTGCAGGTACCTATAACTGGGCTATCTCGGTTCAAAAGGTTGATGCTACTACCAATGAGATTCGCTGGTATATGGTTAAAACGGACAATAAGTACTGGTTCGGCGGTACGGTTGTTGACACTGCCACGACTTTCCAATTCAATGGCATTAGTTTCGGCTTCAATAAAGATCTGGAAGCGACTCAGGTCAATCTGTATGAGGTCATGGTCGATATTGGTAATCCGATTGATGTTCCGGCACCGCCGTGGGAACCGATCTATGTTAATGAGTGGGGCAAGACCGCACAAGGGACAGCCTGGCCGATTCTGTGGAATGATTCAACCTTCATCGATGGTGATGCCGGCATTGGTGGCGGAAATCCGCCGACTGGTTGGGCTACCATTAAAGGTGGTTTCAGTGATCCTGTAACCGGTGAACCTATTCCTGTAACTACGGATAAAGCGATTATTGTTAGTGGACAGCTTGAATTTGTAGGTGGCGGTTGTGCCAGTGCCTATACCCATCTGCGCTATGCGCTGACCTATCAGGACAGTGTCGAGCTGGTCTATGCCGGTACTGACTCAGCCATGTGGCAAACCACTGCCGA
>Ga0209614_1000619_pt1 | contig 30230 bp, 23 predicted proteins | sample BlaSprsedimmetaG_FD_185484 | JGI IMG/M metagenome (GOLD analysis project Ga0209614, IMG submission 185484) | Hot spring sediment bacterial and archeal communities from California, USA to study Microbial Dark Matter (Phase II) - Blank Spring... ... | reverse complement strand
CATACAGATCAATACAGTAAAATCGGGAAAGTGATGTTGATCAAGTAAAATCCGGCGGCTTATTTTTACCGAATTTTATCTTTTCTAAAAAACTCTAATACCTGTCAGCCGTGATGATGACGAATATTAAAACTTCGGCGCTTCCACCAGTTTCAACAGTTTCATCAGCAGCAATGAGATAATCAATGCAACACCGAAAACACCGACAGTCAGCGACAGGCTCCAGTGCCACCAGATCGGTGCGTTGATCAGGACACTATAGCCCAGAATCACCGGTACCATAAAGAGATTCATGATGCCGACTTCCACGGCAACCGGCGATTTGAATTCCGGATCTACGATTCGCAGCAGCAACAGCCCGCTGGAGACGGTGCCGGTAACCGTTCCGTAAATGGTCACCGACCGTTCAATATTGTATGAGAACAGCCGCCGCCCCAGGAAAATCACCATGATGGTGGTTGCCAGACCGCCGGTCAGTGCGATCAGCGCCACCGGCAGGATGAATTTCCAGACCACCACGACCTGGATCGCCATAATAGTGGATACAATCAGATAATCCACCGAGAACCCGGTAATCCGGCGCTGCAGACCGGAGTCAAGCAGGTGGTCTATTTTAAGTTTTTTCATAATGAGTTTGACCAGGAAGGCTATTGCCATTCCAATGAAGAAGAAAAAGCCCCAGAGCATTTTAGCCATATCCGGCGGTAATAGTTTTCCGAGCATTATGGTGAAACCGTAGGAAAGCAGATACACAAGACCGATGACAGCGGCATGAAACGCCAGGGTTTCGATATTGCCGGAGTGCATGGTGAGATTACCGGCGGGTTCTTTATCATGGTCTTTGGGCACAATGCCTTTCAGGAAATGACGTGGCAGCGATCCGGGCACCTGTGCCGTAAGCCCCTTGCGGATGCCCCAGTTCGCAATGGGAACTCCAACGAAAAAGGAAAACAGAAATCCCAGGGCGGCAAAGGTCAGCCCGATTGTGGCAGCATGGTCGAATCCGACGGTTTCCCAGACCTTACCGAAGGACAGCGCCTGACCGGGTCCCTCCTCAAAGCCCAGCGACAGGAGAAAACCGAAAGTCGGGAATAGTTTAAAACCCAGCAGACCAATCACGATGACAATAAGTCCCCCGATCACCGCCTGAAGCGAAAAGGAGATGCTCTGAATCACCGCCATCCAGGCGGAGCCTTTCAGGTAATCTCTGGCGCGGATAGTGTCCGGCTGATCTTCGTTGCTGCCGGACAAGCCGACGGAAATAAAGGAAATATTGAAAAAATGATAGGCAAATGTTTCGAGTGCTGAGGCTTCGATCTTAAGAATGCCGCAGCTGATAAAGACCAGCCCGAGAATGCCACCCAAAAGACAGCTGGGAATTAGGAAATATTGAAAAAAGCGCAGTTTGTTGCGGAGATAAGCCCCAATCAGCAGCATCACGGATAATGCCCCGAAGATCAGCATCGGTTCAAATGGAAATGGAATGTTCATAAATCAGCATCCCCCACGTTTTATTCGCATTGCATCTCATAATGATGAATAAAGTTAGCAAACAGGATCAATATTGCAACATACATGTTGTTTAATAAAGGAATCACTCCTTAGTTTTTTCTTTAAAATACGGGGAGTAAACAGGTTTTATTTCACGATAGAATCCATTTGAAAGTCGGGATAAATTAAAAAAGATGTTGCATTTTAGAGCGGCAAATAGTATAATTGTATAGACAATTAAATTTAATGCTCTTTTTTACATTGCTATTTAGAAAAATGAATACTGCATTTTTGGATGGAAAGTTTTAATTTCAGTTTGTCCAAATTCCATCCGGTCGGGTGCGGAGAACTGGGCTGGTATAAATTCCAATGTAAATCCGAAATGCCGCTGCAATAGGGCTGATAATCAGGGAGTAAGCATGAAAATCATTGTACCGATTAAACAGGTTCCGGAAACCAGCAATGTCAAGATGGACCCGGAAACCGGAACGATGATCCGGGAGGGAGTCGAGCCGATCGTCAACCCGCTGGATCTCTATGCCATTGAAGCCGCCATTCGGCTGAAAGAGCACGCCGGGGGTGAAATCATCGCTCTCACCATGGGACCACCCAGTGCCCGCAAAGCGCTGACGGAGGCGATTGCCATGGGTTGCGACGATGGCATTCTGCTCAGTAACAAGAAATTTGCCGGAGCGGACACCTGGTCCACGTCGTATGTTCTGTCGCAGGCGATCAAAAAAATCGGCAGATATGACCTGATACTCTGCGGCGAGCGGGCAACCGACGGTGATACCGGACAGGTAGGACCCGGAATTGCCGCCTGGCTGGATATCCCCTTTATGACCTATATCAGCAAGATTATGGAAGTGGCTGAGAATGAGATTCGTTGCGAACGCATGGTGGAGACCGGTTATGAGATTTTAGCTGCCGAGCTGCCCTGTCTGTTGACAGTGGTCAAGGAGGTCAACTTTCCGCGTTTGCCGACGCTGAGAGGAAAATTACGTTCGAGGGCGGTTGAACTGCAGACCTGGGGGCCGGTGGATATTGATGCTCAGCCGGATTTTCTGGGTTTGAAGGGATCGCCGACCCGGGTGGTGAAAATCACCAAGCCCCAAGTGGCGCGCCGGGGTAAAATCGCTGCTCCGAAGGACGAAGGGGAGCTGGTCACAGCGGTGGATGGACTGATTGAATTTTTGAAACAGAAAGAGATTGTCTAATGGGTACCAAAGTGATGTATCAAAATGTCTGGATTTTGGGCGAGCAGGAGGTTGGAACTGTTCGGCAGGTCTCCTTTGAGCTACTCAAACGGGGTCGCGCTCTTGCTGATAAGCGTGAGTCGCAGCTGGTGGCGGTTGTTATGGGTGATCATCTTGCTGAAAATGAATTGCAGCGTCTGATTCATTACGGAGCAGACTGCGTAATTGCAGTGGAAAGACCGGAGCTCCGTCATTTTTTGCCCGAGCCCTATACCAGCGTGCTGACGGTATTGATCCGCAAATACCGCCCGGAAATTCTGATCGCCAGCGCTACGACAACCGGACGAACGGTGGCGCCGGCGGTGGCGGTTGTCTGTCATACCGGGCTGACCGCTGACTGTACCGAGCTGGATATCGAACCGGAAACGGGTAATCTGATTCAGACCCGTCCGGCGATCGGTGGCAATATTCTGGCGACCATCAAAACGCCGGCTCACCGTCCCCAAATGGCAACGGTCCGACCTCACTCCAACAAACCGCTGGAACCGGATGAGAGTCGCCGCGGTGAAATCATCCGAGAAACAGTGAACGCAACGAATCTGCAAAGCCGGATTAAGCGGCTTGGATTTCGGGAAAACAGCGAAGCCGTGGGCAATATTCAGGACGCTGAAATCATCATCGCCGGAGGGAAGGGTTTCAAGAAAGATGAAAATTTCCGCATGGTACGGCAACTGGCGGAGCTGTTTCCCGATGGTGCGATCGGGGCAACCCGGGATGCGGTTGATCGGGGATGGATCAGCTATAACCATCAGATTGGGTTGAGCGGAAAGACCGTGAGTCCACGCTTCTATTTGGCGATCGGAATTTCGGGCTCTGTTCAGCATCTGGCGGGTATCAAAACGGCAGAAAACATTGCCGCCATAAATAATGACCCCGAGGCGCAGATTTTTCAGGTCGCCGACTACGGAATTGTCGCGGACCTGTTTGAGGTACTGCCGCTGATCAAGGAGAGACTGGCAACCTTGAATCTGAAACAGGAACCGGAGGTGAGTGAATGAACTCGTCAGGATATAACCGTGTCGATTCCAGAATCGTAGAAATGCTGAAAAAAATAGTCGGTTCCCGTTTTGTCCTCTGGAATGAGCCGGATAAAATGGAACCTTACTCCCACGATGAGGTGGCAGACAAGCGCTACATGCAGATGCCTGAAGTGGTAGTGAAACCGCGGACAACCCAGGAGGTGGCTCAAATCATGCGGTTAGCCAGCCGGAAAAATATCCCGGTGACGCCCCGTGGTGCCGGCAGCGGGCTTTCCGGCGGCGCCGTCCCGGTTTACGGGGGAATTCTGCTGTCTGTGGAGCGGATGAGTACGATTCTCGAGATTGATAAAGCTAATATGGTGGCGGTCCTGGAGCCCGGAGTGATTACCAATGATCTGAATTTACTGCTGGCGGAAGAAGGTCTCTTTTTTGCGGGCTACCCCATGAGTGTGGAGAGCTGTTTTATCGGCGGGAACGTAGCGGAAAATGCCGGTGGCGGTCGGGCGGTGAAATACGGTGTCACCGGACGCTATATTATCGGGCTCGAGGTGGTTACCCCGGAAGGTGAGATTATCCAGCTGGGCGGCAAACGGGTGAAGGATGTGGTTGGCTACGACCTGATTCACCTGATGGTGGGCTCCGAAGGGACGCTGGGGATTTTTACCAAAATCTTTATCAAATTGCTGCCGCTGCCGTCAAAGCGGGTGGACCTGCTGGTTCTTTTCAAGGACATCGCCAGTGCGGTGGCGCTGGTGCCGAAGATCATCGCTTTCGGTAAAATCATTCCCACCGCTGTGGAGTTTATGGACAAAACCGCTGTTGAGCTCGCCTGTCGTTATCTGAACGAACAGCTCTACTCGCAGGAAGTGGGAGCGATGCTGCTGATCGAGCTGGACGGTAATGACGAAGCCGGTCTGGAACGGGAATATGAAATTATCGGGAAAATGTGCGAAGAAAACGGCGCCATTGAGGTCTATGTCGCCGACAACGCCACGACTCAGGAACGGGTCTGGGCAGTGCGGCGTAATGTACCGGAGGGCATTCAGACCTTTTACCCGGTTAAAAGTTCCGAGGATTTGGTGGTGCCGATTGCCAGCCTGCCGGAAATTTTACCGCAGATCACTGCCATTGCCGCAAAACATGATGTCATTATTCCCTGCTTTGGTCATGCCGGCGACGGGAACATACATACTACAATTGTCAAAAAGCCGGAGATGTCAATGGACAGGTGGCACGAAGTTCAGGAGACCGTCCGGGTGGCGCTATATCAAATGGTTCTTGCCCGGGGCGGCACCATCAGCGGTGAACATGGAATAGGTCACAAACGGAAAAAATATATTCCCATGGTTCTAGACCCGGTGACAATCGAGTTAATGAAGCGAATCAAGCAGGCTTTTGATCCGCATCATATTCTGAATCCGGGGAAAATGTTTGAATAGCGAAAAAAAACTTGCAGTTTTGAATGTGTTTAAGTATAATTGTACATACAATTGAATCAGGAGTAAAATCCAGCCATGATCATTGATCGAAACAGCCCGGTACCACAATACTTTCAGTTGCAGACCTGGCTGCGGGAGCAGATTGAGCAGGGGGTTTTTAAGCCAGAAGATAAAATACCGACGGAGGAGGAGCTGGTTCAAATTACCGGTCTGGCGCGGGCAACAATACGCCAGGCGATCGGCAACCTGGTGAATATGGGTTATCTGACCCGAAAGCGCCGTCTTGGAACCTTTGTTACCCGGCGTACCAATCTGTCAAATCACCGCAATATCATTGGTGTTTTGGTGCCCGATATACGGAGCGGCTATACCCCGGAGTTAGCCCGGGGTGTTGAAGATGCAGCGGCTAACAATAAGCTGAGTACGATATTGTGTAACACCGATGATCTTTTTATCAAGGCGGCTTTTCACACGGAACGTTTGATTGAGAGCAATGTCTGCGGTGTGATCTTTGTCCCCACTGCTGCTTCTGATGAAAAGAATCTGCAGATTGTTGACAAATTTCACAAGCGGGATATCCCGGTGGTACTGGCAGACCGCGTCATTCCGGATACCGATGTAGACTATGTGACAACTGACAATTTTAACGGCGGTTACCAGTTGACTAGTTATTTAATCAATAAGGGTCACCGCAAAATCGGTATCACGCTCAGTACACTTTTCAGCACCGAGCGGCAGCGTTATGAAGGGTACCGCCAAGCCCTGGCGGACGCCGGGATTACACCCGAATCCGGCTGGATCAAACTGCATGACGGACCCTTTACCGAGAAACATTATCAAGAGGTGTCCAAAACATTGCTGAGTGAAGACCGGAAAATCAGTGCTATCTTTGCCGGGCATGACCGGATTGCCTACGTTATCTATTCCGTTGCCCAGAAAATAGGCATAAAAATTCCGGTCGATCTTTCGATTGTAGGCTATGATGATTTACATCCCACCTGCTCCCATCTGATTTCCCTGACGACTATGCATCAACCGATTTATGAGATGGGGCAGGAGAGTCTCAAAATTCTGGTTTCCAAGATTAATGGTGACAGCCGGGGGCTCAAGCGACTGGAGTTGAAATCCAACCTGGTTGAGCGAAACTCGGTCGTACGCTTAAAGAATTCCTGAATCCTAAAAAAGTGAAAAGACATTAGCAAATGAAGAAAATGATCAACATCGGATTGATTGGAACCGGTCGGTTAGGCAGTATGTATGCCGAATTTCTGGTTCAGCGGGTACCCCAGGCAAATCTGGTCGCGGTGGCGGATTTGATTCCCGAACGCGCAAAGACCGTGGCGGAGAAATTTGATATTCCGAATTGGTACGATAGTCACCGGGGGGTCAACTGTGATCCGCAGGTGGATGCCGTGGTGATTACAGCGACGACCAGCAATCACAAAGAGATTGTCATTGACACCGCCCGGGAGGGCAAACCGATTTTCTGTGAAAAACCGATGACGCTCAGTCTTGACGATGCCCGGGAAATGAAGCAGGCGGTTACAACGGCGGGCGTTTTTTACCAGCAGGGCTATATGCGCCGCTTTGACAAAGGTTTTTCGGCTGTGAAACGGAAAATTGACGAGGGTGTCATCGGAACACCGGTGGTTTTTCGCGGATCATCCCGGGACCCCTTCCTGCCGGAGCTGAATTATCTACTGCCGGAAAACAGCGGCGGTCAGATTCTCGATATGGCGATTCATGATTTTGACATCGCCCGCTGGTATATGGGTGATATTCGCTCCATCTATGCGGTTGGCGGGGTACTGGCATTTCCCGAAGTCGAATCCACCGGTGACACCGACAATGTGGTCATGGCGTTTACCTTTCAGTCGGGCGCGCTGGGCGAAGTGGATATCAGTCGCAACGGCGTCTATGGCTATGATATCCGGGCGGAAGTACTGGGAACCAAAGGGACCCTGAAGGCGGGTTATCTGCGGGATACTCCTATTCTGGTAATGACCAAAGAGGGCGTAACCCATGACGTCGTTCCCTATTTTCCGGAACGCTTTTGTGAAGCCTACGTGACCCAGCTGAATGACTATCTGAACAATCTCAGTAATGAAACCGATCCGCTGATTACCATTGACGACGGCATTAGTGGTTTGCAGGTCGCTGTCGCTGCGACAGACTCGCTGAAGAAGGGAGCCGCCGTCAACGTCGCCGGTTATTAAATTTTTTTGAACGCTTTTGTCTATTCAATTATATGAATGCACCAATTAAAAAGAAAGGAAGATAAATGAAAACCGCGACACTTTATGCCGATTGGGACCCCAAACCGGAGTTTAAACTGGGTAGTAAGGATATTGAAGGTAAATTGACCTACCTGGGAAGCAGGGTCTGGCGGCATCCCCATGTGGAGATTGTGGAGAAGGAGATTCCGAAACCGGGACCCTCCGAAGTGCTGATTGAAGTCCAGGCTTGCGGGATTTGTGGGAGCGATGTCCATATGCTGCAGACTGCGCCCGACGGCTATATCTTTTATCCGGGACTGACTGCCTTTCCGGCGACGCTGGGACATGAGTTTTCCGGGAAGGTGATTCAGGCGGGCTCGCAAGCAATCAACAAGCGCACCGGCTTACCCTATGAGGTGGGCGAGGCAGTCTGTTCCGAGGAGATGATGTGGTGCTCTTACTGTCGCCCCTGCGCCGATGGATTCCCCAATCATTGTGAACGCCTGCAGGAGATCGGCTTTTCCTGCGACGGTGCTTATGCCAAATACATCACCGTGGATGCCCGCTATCTCTGGAGTATTGAAGATTTACGACCTATCTATGGTGAGGAAAAAATGTACGAGCTGGGCAGCCTGGTGGAGCCAACGTCGGTGGCGTATAATGCGGTCATCGAAAGGGGCGGTGGTATCCGACCGGGTGATAATGTGGTGATCATGGGCAGCGGTCCGGTGGGCATCGCTGCCTGTGCTATTCTAAGGCGAGCCGGTGCGGCGAGAGTGATCATTTCAGAACCCTCCCAATCCCGGCGGGATATGGCGATTGCCATGGGCGCCACGCACGGCATTGATCCGACCAAAGTGAACGTCGCCGATGCCATTCTGGATATTACCAATGGTGAAGGTGCCAAGCTGATTCTTGAAGCCACCGGCTTGCCCAGTGTGGTCTGGTCGGATGTGGAGAAGGTCATCTGGGAAGGCAGAGCTCTGAATACTACGGTGGTTATTGTCGCCCGGGCGGATGATAAAATTCCCATGAACGGCGAAGTTTTCCAGGTCCGCCGGGCTAATGTGGTTGGTGCTCAGGGGCATTCGGGACACGGAACCTTTCCGCGGGTCATCAGCTCCATGGCGGACGGTATGGATGTTTCGGCGCTGATCACCAAGCGCATCCAACTGGAAGAGGTACCGGAAAATCTGGTACTTCTACAGACCAATCGGGAAGAAGTAAAGATCACTGTATTTCCGGAAGAATAAGCAAAAACGACTAATAAAAAGTGAGGTAATGATATGGAAGGCTGGCTGAAAACAAATCGCCCCGACCTGAATTTTGAAGACACGTCGGTGGGACGACTGAAAAAGAGAATCTGGGAAGCTTCGGAAGTCGAGATTTCCAGGATTCTGGATGACTATGGTATTCCAACGCCTTCGGAACTGGCGAAACCGGGAACCTATGTACAGACAACCATTCGGCAGAAGGTGGTAGAGAACCGCAGGAAGAACGATATTGTCTTTGTGCCTATCGGTTGTACCGAGCTGCATGGTCGGCACACCGTTACCGCTTTGGACTCTTTCATGGTGACCCAGATTCTTGAGGGTGTTCGCCGGGATTCGGTGAAAAAAGGAACGCCGGTAAATCTGGTCTGGAATCCGCTGAATTATGGCGGTCACCCGCATCACCATATCGGCATGCCGGGTACAATTCACATTGAGGATGAAGTGCTGAAACGGGTGTTGATTGATGTGATGGTAGGTTTGTGGAACGACGGATTCCGCAAAATCATTCTGATAAACAATCACGGTCACTCCTGGCTCCTGGAGGCGGCGATTCAGGAACTGCAGAAAACCTGGAATCTGCCGGGCATTTTCCGCACAATTGACTGGCATCGTGCCGTGCGGGAGTTTTTCCGTACCCGGGACCGTGGTGGTGACTGGGAGGACAATTTTTTCCATGCTGATGAAGCCGAAACATCGGTCATGCTATTGTTGGCGCCGGAGTATGTGGAGATGGCGCTGGCGGAAGAGACCAAAGTAGAAGGCTATCTGCCCGATGGTCACATGGATAAAGCGGTGGACCCCTTTGCAAGACCCTGCCGCTGGTCGGAGGGACAGGGACACGGTCCGATGGAAATTAACTCGATTCCCGAAGGAGTCGTGGGTCGTCCTACAATCGCTGAAGCCAGAAAAGCCCGGCGCACCATCGCTGCGATTCTATCCTATCTTACCCTGTTGTGGGAAGAAATATTGGAAGCCTATCCCGCCGGGACATTTCCGCCGATTGAAAAGACCACTATGCGAACGGAAAAGGAGATGGAGCCCTATCTGAAAGAACCCTTTAGCGAAGGCTGGCGCCCGATCTATGCCATTCGTAAAATGGGGCTGTAGCAATGAAATTGAGTATTAGCAATAGTCTGCCTGTGCCAGAGTCTGGTACTGTGCGGATTTACCGCAGAGGAAACTTGGCGAAAATCCTAAATATCCACCATTTATTTCTCATTGTATTGATCCTGACACTCGCTATCAGCTGTCAGCCTGAATTACCCGGAGAGACTGAAAATGTTGTCCCCGAACATGCCCGGGCTCTGGCGGAGCTGAATGACTATTTTACCTTTCTAATCGCCAGCGATCTGGGTCGCAACGGGTATTATGATCAGAAACCGGTGGCGGAAATGATGGGCGCGGTGGTCGCCATCGTGGATGCAGAGTTTGTCGCAGCGGTGGGCGATATCCACCATTTTCTGGGTGTTCAGTCGGTTCAGGACCCGCTTTGGCAGACCAACTACGAGTGGATTTATAAACATCCCGAATTGATGATGCACTGGTACCCGGTACTGGGCAATCATGAATATGAGGGCAATACCCAGGCGGTGCTTGACTATACTGCGATAAGCCGTCGCTGGGAAATGACCGCCCGGTACTATGATATGAAGTGGCAGATCTCTGATAATGTTGAGGTGCTGCTGCTTTTTATTGATACCGTGCCGCTGATTGATAAATACCGTAATAATCCGGAGGAATATCCCGATGCCGGTAAACAATCCATGGAACGGCAGCTGGTCTGGATCGATTCCACTCTTAGCGCCTCGGGAGCCAAATGGAAAATCGTGCTGGGGCATCACCCCATTTATGCCGGTACGTATAAAGCTGATATCGAACGGACCGATTTGCAGAAGCGTCTACAACCACTGCTTGACAAACATCATGTGGACTTTGTGGTAAGTGGGCATATTCACAATTTTCAGCATATCCGGGTGACAGGCTCCGATATCGATTACCTGATTAACACCTCAGCCTCCCAGGCGCGTGAAGTTGACGAAAGACACCGGATTGAAGGGCAACTGTTTACAAGTTCAGATTCCGGATTCTCTCTGTGTTCTGTGAAGGAAGATGAATTGATTATCACCTTGGTAAACAAGAGAGGAGCGATTATCTATCAATATGTGCGGAAAAAATAACAGAATAGGATTACAATAATGAAATTGAGTATCGTGCTTTCGACCCAGCCGGCGAAATTCAACGCCCTGGCTTATAAAGGGCAACTGGGCAATAACATTGCGAAGATCAGAAAATTTGGCTACGATGGTGTGGAATTGGCGGTGCGGGACCCGCGCTTACTGGATGTTCAATCTGTGAAAGCATTGACATTGGACGCTGGTTTTCCGGTTCCCGCTATTGGTACCGGGCAGGCTTATAGCGAAGAGGGGCTATCATTTTCAGACCCCGTCAGGACGATTCGCCGGCAGGCAATTGACCGGATCAAGGCGCAGATCGAGCTGGCGAAGGAACTGAATGCCATCGTCATCATCGGACTCATTCGCGGAGTTGTAAAACCGGGCGCCGATGCAGTGCAGGCGGAGCAATGGATACTCGCAGCGCTGGATGAATGTGCGGCAACAGATCCGGGTGTTCGTCTGGCGATTGAGCCCTGTAACCGTTACGAGGCGAATACGGTGAACACCGTTGCTAAAGGCATCGCCCTGGTGGATAGACTGGGGCGAGCAAATGTCGGTCTGCTGCTGGACACCTTTCACATGAATATCGAAGAACCGGATATGCTGGTAAGTATTGAGAATGCCGGAGACCGGCTGTTCCATTTTCATATTGCCGATTCCAATCGCTGGTATCCGGGCGCCGGTCATATTGATTTCCAGGCAGTCTGCGCTAAGCTGTGCCAAACCGGATATACAGGTTTTCTATCCGCCGAAATTCTGCCGCAACCCAATGCGGATACCGCTGCCGAAAAGACTATTAATACAATGCGAAATTTAGAAAACATCAATGAATAAAGTCCATTGGAGGACCTATGGAAATGATGAATGCACTTGTTTTTAAGAAAGTTGGACAGATTGATTTGGAACGAATTCCGATTCCGGAAGTGACCGAGCCGAATCAGGTGTTGGTCAAGGTAGTCGCCTGTGGGATATGCGGCTCCGATGTCAAGATTCTCGAGGGAAAACATGCTTACCGGGAAAACACGGTTCTGGGACATGAGTTTTGTGGGACAGTAGTAGAGGTCGGCAATAAAGTCACGGCTGTCAAAGTGGGTGACTGGATTGCCCTGGATAACAACTCCCGCTGCGGACTCTGTGAGTTTTGCCGGATGGGCATGAGCAGTCAATGTGTGGAACTGAAGAACCGGACGCTGGGAGTTTTCAGGAACGGCGGTTTTGCAGAATACACCCTGGCTACCGAAGATGTCTGTTTTAAAATTCCCGATACCATTGATGAAATACTCGGGACGCAGGTGGAAACCCTCGGTACTGTGCTGAACGGAGTGAACACTGTCCAGATGCAATGCTACGATTCAGTTCTGGTGCTGGGCTGCGGTCCGATCGGTTACCTGTTTACCGCCATTGCCAAGAACGTCGCTGCCGAGGTGGCCGTAACAGAAATTGATCCCTTCCGGTTAAAAATCGCAGAGAAGTTCGGTGTTCCCGTTTTTAATCCCGAAAAGTGTGATCTGGAGGCTGAGGTGGTCAGACTCACCACCGGTAAAAAGTTCGATATTGTCATAGATGCAGTGGGGACTCAGCTGGAGAATGCCTTGAAATATGTAACCCCTGGCGGCAAGATTCTGGCATTTGGTATGGACAACAGCTATAAAGCAACGCTTGATCCCTATACCGTTACCCGGAATGCGATCAAAATTCTGGGAACCTACATCGGTCAGAACACCATTCTGCCGGCGATCAAGCTCTTTCGCGCCCAGAAGTTGGAAATGGACAATTTTTTCACTGAGACAATTCCGTTGCAAGCCGGACCGGCAGCATTTAAAAAGCTGGGGCTGGATTTGAAAACGCTGCAACATCTGCCAAAACAGGCGATGAAGATTGTACTGCAGCCGTGAAAATCAAAATGGTACAAAAGGACCTCGAATGAAAAATATAATCCGATTTTTTGCCACTGGTAAAGACAAACCGCTGATTCAGGATGAAGACAAGGTAAACCGGCTGTATAAAAAATACCGCTTATCCGTCATGTTGGCAATCTCGGTGGGGTACGGTCTGGCGTATACATTGCGATTGGCATTGAATATGGTTAAAAAGCCGATTCTCGATGCCGGAATATTTTCCCCAACGGATCTTGGGAATATCGGTTCGGCGCTCCTGTATACTTATGCCATCGGTAAGTTTACCAATGGATTTTTAGCCGATCATGCCAATGTTAAGCGCTTTTTTTCATTCGGCGTGTTGATGTCGGCGCTTGTCAATATCGCCATGGGTTCATCGGCGATTCTCTGGCTTTGGATCGTTTTATGGGGACTGAACGGCTGGTTCCAGTCTTTTGGTGCACCCACCGGTGCCGTGACACTTTCCAACTGGTTCAGCAAATCGGAGCGGGGTCGCTTTTATGGAATCTGGAGTACCGGTCACAACATCGGTGAGGGTCTGACCTTTGTCGTCACATCGGCAATAGTATCTTATTGGGGTTGGCGAGCCGGATTCATTGTACCGGGACTGTTTTGCATCTTGCTGTCCGGACTGATCTATCTGGCATTGCAGGACAAGCCACGGACTCTGGGGCTACCATTGGTGGCGGACTGGAAAAAGGATCACGATGTCGTTCCGATTCTTGAAAAAGACAAGGCTGAGAAAACGGTTGGGGCGCAGTTGAAAGTGCTTAAAACACCGGCTATCTGGGTACTGGGTTTCGCCAGTGCCTTTGTGTATATGACCCGCTATGCCATTAACAGCTGGGGGGTGCTCTATTTACAAGAAGCCAAGGGCTACTCGCTTTTGGAAACCGGCGGTATCCTCGGCTTGAATACGGTTGCCGGTATTTTTGGCTGTATCGTCTATGGTTTTATTTCCGATAAACTGTTCAAAGCGCGGCGTCCGCCGGTGACTTTGATTTACGGGATCATCGAGCTGACAGCCCTGTTTATAATCTTTTTCAGCGCCCCCAATCAGCCGCTCCTGGTGACGGCAGCATTTGTCTGCTACGGTTTTACCATGAGCGGATTGTTGGCATCGTTGGGGGGACTGTTCGCCATTGATATTGCACCGAAAAAAGCCGCCGGTGCCGCCATGGGTTTCATCGGTATTTTCAGCTATATCGGTGCCGGTATCCAGGATCAGATCAGCGGTCTGCTGATTGAGAAGGGGTGTCGGATTGTGGATGGATCACTGACCTATGACTTTTCAAAGGTGGTGATGTACTGGATTGGGTCATCGGTTTTATCCATGATTCTGGCGGCGACCCTCTGGAAAGCCAAAACCAGCGATTAAAACGGAGACGTATCTTTATGAAATGTTATGACGTATTGATATTCGGGAATTATACCAGCGATACTATTATTACCAAACAGGGCAGCCGGCATGTAGACGGCGGCGGTTTCAATTACGGTGCCCATGCGGCGGTGGGTCTGGGATGTAAAGTGGCGGCTGTGACCCGGCTGGCGAAAACCGACAGTCATGTAGTCGGCATGCTGGAAAACGCCGGGATTGATGTTTTTCCCACTTTTACGCCAAGTTCCACGCAGATGATTCTGGACTATCCGAGCGACAATCCCGATGAACGGATTCTGACCTGTCCGCAAACCGCCGGCAGCTATACGATTGAACAGTTCCGAAATTTTAGTGCCAAAGCCTGGCTGATCAATACCTCCGTCAGGGAGGAGGCGCCGGTGGAAGTGGTGGAGTATCTGCACACTCAGCCGGGACTGCTGGTGGCGGACACCCAGGGCTTTGTACGGGTGCGTGGCGCCAGTGGTCGTCTGGTTCATGCCGAATGGCCGGAAAAGCGACAGGTGCTGAGTATGTTGGACATTCTGAAAGCCGATATCAAAGAGGCGGAATCACTGACCAGCGAGCGGGATTTGAAAAAGGCGGCGAAAATATTGAATGAATGGGGACCGGCTGAAATCGTTCTGACCCACCGCAGCGGTATCCTGGTATACGCCGGCGGAAAGTATTACGAAGCCGAATTTTATCCGGAAAAATTAATCGGTCGCAGCGGGCGCGGCGATACCTGTATTGCTTCTTATGCCGCCAAGCGACTGACGGCACCTCCCGAAGAGGCGATTATCTGGTCGGCGGCGATGACGAGCCTGAAAATGGAAGCGGACTCGCCCTTTCTAAGACCGCTTGCCGATGTTGAAAGACTCATCGAAAGGAAATACCGATGATTGAAAAGATAATGATTTTAAGAAAACATTCTGGAAGTGTCTTGATATCTCTGATCCTGATCCTGGCGCTGGTAATTCCGCTGTTCAATTGTGCGGTCGAAGAACCGCTGACCTTTATTGTCGCTCAGGATCAGCGGTATAAAGCCCAGGAGGAGTATCACCGCCCTGAATTTTTTATGGGAGCATTGCGGGCGATCAAAGAGGTTGGGCAGGGCGCTTTCATGCTCAGTCCGGGAGATTTAGACCCGCTGCGTGCTAGCCGGGAACTGATTGCAGAAATTCTCGGCGAGGATTATCCCTGGTATCCGGCGGTGGGTAACCACGATATCGAGGACCCGCAGGCGATGACGTATTTTCGGGAATATAACCGCAACGGCAATTCACTGCCGCATATCGTCCGCAGTGGACCGCCAGGCTGCGAAGAGACCACTTACTCTTTCGAAATCGGCGACTGTCATGTGGCAGTGATCAATGTCTATTATAACGGCAAATCCGATGTGGGCACGGACGGCGATGTGGTTCCAGAGCTGCTGGAATGGCTCGAAGAGGACCTTAAAAACACCGACAAACCCTTTATTTTTGTTGCCGGGCATGAACCGCTGGTGGCTCAGCCGGATCTGGATAACGGACGTGCCCGCCATCAGGGCGATTCGCTGGATAAGTATTTTCGCAATGCCTACAAACTGCGGGAGCTGCTGAAAAAATATAACGTCCGGGGAATTTTCAACGGACACTCTCACGGTTCTTCGATTGCCTGGGTCAACGGTCTCTGGCAACTGGACGCCGGGCACGCCTACGGTTTGGAAAGAAAGACTCCCGAGTATGTATTCCGGGAAGCTTCGCAATATTTAAATAAGCATGACTCTTCCGGTAAATCCGAAGAGGAATTGCTCGAAGACTACTTTTATGCTGTCTATCCCTATGACATAAAAAAAACGCTCTATTACACCGATCTGACTGGCGGTGTGGATTATCACGATCTGGCAGACAAACCCGCTTTAAAGTACTTTATCGAATTTTACAAGAACTACAAGAATGACCTGCAATTGCGCATGTCCTATATCCGGACATTCGATGAGAGAAGCGATCAGACCCGGAGTACCTTTTTTAAGGTGACTCTGGAAAATCCGGTCAGAATTGATGTGTATCGTGATGATGCCATAGGCGGCGAATATAAATTGATGCACACTTTTTATCTGAATTAAACGAATGTCAATCTTTGTTTATTAATTAACAATATTAAAAATGGGAAACTCACTATGAAATATCGTTTAATAATCGTTATGATGATTATACTGACGGCATTTTCGGCATGTCAATCGGTATCCGAGCCGCAATCTTTTATAATGGCAGTGGATTGGCGATATACCGCGATGCCCGAGTATCGCTCTGAAGAGTATTTTCTCGGGGCATTATCAGCGATAAAAGAACTTGGTGCCGGGATGTTCATGATTAGTCCCGGTGATGTTGAACCCCTGGATGCTTCCCGGGAGTTAATCTCAGAAGTTTTCGGTGAAGATTATTTGTGGTACCCGGCAATGGGCAACCATGAACTTGAAGATCAGGCGCACGTCGATTATTTACGGGATTTAAATGCCGGTGAAAAATCTTTGCCCAATGTCGTTCGTAAAGGTCCTGCCGGTTGTGAAGAAACTACCTATGCTTTTGAAGTAGGCGATTGCCATATTGCAGTTCTGAATCAATATTTCGACGGTGTCTCTGATGTTGGTACCGATGGTGATATGGTCCCGGAGTTGCTGGCATGGTTGGAGGAAGATCTAAAAAGCACTACAAAACCGTTCGTCTTTGTGGCCGGACACGAGCCACTAGTCTCTATGCCCGATATGGGTAATGGACGAATTCGTCATCAGGGGGACTCTTTGGATAAATATCCGCAGAGCGCCGCACGGTTTCTTCAATTAATGCGGAAATACAAAGTGACAGCTTACCTTACCGGACATACCCACAACACCTCAATCGGAAGAATTAACGGCGTATGGCAAATCGATGCCGGTCATGCCCGGGGGATTGAAGGCTTGTTTCCGGATGTTGTTTTCAATCAGATATATGAGAGGATGCAATTACCAGAGAATAAAAACCGTTCTGAGGAATCCGTGCTGATGGAATATTTCCAAGGACAGGAGTATAATCTGAAAAAAGTGCTGGATTATGCCGGACTTACGGGAGATGTAGGGTATAAGGAAATCAGTGACATAGCAGCGTTTCCTTTGCTAGTGGAATTCTACCGGAATTATCGGGATAACAATGGATTACGGTGTCAATATGATAAGAATTTCGAAGCCAAGGGCCTTTTGACACAAAGTTCATTTGTACGGATAGTGCTCGAAAAACCAGTCAGGGCCGAAGTGTATCGTAATGATGCACGGGGTGGAAAATATCAGTTGACGTATACGGAGATTTTATATTAAGGGCAAAAACTATTCTAAAATGAAAGGAGGAGTGTTCACAAGAGAAAAAAAATAAAGAAACAACAGATTGAACCAATTTTCAAACCAAAAAATTAGAGGAGGGTCGAGATGGTTAAGAAATCTGTAAGCAGGGGCAATTGGAACAGTATAATCAGTTCCTTATTTGCTGTATTTCTCGTGTTGTGTTTTTTGACGTTGCCGGTGTCACTTCAGGCGAACGTAAAAGGCTGCATTGAAGGACGGGTAGCAGATGCCAAAGACGGTGATTATCTGCCCGGAGCGAATGTATTGCTTGAGGGCACAAATTTCGGTGCTGCAACAGACCGAACAGGCTACTTTTGTATTATGAACATACCATTAGGTAGTTATGATGTGACTGTGACTTATGTGGGATATGATAAGTATTCGGAGACGGTAACCATTTCGGAGTCGAATGAGCGCGTGACTCTGGATGTGGACCTCGATCCCCGGAGTATTGAGATGGGCGAAGTGCTTGTCACCGGTCTGCGACAGGGGCAGGCAAAAGCCCTGAGCCAGCAGAAATCCGCGGAAAGTATTAAGAATATCGTGGATGAAGAGCAGATGCAGCTCTTTCCCGATGTCAACTCAGCCGAGGTGTTGCAGCGGATACCGGGTGTTTCGATTAGCAGAGATCAGGGAGAGGGACGCTACGTATTGGTGCGGGGCACTTCACCGCGTCTGAATTCTACATCTATCAATGGTGTAAAGGTACCGTCCCCCGAAGGCGGCGACCGCAGTGTCATGCTGGATGTTATTTCTGCCGATAATCTGGCTGGAATTGAGGTCACGAAAGCCATCACGCCGGATATGGACGGCGATGCGATTGGTGGCGCCGTCAATCTGAAAACCAAGAGCGCCATGGATTATCCCGGCAAGGTCCTGAGTGGTACGCTGGGCAGTGGTTATAATAATCTGGTGGGCAAAGGCAGTTTCCAGGGGGGTCTGAATTATGGCGATCGCTTTGGCGCTGACAAGAATATCGGTTTGATGTTGAGCGGTAGTTTTCAACGTCGGAACCTCGGTTCCCACAATAACGAAATGGATTGGGGCGATGTAGATGATCCCAGCGGGGGTGAGTATGAGTGGGCATTAAAGACGATGGAACTGCGGGACTATGCGATCAGGCGTGACCGCATAACCCTGTCGGGAAATCTGGATTATCGGATCAGTGAAGGCAATAAGTTCTATCTTTCCGGGCTATTTGCGAACTACAGTGATGTGGAAATCCGCCGGGCGATGAAGATTGATCCCGATAATGCCGGTTTCTATAATTCGCCGACCAATAGTCCCGAAACGGCGTTTGCATCGAAAATCAAAGACCGGACGCAGACCCAGATGCTGTATAACATTATCGCCGGCGGCGAGAACCAGTTTGCCAGATTCAAAATGGATTACTACTTCTCCTACGGTTATGCTCAGGAGGAAGAGCCGGACAAACTCGGTTATACTTTCGAACTGGATGAAGAGCCGGAAGTAAATCTGGATTTGTCGGACAGAGATAATCCGCAATGGAATATTGTCGGTTTGGATAATGGTTATGAGTACAACCGGACAAATTACGAATTTAGTAAGCTCCAGGCAGACACAACTCTGACGACTAACCGGGACATCGGCACCGCCCTGAATTTTGAAATGCCCTACAGCCTGGCGGGCTATCAGGCGAAGCTGAAATTCGGCGGAAAAACCACGCTGAAGAAGAAAGACCGCGATGAGAATATCTGGAAATATAAATGGAAAGGTGATGATAAAGACGCCACCATGGATAATTTTGAAGAGAAACAGCGCGATGACATTCTGGACGGCACCTATCCGGCGCCCATTGCTCCCAATCCGGAGAAAGTCAGAGACTGGTTTATAAAACACCGGGAAAGCGGTCTGATGAAGGGTGAGTTGCTCATGGATGATACCTACGGTGCTACCTATGACGCGACAGAGGATGTTTATGCCTACTACGCCATGACCACGGTGAATCTGGGACGGCTGATGCTGCTGGGCGGTTTCCGGCATGAGATTACGAAAATTGATTATCTGGGACATGAAGTGATTTTTGACGATGAAGGTGATTTTGATGAGGTTATCGAGAGAGAAAATGCCAAGACATTTTCGCATATCCTTCCGATGGTGCATTTGCGCTACAAGGCTAGCGAGCGGACCAATCTGAGATTGGCGTTGACCACCGGCATCGCCCGTCCCGATTACGAGACGCTGGTTCCCTACAAACTGATTTACCATGAAGATGATGAAATGGAAATTGGGAACCCGGACCTGGTACCCACTACCTCGGTGAACTTTGACCTATTGGGAGAGCACTATTTCCAGAACATCGGCATCATCTCCGGTGGAATTTTTATGAAATCGCTGGATAAAATTATCTATCCCTTCATTTATGAGCTGCCCTCAGACGATCCGAATTATCCCAAATATGAAGTTTCATCGTGGATTCAAGGAGAAAAGGCGAGTCTGTTCGGCTTTGAGGTCCATTGGCAACAACAGCTGACTTTTTTGCCAGGCTCTCTGAAACATCTCGGTATCTATGGGAATTATACCTACACCACCTCATCGGCGACGGTGGGTGAACGCAAGGATCTGCCGTTGGCGGGACAATCAACGAATATGGCGAATGTTGCCCTGAGTTATGAAAAGGGCGGTTTCAGTGGTCGGGTGAGTATGAACTTCCACGGCGATTTTCTTGATCAGTTGGGCGAAGATGAGGATGAGGATATCTATTATGATAATCACATTCAGTGGGATTTTTCCGCAAGTCAGAAATTGGTTGGGGGACTGCAGCTTTATCTGCAGGCGATCAATTTAAATAACGCCCCGCTCAGATATTATATAGGCGAAGTGAACCGTCCAATTCAGCGGGAATTTTACTCCTGGTGGTTTAATGCTGGCTTGAAGTTTAATTTGTAATCCGGTATCCGAGGCGTTTAAATTTGTGAAGGTAGTGAAATCTGCAGGGAGTCCGTTTCGGATTCCCTGCAGAACGTGGAGACTTGAAGTTAATTAAGGAGGAAAGGATGCGTTTGAAAAAACCGATGCCTGTTTTGATAGCGGTAGTGATCGGAGTGCTGGTTTTTTATTCCTGTGGCAAAAAAACTGCGGCGCCCTGTGATGTGGTCCAACCGGTTGCGGTGACCGAGCCAACCAAACACGATACCGACGATCCGGCAATCTGGATCAACCCGAATGATCCGGCGCAGAGTCTGATTATCGGCACCGATAAAGATAAAGACGGCGCGCTTTATGTTTATGATCTGAACGGTAAAATCCAGTGGGATAAAGTAGTCCACAATCTGAAGCGTCCCAATAACGTGGATGTAGAGTACGGGTTGATGTTGAACGGCAAGCCGGTTGATATCGCCGTCGTTACCGAACGGCTGGAGAACAGAATCCGGATATATGCGCTGCCGGAAATGAGAAGTATTGATAACGGCGGCATCCCGGTTTTTGTGGGCGAGAAATTGCGGGCGCCCATGGGCATTGGGCTGTATAAACGCCCCGCAGATGGCGCTATATATGCCATTGTCAGCCGCAAGGAGGGTCCCACCGACGGAACCTATCTCTGGCAGTACCTTTTGAAGGACGATGGCAAAGGAAATGTGGCCGGTGAGCTGGTTCGTAAATTCGGGAAATATAGCGGTGTCAAGGAGATCGAAGCCATCGCCGTGGATGACCAGCTGGGGTATGTTTATTATTCAGATGAACAGTACGGTATCCGGAAGTATTACGCCAATCCGGCGGTGCCGAATGCGAATCGGGAGCTGGGGATCATTCATGCTCAGGATTACTGGGAAGATAATGAGGGTATTTCCATCTATCCTATTGACGATAAAACGGGGTATATCCTGGTCTCAGATCAGAGCGCTAACCGTTTCCGGATTTATACGCGCGAGGGCACACCGGCGATTATTGATCCCGATGATCCCGAAGATAACGAACCGGCAAAACCGCATCAGCACAAGCTGGTCAAGATTGTCAATGTCGCGACGAATAACAGCGACGGTTCGGAAGTGACGAATGTCAATCTCGGAGCAAGATTCCCCCACGGTATATTTGTCGCCATGTCCGATGATAAGACCTTTCAGATTTACAACTGGGACGACATCATTGGCAGGAATGTCCTGAGCACCGCCGATTATGGCAAATGACCTATTGTGTCGCATAGCAGTAGAGACAGCGGTGACGGCAGCTGTTGTACGTGCCGATATCACGGCTAAAATAGCAGCCGCATTCGCGGCGGGTCGGTCTGATTGCGGTGGTGAAATCAATCTCCGGATAGAGTCGCTGTAAGAGCTTTGCATCAATGCAATGCCCCCTGGAAATTCCCACTGCGTCGGCGATGTCATTTTCACAACAGGTAAAGAGACCGATATTGTGGCGGGCAGCGATCTGCTTCAGTCGGCTGGCAAAATCTACCTGTTCTTCAAAACGGGGGGTTTGAAATATAATCTGGTGCTTCCTTGTCATCTCTGCGATGCGGCGGCGTACCTTGCCGTACAGGTCCACAAAGCTGATATAGCAACGCCGGACGACGCCCTCGAGATTTCCGGCAAGGGCGGCAAATGCGGCAAGGCGCTCAGCTGCCGGCGTTACCGAAGAAAAGATGATTGGATCGAAGCGCCAGAGCACTGTCGCCTGACCGTACCTTGATGATAGAATTGCTGCACACTGAACGGCGGTTTGCCAATCGGGAATATGGGGTTCAAAGAGCTCTTTCGCCCGTCCCTGAAAACCGTTGATGGTGAAGTGAAACAGGAATCGGTGGTCATAGAGTGAATTAATTTTTTCCAGTGTCGGGAAAAAGGGGCTGTAATTCTTCGACCAGAAGACGATGGTACCGACGTCGTCGGATTTCAAGGAGACCCGATATGTTTTTTTTGAGAAGGGGTTGGGAACGTCCACGTAACCCGTGTGAATCTGCCGCAACAGCCAGTCGCCCTGAAAAGCGGGAATATCTTCACGCCGGCTGGCGGAAATGATTTGAGCCGGGTACGACGGCATATTAAATTAAAAATGCTCAGTGAGTTTTTATTCTGATTCGATTAAATCCTGATAGGATGACAGTGATCGCTTGTCCCGGATCAGCTGAATCAGCTTGTAGGTCTGGTCGGAAGGGTGCAGATCGAAGGCGATTTCAGCCTCCTTAATGGCGTATTCGTACCAGCCCTTTTTGGTGTAGGCGATGGCGAGATGGAGGTGGGCTTCATAGCGGTTGGGATCGCACTGGGTGGCGGCTTTGAATTCCAGAATGGCTTCGTTGGTCAGACCCTTTTCCGAGTACCATTTGCCCAGGTCAAAATGGTTTTGATAGCTCTTTTTCCCGCAGGCGGACAGGGCGACGATGCAGACCAAAATTCCCCAAAACAGACCAAGTTTCTTCATGTTATCTCCCGGAGTTGAACGGCTCATTTCAATGATTAATTTAGGGCAACACACTGGAAAAACAAACAGATTCTGAGGATCAAATGCTGCTCTGCAACGTTAGGGTTAAAAGAAATCAAAAGAATGCGTATATTATACGACGAGTTGTCAGTTATTTGCCCGGAGAATCCTACTTGAATCGAACCCGAATTCCAGGTTATTTGCGTGCCTTACCGGTTTTTCTCGCCGGGCTGTTTTGCATTACGCTGACCGCCAAACCCAGAGAAAAATTGCGCCTGATTGAGGCGGACCGCCTGGAGCAGATCACCCGCGGAGACGTTGTGCTGAAAAAACTCACCGGCAATGTCCATTTCCGCAAAGGCGCAGTTGACCTGAAATGCGAATTGGCATACTGGTACGAAAAGGATGAGCGGGCTGATTTTTATCGCAATGTATATGTCACAAAACGGAATCAGGTTCTCCAGGCGGATACTCTGATTTATCTGGCTGCCAGTGAGATCATTCTGGCGAATGGGAATGCGGTTTTTAATGACGGTGAGGTGGAATTAACGGCGCGCCGTCTCAAGCATTATGTGGAAGATGATGTTTCCGAAGCGGCGCATAATGTCAAACTTACCGGCACACAGCGGACTGTGCTGGCGGAGCGCCTGAGTTATTTTTCAGAGAAAAAGAAAGCCATCGCCCGGCAAAATGCCTGCATTCGTGACAGCCGGCGTAATATTACCCTATTCGGCGACAGCCTGGTTTATTTTAATGATTCGGAAAACATCGAAGCCACCCAAAATCCCTATGTCGTCAAGTACGACTCTACCGGCAAAGAGAATTTCCGGATTCGGGGCGATATTATTCGGGCATATGAAGACCAGGGGCAGTTCGTCAGTATCGGCAATGTCAAAATCTGGCGCGATGACTTCAGCGCTTACGCCGAGGAACTGGAGTATTACGACTCGCTAGAGGTGGCGGAGATGTTCGGCAAGCCGCAGGTGTATCGGGATGGTCAGGACCTCTCCGGTGAGCGGATGAAGCTGCAGTTGCAGGACGAGCTGCTGCAGGCTCTGTTTATTTACGAGAATGCAGTTGCGGCGTCGCGCTCTATCGCTTATCTGCCCTATGATCAGAATGATTCCGCCGCTGTCGCTAAGCGGGACTCGGTGCGAATTTATGACGAGATCACCGGTAAATTCATGGAAATCTATTTTGAGGAGGGACAAACCGATTCGATCCGGGTTTCGGGGATGGCGACCAGTTATTACAATGTCACCGAGGACAGCATTATTCAGGGTGTCAATATTGCCAGCGGCGACACGGTGGTCATGCTGTTTGACGAACGGCGCATGCAGCTGATCACCGTGATCGGCGGCGCCGAGGGTAAATTTATCCCAGATCCCACCAATACCAGCATGGATACTACGGTCGTCTATTCCGCTGCGCGAATTGATTATTATCTCCGGGACAAGATCACTTTCCTGGAGGATCAATCTTCCATCGAGTCGGGCGATATGCGCCTGACAGCAGGACGAATCGAGGTAAAATGGAATGAAAATCTGCTCTATGCCTATCCCCGTGGCACGGCGCCCTTTGATTCGCTGTCCGGCGACCTGCCGACCCTTTATCAGAGCGGCAGGGAACCTTTCGCCGGCGATGAGATGGTTTACAACATGAAGACCAAAAGGGGACGGATCGTTCAGGGAAAAACCAAAGAACAGGACGGTTATTACTACGGCGAAGATATCAGCAAGGTCAGCACCAAAGAGTTTTTTGTCCGGAATGGGGTTTATACGACCTGTGATATCGAAGACAGCCCCCATTATTATTTTAAAAGTAATCGGATGAAGCTGATTCATAAGGATAAAATCATCGCCCGCCCGATTGTACTCTATATTCACGATATACCGTTGCTGGCGCTACCCTTCGGCATTTTTCCCAATAAGGGGGGGCGGCGTCATTCCGGCTGGCTGATGCCGACTTATGGCGAGAGCGGTCGGGACGGCGGCAATATCCGCGGGCTGGGTTATTTCTGGGCGCCCAATGACTATTATGATCTGAAATTGACGCTGGATTTTTATGATCGCGTGGGCATTATTACGAAATATGCCACGCGCTACAAAAAGCGCTATGTCTTCGACGGCTCGATCAGTGGGCGATATACCAACGAATTCCTGTCCGACTATATGCGCCGGGAGTGGACCCTGAATGTCCGCCACAACCATAAACTCAGTCCTACGATGCGTTTCAACGCCAACGGCAGCTTTGTCAGCAGCGACGATCTGTACAAACGGATGAGCTACAATCAGAACGATCGCCTGAAACAGCAGCTGATCAGCAACGCCACACTGTCGAAAACCTGGCCGGGCAGACCCTATTCGCTGTCCATGTCGCTGAACCAGACCATCAATCTCCAGGCGCAGAACCTGATCGCCAGTCCGCCGGACCGGGAAGGACAGAAAATCAGTTATATCAGCCGCTCGCTGCCCAATGTCTCCTTCAGCCGCAGCTCCAAACCGATTATTCCGGTGAAGTCGGGAGCCGGCGCCTCAGGCGGAAGATGGTATAATAATATCTATTTCAGCCTGAGCTCGAAGTTGCGCAACAACCAGAATATCAGCTATCTTGCGGAAACCCTGAACGATTCTCTGCAATGGATCAAACAGGATGTCACCCGCAGCGCGATTACCCATAATATTTCCCTGAACAGTTCACAGAAAGTGTTGAGATTTCTTACCTTAAACCAGAATATGAGTATTGAAGAGGGCTGGGTCAGGGAATACGATATGCCGGTGCTGGATTCCGGCTGTTTTGTAATTGAAAATAACCGGGTAAAAACGGCGCCGGTTACCGGCTTCAGGGCACGGCATACCGGCAGTGCTTCCGTGAATGCCCAGACCAAACTGTATGGCATGTTTCCGTTGCGGATTGGCAGTCTGCAGGCGCTGCGGCATGTGGTGACGCCCCGGGTGGGACTTACTTACCGACCCGATTTTACCGGTGAGATTATGGGCTGGAGTCCAGGATATATCGAAACCGGTGTGGATTCAAGTGGAAACCTATGGTCCTATGATCCATTCAGCAGTACCTTGTTGGGCGGCACTCCGTCGGGAGAATCGCGCGCCATGACCTTCAGTCTCGGGAATATTTTTCAGGCGAAAACCAAACGGGGTAATGAAGAGAACAAAATTGATCTGTTTACGATGAATTTCAGTGCGAATCACAATTTCGCCGCCGATAGCCTGAACTGGTCACCCATCAGCACCTCAATCCGGACGCAATTATCCAAAAAGCTGGTGCTGAATATCAATACCAGCCATGATCTCTATGCTTATAAAAACCGCCGGGTGAATGAGTGGCATGACCAGTGGTGCGGTATTCCCATTCCGCGCCTGACCAACGTCAGTGCATCCACCGGGTTTTCATTTTCGGGACGCCGCTTTGGTAGCCTGAAAACGGCGGAGACCGGCGCCGATACCGGAGCGGTTGACCGCGACCTTTTGGATGTGGTTGTTGATGATGATGAGCAGTCGGGTCAGTTGACCGGGCGTGCCCTGGGGCGTGAATTGTGGAGTGCCAGCTTCAGTCTGCGTTACAGCCTCACCCGGACAAATCCGGCGATCAAGAATGAAAACTTTTTCATGTCCACCAATGTAAAATTGAACCTGAGTTCCAAATGGAAAATCGGCTGGAATGCCAGTGTAGACCTGATAGACCGGAAGATCGTGTCACAGCGTTTTCAGATCACCCGCGACCTCCATTGCTGGGAGCTGAGTTTCAGCTGGACGCCGAGCAAATACAGCTACGCCAGCCAGTATAATCTGATTATCAATGTCAAATCACCGACGCTGCGTGATTTGAAATACGAAGAGCGGGGCGGTCGCCGCAGCGGCTGGGGGTCCTGATTGCGAAAGTACCAGATCGGTCTGCCTGCTTGACCGGTGTCTCCGATCTAAAAATGCTATTAACGACAATCCGGCTCATTATTGACTAAAAAGGACAACATAACGCAAAATTTTGTGTCCAAGCGCAATTGATAGTTGTAAAAAAACATGTAATTTTCAATTTAAATTCCGGAATTATTGTGAAACGTTGCAGTCTAGACCAACATTTTAACAGGATCGTACGATGGCGCTGAGCATCATCTCCTTTATTGTTCCCATGATCGTCGCAATCGTGATCTCTCTGTTGGTACTGATGTACGCCATTCGTCACCGGGACACCGTCGGTTCCCGGGCATTTGTTGTGCTGATGAGCGCCGAAACCCTCTGGCAGATCGCCTATCTGTTTTGGCTGCTGTCGGTCAATCCCTCCGTGAAAGTTATCTTTGACAAGATCAGTTATATCGGGGTGGTGCTGGTGGCGCCGGGCTGGTTGTGGTTTGCGCTTTTTTATGCGGGAGAAAAGCAGTGGGTGACCCCGCGCTGGATATGCATCACCCTGATACTGCCTGTGTGTATGCTGCTGCTGGCTTGGACCAATGAATGTCACTGGCTGATCTGGCGGGAGTATGATTTTTACAACGCCGGTAATGTCGTCCTGCAGTATGTTCACTACGGACCTGCCTTTTGGGTGATTATCGCCTATTCTTATCTGCTGCTGCTAATCGGCTCTTACCTGATTATCAAAACCGCATTACGTACGACGCGGTATTATCGCTATCAATCGTTGTTCCTGCTAATCGGTGCGCTGTTGCCGTGGGTGGGCAATCTGCTCTATGTGTTTAAAGTAATTGACATTCCCGGTCTGGATTTTACCCCATTTATGCTGGGAGCATCGGGAGTTTGTGTCGGCATCGGACTCTTCTTTTTTCACCTGCTGAGCATTGTCCCCATTGCCCGCAAAACGCTGATTGATAAGACCGAAGATGGTCTGTTGATTCTGGATGGGAACAGTCGCGTGGTGGACCTGAATCCAGCCTGTCGTAAAATCCTGGGTATTCGGGAAAGCCAAGTTATCGGTGAACAGATTACTAAAATCTGGAAAAACAGCCCGCTGCTGGAAAAATATATTGATAAAATGAAAGCGCATAATGTTGAGCAGGTTGAGCGATTGGGAGAGCTGGTCTACTATGATTTCCGGATTCAGCCACTTTATAAAGATAACGGTACCTTTCTGGGACGGCTGGTCACGATTCGGAATATTACCGAGATTCGGCGCGCGCAGATGGACCGGGACCGCATTCAGAAACTCGAAACCTTTGAGATTATGGCGGGCGGGATCGTGCACGATTTTCATAATCATCTCTCCATTATTGACGGTAATCTGAAACTCATCGAATTGGCGCTGGCTGATAGCAAAGATGTTAACAAGTATCTCGGAAAAATTCAGGAGGCGTCCCAAAAAGCCAATGCCGTAACCCGGCAGCTGCTGACTTTTACCAAGGGGATTGAACCGCAAAAAGAGATTATCAATCTGGATGAATTGTTAAAAGAGACCGCCGACCTGCTGCTCAGCGCCAGTGAGGTAAAATACGAATTGAATATTGCGGAGGATTTATGGATGATTGATGGGGATAAGGACCTTTTAACCCAGGTCTTCAGTAATCTGATTATCAATGCCGATCAGGCGATGCCTGGTGGTGGAACGCTGAAAATCAGGGCGGTCAATGTAAAAACCGCCGCCGAGCTGCCGGAAATCCTCAATCCCCGGTTTAGGTATGTCAAAATCTGTTTCAGAGATCAGGGTGTGGGGATTCCCGAAGACCAGCTGATCCGCATCTTTGATCCCTATTTCACGACCAAACCGAAGGGCAGCGGCTTGGGACTGGCGGTCAGTTTTACGATTGTTAAAAAACATAATGGGTATATTTCGGTACAGTCCGTGTTGGGCAGGGGTACGACCTTCACCGTATTTTTGCCGATTACAACGTCTGAAGACAAAGTGACGGATTAACCATGAATACTAATTTAAAACGACTATTTCAAAAAGGACCCGGACGCGTGGTCGTGTCTGGCGTTACCATTTTACTGGGCGGTTTACTGATGGCTTCCTGTTCACAGCGGATTTATCAGGCGGCGTACCCTACGCTGAATGACGGGACCTACGATACGGAGTTTCCCTACCGGAACTGCTCGAAGGAGTTAAAGCAGATCGGTGAGACGGTGAAAATGATCAACGCTATCGCCTATTATAAGAGTTATGTCTTTGATAAATCTGCGCAGCTGCTGCGCCGGAATATTACTCCGGAGGTGCTGAAGAAAGAGGCGGTGGAGCATATCTACTTTAACAATTCCACTTCCGGTACGGCGACGATCATTTATCACGAAGGCGGGCGAATCGCACTACTGACCTGTGCCCATATTGTCAGCTTCCCGGACACTATTGTCAGTTATCATACCCTGTCGGACGGCAAGCCGAGTATTTTCATTCGGTCGGTTGCCATTAAAGAGCGTCAGTCCAATTATGTTTCCGATCTCTGGAAAATACCAGAGGTGGAGGTCTTGATCGCCGATAAGGAACACGATATTGCAGTCCTGGGTGGCAAGCTGCCCGGCTCGGAATTTCCGCTGATTCCGGTCTTCGATTATCCGCTCGGTCGCGCGGCGGAGCTGGAGTGGGGCAGTTTTATTTACCTGCTGGGCTTTCCCCGAGGATACAAACTGATTACCCGGGGAATTGTCAGCGATCCTAATCGCAGCCGCTACGGGGAGTTTATTGTAGATGCACTCTTTAACCGCGGGTGCAGCGGCGGACTGATCTTAGCCGTTCGGGATGGAGTACCCAACTTTGAATTTGTCGGCATCGCCCGCTCTGCGGCTGCGGAATACGAGTATGTTATCCGCCCTTCTAAAAACTTTGACCAGACCAAACACGACCTGAATTTTCCCTACAGCGGCGAGCTGTATGTTGATTATCGGGCAAACATCAATTACGGCGTCACTCACATCATACCGGTTGAACAGATACAGGAGTTTTTCCGGGAAAACCGGCAGGCGCTGGCGGCGATGGGTTACATGATAGATCGCTTCTCCGGGAAATAGTGTTCAGTATACCGCTTTTGTCTCACTCGTGACATCATTCCTAAGATGTCACGTCAATGCACCGTCATCAAACGGCACAAACACAGACCAACTGATCTTATGCGATATTGAGCGTAGATTTAATTGAAAGGGTAGTAAGAAAAAAGATGGATTTGGAGGAAGGTGGCGATGTAATTGTTAAATACAATTATTGCGCCGATAAATTTGAGGAATTTTATTCAGGTGATGAAATTGATGAAGTAATTTTATATGATGGCACAGAAGGGCTTCAACCCACGATCCCCGCTAATCTGACGGTCAGTTGGTCCAATAATCTGAGCTGTACCCCAAAAACTGGACAGGTGATTAAGGTGAAAAAAACGTAAATTACCACCAGAAGGGAGACAACATGAAACGTCGGAAATTTAATGCAGAATTTAAAA
>Ga0209614_1000618_pt1 | contig 30275 bp, 31 predicted proteins | sample BlaSprsedimmetaG_FD_185484 | JGI IMG/M metagenome (GOLD analysis project Ga0209614, IMG submission 185484) | Hot spring sediment bacterial and archeal communities from California, USA to study Microbial Dark Matter (Phase II) - Blank Spring... ... | reverse complement strand
AAGGCCATCATTAATAAAGTCAATCAGCAATGAACGCGCCAATGCCGGTTTACAATAACTTAAATAAGGACTCTCTCTCAGCTGTAAAAACCCGCGCTTGGGTTACATTTTATTTTGAGGCAACTCGCCCAAAGCATCCTTCAATCAGCCGAATATATTAATCATATTCATTCACAAAGTCAAGTGGTTTTTACTGTTCTGTTTGATATTTTTTTATCTTCCTTGCCGCTTCCGACAGATCCCTGCACCGATAATCGGGGTCTTGATTTGAATCTTCTGTTTTCGTAATTTCTTTCTGTGTGAGCAGAATCGTTCTCATTCCCGCTCGTTTTCCGGTTTCCACGTCTGTCGGCCTGTCTCCGACAAACCAGCTTTTTCTTAAATCTACATTGAGTTCATCAACCGCCCTTTGCACTAGTGCCTGGCCCGGTTTCCTGCATTCACATTTTTCGGATTCGGAATGCGGGCAGAAATATACCTTGTCCAGCAGAATGCCCTGTTCCGACAGAGCTTTGAACATAGCCAGGTTGACCCGGAAAAAATCCTCTTTTGTATAATATCCCAGGCCGATGCCCGGCTGATTGGTCACCACAATGAGCCGATATCCCATTCCCTGAATGGATCGCAGAGCCTCGATGACGCCCGGAAGGAGCTCGAACTTTTCCGGTTCATGCAGATAGTGGATCTCCCGGTTGATGGTTCCGTCCCGGTCCAGAAATACGGCGGGCCGGGCCGCTTCCTGCCGAAGGGGCCGATAAACTGCCCCTTCCTCTTCTATCCAACCGGACTTCCCCTGCCGATGGACCCGCGCTGCGGCTTCGATTATCCGGGTCGTGGAGAGTTCTTCCTTCAGCGGAATGATCTCCACCCGCCCACCGTACGATTCCACCAAACTTGCCGAGCCCAGATCCTCTTTTCGGTAATCGCCGGCCTTGATGTACCAATCCGGCCGGAGCCGTTCGATATTTCTTTTATTATCTGTTTCATCGAACAGGAACGCGTAATCAACGGATTCCAGCGCCGCCACGACCTTGATCCGCTGGTCCTGCGGGATGACCGGACGGTTTTTCCCTTTGTAGGAGCGGATGGATTCGTCGGAGTTCACCCCGGCAATAAGCACGTCGCACAGGGCTCGCGCCTTTTCCAGGTAATCCACATGGCCGGCGTGCAGAAGATCGAACGCGCCGGAGGTGAAGCCGAGAGCCTTGCCTGTCTGCCTCAGTCTGGCACATTCAGAAGAAAGATCTTCCCGTGTTTTAATTTTATCAGTTATCATGACATTATAATTTAATGTATTCAGTGAAAAATCAAAGATTATTTTCCTGCTGACCGGATCCGCCGGTATGTAACTTCCTGCTGAATTCTCTGCGATAGTCCGCTTCAGCCGCGATATAACCGAAAGACGCCCACACATCGCCGCGCAATATGGATTCATAGATCTCTACGGCCTCATCCATCTTCCCATTGTATAAAAACCAATTGGCAAGCCCGTATGCAGCCGCATCGTTCATAATTTGAGAGTCCTCACTCCCTGTCAATTCTTCCAGCACCAGCTCTCCCTTGTAGAACAGGCACAGCCTGTGATAGGCCTGATTTTCGATGACGTTCATCTCCGCGTGAACAGGCTCCAGAACCTCCCTCGCCTCCACGTCTCTTCCCATCCTGCGCAGAGTCATGTAGAGCCAGTGGGTCGTGGCCGTTCGCATATCGTCATTGGTGGAGGCCTTGATTCCTTCGCGGTAAGCCCGCAGGGCGTTTTCCAGGTCATTTGCAAGGTAACAGGCCAGACCCAGATGGTACCAGATATTGTTGTGCAGGGTGCTGACCGGAATGTTGAGGGAATTCGGCCTTCCATCCGGTTCGATCTCGTCTTCCTTTCCTGCGATGAGTCGAACCGCCTTCTCGAAATCATCGATGGCACGGTCGAATTCACGGATTGTGATATACCGGTGCCCCCGATGCCGGTAGAACCGCGCATCCTCGGGAAACTTCTGAATCCCCCGAGTGTAGATGCGAATGGCCGCGCGGAAATCCCCCTTATACGCAGTCCAACGGCCGAACCAGATCAGCTTTTCGGGATCTTCAGGATCCGCGATGTGAGTTCGTTTGGCCTCCTCCCACTGTTTCACGGTCTGCGAATCCGGCTGAGACGAATAAAGCAGTCTTCCGTCCAGTGAAAATGCCTGGGCGCCCGCAGGAACTTCAGGCAGAATACCGTGTTTCCGACCGCATTGGTAATAGCAGGCTGACAAAATTCCGACACACAGAAAAATGATGACTGTCTTTATCGGAGACATCATATCCTCCCTTTTTTCCCTTGTCCGGCCAGCCAGTCCAGTCCTTCCTCACGGGAATTCACCAGCATGAAAGGCCTCCGTGCCGCTATATTGATGGCCTGCATGGCCACTTTCAAAAGCCCCTGAATGCCCACGACGGCCGCGGCCTTGACGTAGGGCGTGTTGGACCTGACAAACTCTTTCATCGTTTCCACCACTTCCATATTAAACAACGCTCCCGTTGCGTCAAACAGAGCCAGCACGCTGTGCTCCGGCCGGCCGTGTATTTCTTTTCTGGCCTTCTCCAAAAGGGCCGCGAATTCATCACCTGGTTTCATGTTCGAAAAATCTTCTATCCCGACTTATTCATAAATAGAAAAGATAGGATTGAAAGTCGGGATAACCCGAATAATTCACAGAACTGTTGAGAGTCAAATAAAATCATATAAAACAATGATTTTATTTGACTCATAATTCTATTTGTGAATTATTCAGGCTATTAAAATCCGGTTCCCTTCGTGCTCCATCCAGTAAACACGTTCCATGATTCGACTCCCTGTATTTTTTGGGACTGTTATTCGGAAAATCCGAATTTTGTTAATCCGTTTTCGGTTTTTGGAAATGCCGGACAATTCGTTCCGCAACGGGCCGGGTCATGCTGTCGACCCGCGCGATCTCCTCCACAGACGCCTTTTCAATCTGATCCATTGAATCAAACGCCTTAAGAAGCGATGTTCTTCTCTTCGGTCCGATACCTGGAATCTCATCGAGCGCGGATCGCACCAATCGCTTCCCGCGAAGTTTTCGGTGGAACGTTACGGCGAAACGATGGGCTTCGTCCCGAACCTGCTGCAGCAGTTTGAGCCCGGGCGACGACCGGGGCAGAGTCTGCGCGTCGTCGGCCCACGGAATAAAAATCTCCTCCAGTCGTTTTGCCAGGCCGGCGACCGGCTGATCGCTCAGACCCATCCGGGTCAAAACAGAGACCGCGGCCGACAGCTGCCCCTTGCCTCCATCAACCAGGATCAAATCCGGCAGGGGCCGGTCTTCACGCTGAAGCCGGGCAATCCTCCGTTCCACTGCTTCGGCCATCATTTTAAAGTCATCTATACCCTGAACGGTCTTAATCTTAAAATACCGATAATCCGATTTTTTGGGGCGGCCATTCTCAAACACGACCAGCGATGCCACGGAATCCGATCCGGCTGTATTGGATACGTCGAATGCTTCGATTCGACAGGGAGGTTTTTTAAGACCCAAATCATTCTGCAGCGCCAACACCGAAGCATGGATACGCTGTTTTCGCTTTTCTTTCTGCTCCAGCAGCTCTTCCAGAAGGAGCCGGGCATTACGCAGACACATCTCCACAAGCTTTTTTTTCTGTCCTTTGCAGGGAATCGTTATTCGAACAGCGCTCTCTTTTTTCGAATTCAGCCATCGGTTCAATTGAATGATTTCTTCCGGCTCCCATGGAAGAAGGATCTCATCGGGAATCACATCCGCCTTCAGATACACCTGTTTGATAAATGCCGCCAACACTTCCTTCTCGGAAGCATTACCATCGTTGATGAGATAAAAATGCCGGCGATTCGTCATTTTCCCTTCCCGTACATCAAAGACCATGGCACATCCCTGCCTGCCCGAAAGCGCCAGCGAAAGAATATCCCTGTTCACTCGACGGGTATCTACGATTTTTTGCCGGGACAGGAAACGTGACAGTGCCCTGAGCTCATCTCTGACAACAGCGGCTTCTTCAAATTGCCGCTTCCGGGACAGATCTTTCATTCGGGCTTCCAGTTCGGCTGCCAGATCCTGATTTTTCCCCTTGATAAAAGCGACTACCTGATCGACCATTCTGCCATATTCCGAGGGTGAGATACGTCCTTCACAAGGCCCCCGGCAGCGTCCGATATGGTAATTCAGGCAGACTTTGAATTTTTTGCGTTCAATGGCTTCCGGAGTTATGGAAAGTCCGCAAGTCCTGAGGGGAAAGATAGAACGTACAGCCGACATCAACTGACGAAGTATCTTGACATCCGTATAGGGACCGAAATAGGCGGATCCATCCTGAACCGCTTTACGGGTTATAAAAACCCGGGGATAAAGCTCCCGGGTCACCCGGATAAAAGGATAACTCTTGTCATCCTTGAGGTTTACGTTGTATTTGGGATGATGCTCTTTAACGAAATTGGCTTCCAGAATCAGGGCCTCGACCTCGGAATCCACGACAATCGTCTCGAAATCGGCCACCTGGGACATGAGCCGCCTGTGCCGAATATCTTCATTCTTTCCCGGCCGGAAATGAGAACGCAACCGGTTTCGAAGCGATTTCGCCTTTCCCACATAGAGAATTCTTCCCTGCCTGTCCTTCAAAACATACACACCGGGAAGAGCGGGGGCAAACTTTAGTTTTTCATCAATTCCCTGGACACTTTCATTCATGGGCACAGACGGATAGAGAATCACCCCGGTTTATGAGAAAAAGGTTTATGGTCAGGCCAGTTCGAGCAGCTTCGGCAAAATCTCTCCGGATTTGCCGGTAACGATCCCATCCAGCACAGAGGATATCACCGTTGACTCGGTGTTGATTTCGAACACCGAAGCTCCGCTATTTTTAGCAAGTACGGGCAAGGACGCCGCCGGATGAACCAAAGCCGAAGTTCCTACGCTGAGAAAGAGATCGCAACTCCGGGACGCCTGAAAAGACTCCGTCAGTTCTCTTTCCGGAAGCATCTCGCCGAACCAGACCACATCAGGCCTCAGCAGGCCTCCGCATGAGCACCGGGGAAGCTGACCCGGCAGGAATGCCTGGATTTCATCGGTTTTTCTTTCACATTGAACACATTTATTCCGCATGATATTGCCATGCAGTTCCAGAACTTTCCGGCTTCCGGCCCTGTGATGCAATCCATCCACATTTTGAGTAATAAGGATAAAATCGTGAATTTTTTCTTCCATTGACGCCAGGGCCCGGTGTCCTTCATTCGGAACCACTTTCGACATCAGATCCCGGCGGAACTGATACCATTCCCATACCCTGTCCGGATTGCTCATAAACGCGTCAAAACTGGCCAGCTCCTCGGGTTTCATTTTTTTCCATAGTCCATCCTGGCCGCGAAAGGTCGGCACACCGCTTTCAGCGGATATTCCCGCGCCGGTCAGCACCGTAACCTTTCGAGCGCTTCTCAACCTTTCCGCAACACGTTGCAGCATGTCGATTCACTCCAATAAAAAAAGGCCCCGGGCGGTCACGCCTTTCGAGACCTTTTTTGCAAACAGATGGTCTCAGCGTTTCTCTTCGATACGGGCCGCCTTTCCGCGAAGATTTCGTATGTAATATAGTTTGGCCCGGCGCACTTTACCTCTTCGGACACAGTTGATCTTGGCGATCCGGGGAGAATGCAGGGGAAAAACCCGCTCCACACCCACCCCGCTGGACATTTTACGGACCGTAAAAGTTTCATTAATTCCGCTGCCGCGTCTCTGAATAACCAAACCCTTAAAAATCTGAACACGCTCTTTATCCCCTTCAACAACGGAATAATGAACCTCAACATCATCGCCCGCCGAAAAATCCGGAATCTCCGCCTTCATCTGATCGGCAATGGCCACCTTTAAAGGATCCATAAATCAAAACCTCCTGATATCTGTTTAGTAATTATGATTTCTTGTGATTTTCCTGATCCGCTGAAAGTAAATCCGGTCGTCTTTCGCGGGTTCTCTTAATTCTTTGTTCCAGCCTCCATTGTTTCACTTTGGCATGATTGCCTGAAAGCAAGACTTCCGGCACCTTCATACCGCGGTATTCGGCGGGCCGGGTAAATTGAGGTCCCTCGAGCGTGTCCTGCTGAAAGGAATCCCCTTCGGCCGAATCAAAATCTCCCAACACTCCGGGTTTGAGACGAACCGCCGCGTCGATCATGACGGCCGCGGCCAGTTCTCCGGAGGTAAGAATATAATCGCCTATGGAAATCTCCCGGGTCACCAGACCGTCGAGTACCCGCTCATCGACTCCCTTATAGTGACCGCATAAAAATATCAGGCGCGGTTCTGATGACAGACTCTTCGCCGAATCCTGATTGAACACCTCACCCTGAGGTGAGGGAAAAATCACCGGACCCGTTTCAGGAGCGGCTTTGCGAATCGAATCCATCGCTCTGAAAAACGGCTCCGGTTTCATCACCATTCCCGCACCGCCCCCGTAGGGGTAGTCATCCACGGTTTTATGTTTGTCGCGCGTAAAATCGCGCAGGTTCCACACATGAACAGTTACAATTCCTTTTTCCTGCGCCCGTTTCATCATGCTTTCAAGAAGAAAGCCCTGCAGCATATCAGGAAAAGTCGTCACCACATCGATTCGCATGTCAATCCAGTAAACCTTCTATAGGATCGATGAGTATTTCCCTGTTTTGAACATCGACCCTTTTGATATATTCAGACACGGCCGGAATCAAATATTCACTTTGTTCCGCTTCGACAACCCATAGATCCTGCGCCGTATTCTGCAAGACATCCCTGACAATGCCGATATCCTTTCCGGCAGCGGTTCGGACTCTCATACCGATCAAATCCGAAACATAATAAACACCTTCTTCAAGCGGCTTTCGGTTCTTCGAAGGGATTTTCAACAAAGCGTTCCGAAAACGGTCGGCCGTGTCACGGTCATCGATTCCGCTCAGCATAATCAAAACAAACTTGTTTTGCAGCCGGAGGCTTAAAACACGATGCCAATTCCCGTAATCATCTTTCTCTATAAAAAGCCTTCGCGCGGAACACAGGTTCTCTATTCTGTCGGTCAACGGGTAAACCTTTACTTCTCCGCGAATTCCATGCGATTTGATGATTTTACCGACTGTAATGATGACCGTTGCTCCGCATTTGAAAATCAGGCTTCCCGGAACAGCTGATCTATTCAAGAATTTCCAGGACAGCCCGCTTACCCCGTTTCGCCGAAGCCGCGGCCAGAAGTGTTCGAATGGACTTTGCGGTCTGACCCTTTCGGCCGATTACCTTGCCAAGATCGCCGTCACCGACACGAAGCTCATAGACCGTGGTCTTCTCTCCTTCAACCTCGTGAACCTTCACGGCCTCCGGATTATCAACCAGGTGTCTGGCGATAAATTCGATGAAATCCTTCATCATTCTCCCTCCTCATTGTCTGTCGTGATTCCGCCCCGTTCTTTTTCAACTCAGTGATCGTCCGGCATATATCGACATTCAAATGATTGTTCGGGCGATGATATGGTATAAAGCCAGAATATTTCTTCATACCTATACCATCTTTTCATCTCGCCTTAAAGTATAAATGACATTCTGTCAGCTCACAGTATCAGCGGTTCGGTTCCACTGAACCGGATCAATCCCCGCGTTAAAACCGATCAGTCCTTTTGGGCTTCATCGTCTCCTTGAGCTTCTTCTGTTTCCCGGATTTTTTCTTCTTCTGCTTTTTCTTCGGCGGATTCAGCCGCTTCCGGTTGGATATCACCGGATGTTTCTTCAGAGCCTTCTACAGGTTCAACCGCTGATTTTTCAGTCTCTTCTTCAATCTTCTCCGCTTTCTGCTCTTCCTTTTTCTCTTCGGATTTACCGCCGGCTTTGACTTTCGCTTTATCTTCTGCTTTTTTATCGGTTTTTTCTTCTTCAGCTTTTTCTTCGGGGGATTCAGCCGCTTCCGGTTGGATACCACCGGATGGCTCTTCAGAGCCTTCTACAGGTTCAACCGCTGATTTTTCAGTCTCTTCTTCAATCTTCTCCGCTTTCTGCTCTTCCTTTTTCTCTTCGGATTTACCGCCGGCTTTGACTTCTGCTGCATCTTCTGCTTTTTCATCCGCTGCAGCTTCTTCAGCTTCAGTCTTCGAGGGCTGTTTTTCCCGCCGGTTTTTCTTTTTTTCTTCTTCGCGGCGTTGGCGCTCGATTTGGAGAACTTCCCATTTCTTCAGTTCTTCCTCCACCGCATCTTCGGCAAGGCCCTTTTTCAATAAAAAACGTTTATAATTGAGGCCTCTCTTCTGCAGAAGACTGTTGACGGTATCGGAAGGAATCGCTCCCTGATCGAGCCAGTAAGACGCCCGGTCTTCATCGATTTGAACATCCGGAGGATCCAAAACCGGATTATACGTTCCCAGACATTCAATATACCGGCCGTCCCTGGGGGCTCTTGCGTCTGCAACCACTATTCGGTAGAAAGGCCTGTGAGCGCGTCCCATGCGCGTTAAACGAATTTTAACAGACAAATACACCTCCTGTGTTTTCTTCTTTCTTTGTGTTTGATGCCATTGAAAATCAATTTATGGAAAAACCCGGCGGAAGCCGCCCCTTTCTCATATTCGCCAACTGCCTGAACATCTTTTGCACCATCTGGAACTGTTTCAACAGCCGGTTGACATCCTGCACGCCGGTTCCGCTGCCTCGCGCGATTCGTTTTCGACGGCTGCCGTCGATAATCTGCGGCCGGCGGCGTTCTTCGCGGGTCATCGAATGAATCATGGCCTCGGTTTTTTGTATGGTTTCTTCATCCGCACTGATGCCTTTCATGGCCTTCTGATTCATGCCTGGCATCATGGACATCAATTGCTGAACCGAACCCATCTTTTTGACCTGCTGAATCTGGCCGAGAAAATCTTCCAGGGTAAAAGTCTGTTTTCCGATCTTTTCCGCGAGCCGTTCGGCCTGTTTCTGGTCGACCGTTTCACGTGCTTTCTCGACCAGAGTCACGACATCGCCCATGCCGAGAATCCTGGAAGCCATTCGATCGGGATAAAAAACATCCAGAGCGTCCAGTCTCTCTCCCATGGATACAAACTTGATCGGCCTTCCCGTCACTTCGAGCACCGATAAAGCGGCGCCGCCCCGTGTGTCACCGTCCATCTTTGTGAGAACCACACCGTGAAAATTAAGCCGTTCCAGAAAAGCCGTGGCGGAATGAACGGCATCCTGGCCCGTCATCCCGTCGGCCACGTAAAGTATTTCTTCAGGTTTGACGGCTTTCGCCACCGAAGACAATTCCCGCATCATCGTTTCATCGACATGCAGGCGTCCCGCCGTGTCGATAATCAGAGTATCATTCCCCCGTTTTCTGGCCTCGATGACGGCTTTTTTACAGAGAGCCTCCGGAGATTCGTTTTCAGAGAACACACCGATATCGACAGACTGGCCCAATGTTTCAAGCTGCTCAACCGCCGCGGGCCGCACACGATCTGCAGCGACAAGCAAAGGTACATGATTCTGCCTTTTTAAATGCAGAGCCAGTTTGGCGGATAATGTCGTTTTGCCCGACCCTTGCAGCCCCACAACCATAATTTTCGAAGGCGGAGTGGAGCTGAAATGAATGGACTGATGGGCGGTTCCCATGAGACGGACCAGCTCATCATGAACGATTTTAACCACCATCTGCCCTGGAGTGATGCTCCGAAGCACTTCCTGTCCCACGGCCCGTTCCTGAACCCGCTGTACAAAGGTCCTGGCGACTTTGTAATGGACATCCGCCTCCAAAAGAACGCGCCGAATGTCGCGCATGGCCTCGGCCACTGACTTTTCCGTTAATTTTCCCGTGCCGCGCAGTCGCCGGATGGATCCATCGAGTTTTTCAATCAGATCTTCAAACATAATTCCAGTTTATGTAAACTATAAATTTAACGAATCAAAATAATTTGTGCAAGACATTTTTAATGCATTTACCAAGATATCCCTAAGAAAAATTGCGTCCAATCAAATCGCAAGATCGATCTTTTTAACAACGACATTCGAAGGATCTTTGCTCAAACGATGGATTCTTCTTACTTCTTCCGCTACAAGCGGAGCGGTACATATTATTATGTAATGAAAAATATTGTTTTTTCAAATTATTTCTCAACGCATCGGCATGGCCCGGTCTGGCGGACGGGCTGATTCCGTTTCAGCCTGGTTTTCCAACTATCTCTGGAGGCAGATCCCCAATGTTGTCTTTGAATTTCATACACGGCGACCCCGAAGGCTACAGCCACATTGATCGAATTTTTATACCCAAGCATCGGAATTTCGACGATATGATCCACTTCATTCAGTACTTCACGTGAAACTCCGAGCGCTTCATTGCCCATGACCAGCGCAACAGGCAGAGGAAAATCAATCTCCCATAGGCATTGGCTCCGATCCGTTAATTCCAAGGCCGCCACGGGTATAGACTTTGAACGGCATTCCCTGACCGCCTCCAGGGCGCTTTCACGATATTCCCATTGAACAAAGGGAAGCGCCCCCAGTGAAGTCTTGTCCAGTTTTCTGTGAGGAGGGTGAGCCGTGATTCCGCACAGATAAACCATTTTCAGCAATGCGCAATCCGCAGTGCGTATGATCGAACCGACGTTGAAAGCGCTTCTTAAATTTTCCAGCACGGCGTAAACGGGAAACCGTGGTATGACTTGAAATTGCTCGGGATTCAAATCGCTGTCAAAAGAACGAACCTGAATTCGTGTCTCCAATCCGACTCCTGCCTGTTCATTGTTATTATTGAAACACACGATCCACCCTCTTCATCCACTTCAGAAGGATCCGGTCGATCCATTCCGTATCGATTTCGCCCGCGGAGAGATGAACGGGAGCGCCCATGGCTACCAGACATCGTGAAAAAGGCTTCGGGATCATATAACGGCACCATGTCCTTTTTAATATCCACGCCTTTTCAGCGGCATAGGTGAGCGGAACAACCGGATATCCGACTTTGGCGGCAAGGAACAGGATCCCCGGTTTGGATCGATAAACCGGTCCTCTGGGTCCGTCCAGGGCGATGGCCGCTGAATACCCTTCCGCGAGCGCTCTTTTAGTTCGAATCAATGCCAGGGCACCCTGCCGTTTACTCGATCCCCGCACTACATGGTATCCCATGCGTCTGAGAATATGGGTTTGAATCTCTCCGGCCCAGCTGACATCGCTCATGATTGAAGAATGCCATCTCCCGAAATGAGGGACAAGAAGCATCTGCCTGCCATGCCAGAAAGCGTACAATGCGCGTGTGCGATCGAACTTCGACAGATCGGGATGAAAGAAGAATCGCGTTTTCAGTGTGGATGCATACAAACGGATGAAACAGAAACCGAGAAAAGCGGCTCCTCGAATGAAAGGACCGGAGTAGGTCACCTTTCTCCGCCATTTCTTTAGTAAGTTTTTCAAAAAGCCTCCGGCCGTCAGGACGCGGTCAGAATAAAAAGCCCGCAGAAACAGTCAAAACCTGGGGATTGCTGGATGGTCTGAAAAGAAAATGCCAACGAATTTCCAGAACCGTGCCCCATCTTCGATAGTATCTCCATCCAACAATGCCCAGATTGATGCCCGGTGTGTTTAGCGTATCCCCCTCTTCATTCAAAGCCTGATCCAGCCTGTAGACTCCGGCTCCGGCCAGAATAAATGATTCGACAAGCAGCGATCGATTGATTCGAAAAAGGGCGTTCGAAGAGACCCAGATCAGGTTGAAACGAAGCTTATCCTTATTCGCGGTTACGGCATTGATGTTGAACGTATGAAGTCCGCCTGCGTCAACACCCAAAGCCCAGCCATCACCGATCCGCATGGACACAAACGCATCGGTTGTGACCGACAAGGGAGTATGGAATGTCCCCCATGGAATCCGGGGAAGTCCGAAACCGGCCGAGAGTCCGGCGTGAAACCGCCTTGTTCTGACTTCACCCGCCAAACTGCCGCTTGTCAGCAGACAAAGGTACAAAATCATCATGCCCGTTTTTTTCACTTCACGCTCCAATGAACATTTTTTGTAAGATACCAAATCTTAACCCTTTAGTCAATAAATGTTTGGCGTTTTCGTAAAGTCGCGTGATTTTTCCTCAATCCGAATGCATTTTTAAATGATCGGCAGGTCCTTTTCGTCCCGCGTACGCTTGAATAGACTCCAGCGGAGATCCAGTTTTTTAAGAGTATTTCCTGCCAATCGTTCCTAAACGTGCGTAAACGCAGTTCATGTTGCTGTTTTACAGTTTCTTATCAATGCCTCCGGCGGGAACCTTTCAACAATCTCCATTCTCGGAGTTGCATGCCTTCTTAATAAGGAATCCGTTTGTTTTTCATCGAGCTTTTTCCTATATTTTCGAAACCGTTTCTTCGAATGGTATGATGAATGCAGGGACGCCATGCAGAATCTGCTTCGAACTCTGATGATCGTTGTTCCGGTCTTCAGTCTTATTTTCATCGGAACCGCTTTAAGAAAAACCGGTCTTCTCAGCCTCGATTTCAGCACCTGTGCGTCCCGAATCGTCTACCGGGTCGCCCTGCCGGTATTGATCTTTCTGAAAATTGCACAAACGGATTTCTTCTCATTTTTCAACTGGCAGGAGATGGTCTTTGTTTACGCAGCCACTTCAATTTTGTATGTACTGCTGTGGATCCTTTCCCGGTGCGTATCGATTCCGGAAGACCGGGGCGTATTGATTCAGGGAAGTTTTCGGGGCAATTTCGCCGTTATCGGATTCCCGCTGATAGCCAACGCGTACGGAGAACCCGCCCTGGCGAGAGCCGCCATTGTCCTGGCTTACATTCTGCCCCTGTATAACGGACTTTCCATTCTCGCGCTTTCCCTTCCGGCCATACACGCTTTCGGGCCTCCGATGAAAAAGATCGCGGTTTCCATTCTCCTCAATCCCCTGATTCTTGCCGTATTCGCCGCACTTCCCTTTTCTTTATGCTCTGTCCCTCTGCCGGAGATTATCACGCGAACTCTCAACCCGCTTTCCGCCATGGTGCTGCCGCTGGCTCTTCTCGCCCTGGGAGGATCCCTGGATTTCAATATCAAACGCGATGAAATCAGAATGACTGCCGTTGCGGTTCTGCTTAAAAACCTGATTTTCCCTGTGCTTCTGACTGGAAGCGCGGTTTTTCTTGGATTCAGAAACGAATCACTGGGCGTTCTGACCATGCTCTTTTTCGCTCCAACGGCTCTGGTCAGTTACGTCATGACCGAGTCCATGGGCGGCAATACTCGGCTGGCCAGCCATATTATTATGATCACGACCATTTTTTCGGTCATTACAATCACGGCCTCTATTTATATTCTCACGTTTTTGGGTTACATCTGATTCTGCCGGACTATGGAGGTATTTTCCCTTGGATGAATGGTTACGCCTTTTTCTGCTCTTTGCCGTCGGCGCCATTGCCGGATTTATCAATGTCAACGCGGGCGGCGGATCTTCTCTCACGCTTCCGGCACTGATTCTGCTGGGTCTCGAAAGCAGCGTGGCCAATGGAACCAACCGGATCGGCATCGCGGTGCAGACGATGTTTGCGGTTTCTTCGTTCCGCCGCCGGAATTTTCATGATTTTAAAACAAGCGGTTTCATGGCCCTCTTCACCCTTCCCGGAGCGGTTCTGGGTGCTTTTCTGTCAATCCGAATTGGAGATCAATGGTTTCAGCGGATTCTGGGAATTGTCATGATCGGAATCGTTTTCTCGATTATATTCTCTTCGTATAAGAAGGATCATGCCGAACGTCCGGTAAAAAACTGGCTGATTTATCCGGTTATGCTGGGAATCGGTTTTTATGGAGGCTTTATTCAAATCGGAGTTGGATTTATTTTTATGGCTTCTTTGTATCACATACTCCATATCAGCCTGATTCATGTGAATATGCACAAGGTCTTTATTATCTTTATCTACACTCTGCCGGCCCTGGCCGTATTCATTATCAGCGGTCGAATCGCGTGGATTCCGGGACTGATCATGGCGGCCGGAATGGCCGCGGGCGGCTGGTGGGGTGCGCATGCCGTAGTCAAAGGAGGAGAAAGAACGATCCGCATCGTTCTGGTGGTGGCCATACTCATTATGGCGCTCAAGATGCTGGGACTTTTTTAATTCAATCCATCATGCTTCAGCCGGGACGAGGGTGTTTTCCTGCCGGGAAATGTCCGAATCTGCCGCCAGTACCCGTAGCACCTTGCCTCCCCTTCCCTGAAAATAAAATGCGTGCAGGCCCTATCATGCCGGCAAACAACAGGAAACCCCCGTTACCGGGGGTCCAGCGTTCATCGTGTGTCGGGGCGGTGAGATTCGAACTCACGACCTCCTGCTCCCAAAGCAGGCGCGCTGACCGGGCTGCGCTACGCCCCGTATTTATGATTTCGCATCCATATCGCCATGGCCAGAAAAGCCGCGCCGCGATGGCTGACGCGGTTTTTTTCTTTTCTTTCCATTTCGGCAAAGGTTTTTCCCAAAACCGGACAATAAAAAAGCGGATCATAACCGAAACCGTTACCACCCCGGGGCTCATCCAGAATCACCCCTTTCACCTGCCCCCGGCATAGATGCTCACCACTTTCATCCACCAGGGCCACCGAGCAGTGAAAGCGGGCCTTACGCTTCCCTGAAGGCAGGCCTTTCAGAAGCTCAAGCAGTTTTCGGTTATTCTGTTCATCATCGGCCCGGGGGCCCGCAAAACGGGCCGAATACACGCCCGGTTCCCCATTCAGATAATCGACGGCCAATCCGCTGTCGTCAGCCAGAGCCGTCAAACCGGTAATCCGAAATGCTTCTCTCGCTTTAATGAGGGCGTTCTCGTCAAAACTGTTTCCGTATTCCCGAATCGGTCCGCAATCCGGAAAATCGTTCAGGGAGACGAGATTCCACGGCTGTTCACCCAGCACCTCAACGATCTCATCGTATTTACCCTGATTGGTTGTAGCCAGCACAACACTCAAAACAGGCACGAGACCTCCCGTCGACCGTCTCAGCCAATAATATCCTTCTCATTGCACTTGCAAATACCGACAAAATTCTGCCGGAACTTCCAGGCCCCCGTATCTTCGACCTTTTCTGAAGTGATCATTTTTACCGTTGTAACGGACTCACCACATTGAGCACAATGACGTGTATTGTCCTGATTCGCCTTGCTCATCTTGTCCGCAAATGATTTCGATTTACCCATCTTCCTGTCTCCTTTATCTTCATGCGTTATTTCATCAAACCGTCGACAATCACGGGGCTCTTTCCCGTTCCCTTTATTTGATTAACCAGCGCGATACGCTCCAGAGTCAGCTGAAACGGAATGACAAAACGTTCGACCAGTTCCTTCTGCCTCTTCCCGAATTGATTCGGGTTTCTGCTTTCAATACTGACACATCCCCAGGCTTTTTCTTCAGAACCGAGCGGGAAGCCCATGAACGTATGTATGCCGTGCGACTGATTCTCATTCTGGTAATAACGGGGCCTGATAAAATTTCCCTCAACAATATTTTCAATCAAGAGCGGTTGGTTTCGTTTCATGACCCATCCGTTCAATCCTTCATCCAGCGGAAAAGGGACCCCCAGACCCATACCATCAGAAATTCCGTCCGAAAACTGAACCCACCCTTTTCCTTCTTTTATCAGGGAGAGACTGAATCGATCGAAGGAGATGACTCTTTTCAGAATCCCTGAAAAAAGAACCGCGGCTTCTTCAACCGTCTCGGCCTCCATGAGGTTCGATTCCAGTTCATCAAGAATCTGATGAAACCGGTTTTTCATCTCCTCGTTTAATCCGGCATGACAAACACTCATCATCTGAATCAGGATATCGCCGCAACGCTGAAGGAAGTCCTGATGCGACCTGCCGAAACTTTCGACGGCATCGCTGCCCATGGCCAGAACACCCAACAAACGTTCTCCCCGGTACAGTGGAACCCCGACAAATGAACGAATGGCCATATCGGGAAGAGCGGGGAAATGAGCCGGATTTACATTGCCTTCCAGAACCGTACGCCCCGTCTGCAGAACCATATCGGCCAGATCTCCCGTCTGCACGGGAAGCGGACCTCGAATAAGGCGGTTTTCCGTCTCTCCGATCTCGAGAAAAGAACCGTTGTTTTTAATCAGGTAAAAACCGACAACCGTTCCAACCAGGGTGCTTCGGATTATTTTCAACAGATCCAAAGTAACTCCTTCAAATGCATCACCGAATCCCAATGCCTGAATGGAATCATCTCCTTCCAGAGCTTGTTTAACCTGTTGAGTATCAGTCCGCCCATTCAGCCTGTTCCTGGCATTGACATAGAGGAAATAACCGGCGATCATCACAACGATAAACAGAAATCCCTTGCCCATAAATCCCAGCCAGATATCTTTGGATACCGGGATAAAAAATCCTATTCCCACCAGAACCAATAAGCCGAGGTAGATCCAGGCTGTCATCGTTTTTGGAGTATCATATTTCATCTTTCATCATTCTTTTGGATCGAAAAGTTCGGCTACTATCAACGGTTTTGTTTCCGAAAGACATTCTCCTTTCCCATCCCCGTTTTGGATTATGCGGTTGTACTTTTATCTTGTTGACCAGACCGTATTAAAATATTATAATTTATAAAAATTCCCGGCAAAGTCAATAAAAAAAACCTGAGTGAAAAGTTGCTCAGGTTCAGCGATGGCTGTTTTTGATGCGGCTTGTTTCACTTGCCATGGACCGGTCTCTTTTTTCGAACAGGAATGCCGCCTATATGAACCGGCCTTGATATTCGGGTACCCCCCTTTTTTATCTGAATTTCCACCGTTTGATCGGGACGAAAATCTTTGATCCGATCTGCCAGTTTTGAGACATCCATCACAGGCTGCCCGGCGAGACCTACGATCGTGTCACCCCGGCAGATACGTGCCATGTGAGCCGGTCCTCCGGGCACCAAACCGATCACCTTGACAGCGGTACTGTCCTTCTCGACGGCTATATCCACAGCCGTAATGCCGAGCCATCCCTGTCTACGCCGGTATTCACGAATCAGCAAATTGCCGGATCTTTCGACTGTTTTTATGGGCAGAAAAACACCCTGACGGTCATTTTCTCCGAACGCAGATTCCTTCTCAGACAATCTTCCGATGATCATCCCAGCCAGGAGTCCATTGTATGTGAATACCGGACCCCCGCAGTTACCCGGAGGAACCATTGCTTTCAGATGCATCAGACCGTCCCGATCTTCATTCAACAGAGTCGCCAGTGTGACCGACGGAAAAACGCCCACTGAATTGCCCATAAAGAAAAGTGATGTTCCGGCCTTTAATGAATACGCGCGTGCCACCGAAAGGGATGTGAGCGGCTCAGAAATTAATTTCAGCAGAACGATACTCGATTGTTCGTCTTCACCCGCAATCAAAGCGATCCTTCGACGGCCGTCGGTGAATTTGATATAAATACTGTCGCCTCCGGCAATCACACTGTGATAAGTAACAATAAAACCGTCCTGACGAAATACAAAGCCCGTTCCCACACGACACCACTGATCCAGATCATCTCCGCCATAAGTATGGATACTGACTACAGAGGGCTTGACTTTCTGAATAATATGAGCCAATCGGCCTCCGTCCGACCCATATTCAAAACCTGGAATCGTACCCGGCATGATCATTCCCATTATCAACAAGCAAGTCAGTATGATCATTTGCCGTCGCTCCTAAAAACTGACGGGGATAGCCCGAACCCGTACAGGCGGATGGCTGCCTACCATCGAATCGGAGTTTGAGGGTTCTCTGGAGTCATTTCTCCTCTCGAGCCGTACTGCCGAAGCGGATGGCAATTCTTCAATGATATATTGAATTTTCCCCTGAAAAGGCAAAAAATCACCTTCGGACTCCCCTGCTACCGTCCGATAACCGAGACTTCCGGAAGTAAGAGAGGAATTTTGATCCGACACTCCGATCCCTATGATCAAAACGAGTAAAGCAATACCCATTGCAGGAATCAATAAACGGCCTCCTGTCGAATATGTGCCCGGTGACTTGCCAATAGCTTCTCTGCGTATGCGCTCGCGTAGAAGAAGGTTGAATCCTTCGGATACTTTCACATCGGGCAGTTGTTTCAGACAGATCCGCATCTGTTCGATATTATCCTTTAGAGTCCGGCATCGTGAACATACTCTGAGATGCTCCTCCAATTTTTTCAGACACAGAGGATCGAGATCTCCCTCACAGTATTTGCCGATGTGTTTCTTAAAGTGCTGACAAGGATTCATGAGCCTGTCTCCGTGAATTTATTGATCCAACAGGTATCTGAGACGCTTCTGCAGTCGAAGTCTTCCCCTGTTCACCCGCGATTTGACCGTCCCGATGGGTATTTTAAGAATGCGACTGATCTCCTCATAGGAAAGATCTTTGATATCACGCAGAATAACCACTTCCCTGAATTTAAAGGGAAGCTGCTGTATTTCGTTCCTGATTTTTGTCTCTTTCATCTCTCCATCGACCACCTGATCGGGTGAAGACAGAAAATCAGGAATATCATACTCCTTATCTTCAAAACCCATCTTCGATAGCGACAAGACTCTTCTTCGTTTTCTGCGCCTCAACTCTGTCTTGGCCAGATTTCCAGCGATCGTATAAATCCACGTTGAAAATTTGGCTATGTTTCTGTAAAGATGTTTATTTTTAAAAACCCTTAGAAAAGTTTCCTGAACAACATCTTCTGCATCGATCCGGCTGCCGAGAAAGTGGAACACAAAATTAACCAGTGGCGCCTTGTATCTCATGACAATTTGTTCGAAAGCGTATGTATCACCATCTTGAAACCGGGCGATCAACTCTTCATCGCTTGGAGTCGACGACGATGTTGTCGAAATATTCAACAATTCAACTCCCAAAAAGTTCCAGGAAAACAAATCTGGATTGTTAATTCAGTTTCTTTCTTCTGGCCAGCGATACCAAAAGCAGTGTCAGTACCGTGAGGGGCGTCATGCCACCGGTTTTAAGCTGAAGATCGGCACGGCAAAGCATTTCGAAGCCGCTTTTCAGCTCTTCCATGGTGTAACCTTCGACCTGTTTCAGGTATAAACGGGAAAAATAGGGATTCAAAGATATTTGCTGTGCGGCCTGTCTGGCTGAGATTCCCTGATCGATCAACGCCCGCAGTTTGGCCAGGATAAAAAACCGGCGGGTTAAATCCATGATCATTCCCGCCGGGGAACGCCCTTCATCGAGACTGATCTTTAGGATAGATAGAGCCCGATGCAGTTCTCTGCTTCCCACCGCATCGGACAATTCCCAGGGTTTGATATTCCGTGACATCCCGCTCACCCTGCCCACATCATCGGCCGTTAGCTCTTTCCGGCCCCATGCATAGCTCTTGAGTTTCTCTGCTTCATGAAAAAGAGTCCACAAGGAAGTCCCCGTCTGCTCGACAAGCAAAACGGCCGCCTCATGAGAAAGGGTGCTCTCCGGCTGGAAAAGTTTCTTGACCCATTCGATGGCCTGATTCTCATACAATGGTTTGCTTTCAAACCAGGTTTGCCTTAAAAGTACCTTGTAAAACGTTTGGCGTTTATCGATTTTCCCGGCCCTGACCGCCAGACAGGTGGTTTCCGCCGGATTTTTCAAATACTCCACCAATCTGTCCCGGCCCGATTTCGTTAAACGCTGAGCCTGTCGAATAATCACGAGACGGCGCTCCGCCATCATGGGAAACTCCGCGGCCCTCTCCAGGATCGTCGAAATATCGTTCTCGCCGGCTGTCAGGATATCACAATTGAAATCCCTGGTGTCTGAATCCACCGATTCGATCAAGGCCCTCTCCAGATAATCGAGAAAGAAAGGTTCTTCGCCGAACAGAAAATAAACCGGATCGGGTTTGCCGGATTCAATCTCTTTTTTTATGGTGTAATAATCTTTCATGAAACATTAATTGTAATAATAACAAAGAATGAAACCAACGACATGGCCAGGGCATAAAACCCGAATCGCCAGAACCTTCCCCTCTTGAGGACACGGGTCAAAAGGGAGAGAAAAAGATAGCTGCCCGCCGCGGATAGAAGAAACGCACCGGCCATCCATCCCGCTCGTTCCCGGATAAAATGCAGGCTTTCGATGTCCGTCATCTTAAAAACCAGGGCCCCTAAAATGGCCGGTATGGCCAAAACAAATGAATAAAAGCCGGCCTCCTCACGCTTCACTCCCATAAAAAGGGCCATTGCGATGGTGGCGCCGGATCGTGAGATGCCGGGCATAATGGCCAGGCCCTGAAAAAAACCAATCGCAATTGGCAGTAAAATACCCCTGTCAGTCAGCTGCTTTGCGGGTTGAGTTTTCCGTGTCAGAATAAGGACAACACCCGTGAACGCGAATGTCAAGGGGAGAACACGGGGTTCATGATACCGAAGTTCAATGACCGGTTTAAGAAACAGATAAAACGTCAGAGTCACTCCCGTTGAGATCAGGATATATACCCACAGTCGAAGGTTTTCTTTTGTCCTTTTCGGCTCTGCCAACTCCTGCAATCCGCCGATAACCAGGGCCATGATTCTTTTATGAAAATAGACGGCAATGGCCAAAAGACTCCCGACATGAACGATAATATCAAAGATGACGGGAAGTTCGGGATGACGCAGTATTGTTTTATAAAAGAGCAGATGCCCTGAAGAAGAGACGGGCAGAAATTCCGTTGCTGATTGTATGATGGCCAGAATGAAATAATGAATCGGCGCCATGATGTGCTTTCAGTATGGATGAGACTACAAGAAAATCGAAAATAGGGTTCCTAAAGAAAAGGACCGGGCTTGCCGGTCAAAGAGACAAACGAAGACCCAGATTCCCGGAAATCATTGAAAGATTTCCCTCTTCCTTTCCGGAGAAATTTTCCATGCCGATCAGTGTGTAATGACCCAGGAATCCGGCTTTGATAAAAAGCCCTTTCTTAATCGGCCATTGCCCTTCCATTCCGCCGCTGAATCCCCATCCGCCCCGCGATTCTTCGGAAAGATCCGTGCAAAAATCCGTTTCCGTTCCATCCCGATTAATGATCAAACTCAAGTCTTTTAATGAATTCCAGTAATAAGCGGTTCCCGCGATCATGTTCAAGTCCAGTTTTCCGAAAAGCCTGACCAATTTCCGGCTGTAACGCACCGCAATCACATGCACCATCATATCGCCGCCCGCTAAATCCCGTTCAGCCTGTGGAAAAAGGAGATCCAGAGCGTTGATATCTTCGATAAAAGCGTTCTTGTCAAAAGGCAGCATCCATAAACCGTATGAGACGGACAGGCTTGCCGCTTCCGTAAGATGCAGCCGGATATCCAGCTCTCCTCCGGCCCCGGCGCCCCAGAAATCAGAGAAAACGGATGGAGTCAAAGGCACGGCCGCCTGGCCGCTGATCCCCAGTGACCAGGAATTCCATGAAGCCCCGCGCAAAGACGCGGGCAATAAAATAGACAGCACAATGATTCGAGCCAGCCGTTTCATACCGCCTCCCATGGAGATGCCGTCATGTTCATCGGTCTGTTTTACACAGAAGCAGGGCTCCGGCGATTCGCCTCCGGAGCCCTGTCAATACGCTTCATGTGATCAATTAAAATCAAGTACTAATTACAGGTTAATTCGAATCCCGGCCATGGCGGTAATGAAAGAGATCATGCCGCCGGTATCGTCAAAACCTTCTTCCTCACCGAAAAGGTAGTGGTATTTGCCTTCAAAAAACAGATTCATGGTCGTGCCGATCATGAATTCGAGACCGACCCCACCGTTGATACCGATCTTGTCATCCATATCGTCTTCCATCTCTTCGGTCACGGTCTCGGTTTGCCCCTGATAGGTGACTTTCATTTCGAGATCACCCATGCTGAAAAGATAGTAACCGGCACCGGCAACAATATAAAAACCGAAAGAAGCATCCGGCGGAGTCAGGTACTGCACCAGATTGGCCGAAATAATGGAGTTGTTGACGGCTCCGCCTTTGATTTCGATCTCCATCCCTGCCGGTATCATTTCCTCAAATAGTTTAAGAAATTCATCGGAATTGAGTTTGAACGGCAGATACGTATAGGACACTTTAAAGCCGGTCATATCGGTAAAATTATACTGGGCTCCGCCGCCGAATCCGATGCCCATCTGCCAAAAGTCGGTGAAGAATTCCGGCGACATGGGATATCCGATTCCGCCGAAACCTTCCACAGCCAGACTCCCGGCCGTTCTCTGCGCGTGAACCATGCTGAGAGGTAGGATACAAACCATCAGCACGGTCAACGCAATGGTCAATTTGCGCATAGTTCTCTCCAGGTTATATTATTTATTCAGGTTAAACAGAAGTCCGCCGTAAATACCGAAATAATCCCAGCCGCTCAAGCTGTACTGGGCGTACGCCATCAGTTTCATGGCTTCGCTTAAAACGTAATGGATACCGCCCTGCAGGTGAATTCCAAGATCCGTGGCCGAAGATGAACTTTTTTCGCCAAACCATTCTACTGTGGTCGAAGTGATGTTGAGGCCGAGTCCGGCACCGGCAAAGGGTAGAATCTGGGCTCCGGGATCACCGAAAAAGTACTGGGCGATCGCTGCGATGGTCAAACTGGATGTGCTGAATCCTTCGGCCCACCCTTTGGACCAGTAAGACGCCAGACCGGTCAGGTGCAGGTTGTCCATCAAGGTGCCGAAATCGAAATTGGCTCCAAAAGCGATGGGATTGCCGATGCTGCCTTCCGGCATGGCCAGACCGATATGTCCGCCGACTCCATTGAACCCCAGATTGACTTCGGCCGATGCGACTGCAGCGAGTGTAAAACAAGCCAGAACGATGATCTTTGTTAATTGACGATTTTTCATTCAATCCTCCTGTTTGTACCTTTTAATGGATTCTGTATAGACTTCCGGGCAATCCGATATCTTTTGTTTTCGACATCACCTCCTCGCTTTTTATACTTGATTCGATCAATCGCTCCAAATATGGGGAAAAAAACACTTAAAGTCAAGGTAAATTCCTCAAAAGAAAAGGTCTGTCTGTTTCAGGGATTTTGTCTCTAAATGTTTCCAAGACCACGGATATTGTGGCATTTCCGATCTCCGCCTCTAGGGCAAAACCGGACTGTTCGATCCGATTGCACTGAATTGAACATCCCGCGGATTCAGACAATTTGAAAAAGAGCCAGCATGCGTCCGGTTCGTCCCTGCCTTGCCCGGTGAGAGAAAAACCAGTAAGGATGGCAGGCCGTGCACAAGCCGGCGATGTGGATATGCGACGGGGAAATTCCCGCTTCCAGCAATTGCCGGGCGTTCGCTATCCAGAGATTCACTTTATCGCCCTCCCGGCATTCCGGTGCAAACCGCCGGCCCACCTCATCGCCGACCGTAAAACAGCAAGGACCGATGGAAGGACCTATATAGGCCTGAATATGGGAAGAAGAACAGCCAAAACTCTCCGCCATCGACCGCACCGCGCGTCCGGCGATATTATGAACCGTGCCTCTCCATCCGGCATGAATCAAACCGGCGGCCGGCACTTCGGGATCCCATAAAAACAGAGGCACGCAGTCGGCCGTCTTGACAGACAGCGTCACTCCTGAAATACGGGTAATGAGCCCGTCGGTCTCTGGGAAGAAACCAGCCTCCTCGATGCAAGCCACCTTTCCCGAATGGACCTGGCCGGGAACCGCCAGAGATTCAGGCCCGACTTCCAGTGCCCGAAGAAACCTTGTCTGGTTTTCATTCACCCAAGCGGCCGATTCTTCAGGGACGTCTCCCAGATTCAGCGCCCCGGAATCCACACGGCTTTTTCCTCGATGCCGTGTGCTGAAACCGTGAATCACCGGCTCATCATCGAGGCCGGCAAAACGGCCGATCAACAGTGAATCGACACGTTCGAGCAGCATGGGAGCTACCGGATCTGATAAATACGGCCGCTGCGATACTGCAGCATGTTCAAATGCTGATTGATCCGCGAATCGTTCAGTATTTTCCGGCCTCCGACTCCCTCCACGGTTCCCGTGCCGGAAAGCCGCTCGCGAACGTCCTTTCGAGGCATGGACCGTCCTCCGGTCGAGGTAAGAATAAAATTGACCGCATCGTATCCGAATATTTCCAGTTTATCCGGTGTTTTCCCCCTGGCCCTGCGGTAGGCATCCCGAAAACTGAACACATTGTAATCGGACGGATCCATATAAAAATCAGCGACAAATACAATGCCGTCGATGTAATTTTTATGACTGTCCAGCAGGGAAAGATCATTCCAGTACGTCCCGCCGAACAGTCTGGAGTCGAAATGATAATTGGCCAGCTGCGGAGCAATTCTGGGAATATCCTCGGCATAAACCGGCAGGAATATACCGTCAATCCCCTTGACAGCCATGGCTGTTGAGTCGACAAGCTGGGTGACACTCTGTTTGGTAAAAAGCGTGTCTTTCCTTGTTGACAGCGTGTCTTCCCAGAGTTCCTCCCTCACCTGAACGATCATGGAATCTTTTATCATCTTTTGAATTCCATATTCACGCAAGGCTTTAAACTGGGGTTGAAAAGTCTCGGCTCCTTCAAAATACCATTTTTCAACCACAATTTCACCTTCCAATTCATGCACTCTTCGGGCAAAAGATTCACGCATCGACAGCCCGTAATCCCTGTCTGCGGGAGCCACAATCGCGAAGGTTTTCAGGCCCAGTCCGGTCACAGCGTAGTCAGCCAGACGCCGGGCCCGAACATCCAGACTGCTGTTGAGCTGAAAAATCCAGTCTCCCAGATCGGTGAGGCCATCCAGGGTGGCTGTGGGAGCGAGCAAAGGAACCCCGCGCTCCTGGGCGACTCCTGCGACCGCTGCCGTGATAGAACTTTCCAGTCCGCCGATAACGGCGATGATCTCCTTTTCTGAAGCCAGCTCCTGCATGGCTTTGACAGCGGTCAGAACCTGGCTCTTTGAATCACGTACAACCAATCCGACACGAGCCGACTGGGCATTGTTATAGGCATCAACCGCGTATTCAATGCCATCTAAAAGAGCACGGCCCTGTTCTTCCAGATTTCCGCTCAGAGGAAGGATCACGCCGATCTTCATGGTTCCTTCTCCGGCTTTCTCCGCACGAGACAACAGTCGATTCATCTGACCTGTATACGGGCTTTCAGGATATTGATCGATAAATTGCTTCAGAACCTGTCTGGCGGACAGAAACCGCTCCTTGGCAATATCGTTTTCAGCCAGACGAATGGTGACTGCGGCCCTGGATTTTTCTTTCGTCAATTCAGACAGCAATTTCCGAAGATCCGCATCCGTCATGCGATACTCCATGAGATCCACAGACAGCTTCGCCGCACGCCGCAACAGGCGGGAGTCGCCACCCAGCTCCACCAGTTCAAGCAACTGCTTGACAGCCTGGGGAATATAATCCAGGTAATAATAGGTAACGGCCTTACCGTATAGGGCATCATCCACGTATTCACTGCCCGGGTACTGCAGAATCAGACGATCATAAACCTCCAAAGAATGCTGATATCTCTCCATCTGCGTCAAGGCCTTTGCCTGCATCAGCAGAGAAGCCGTGGTTCGGGAGTGACCGGGATAGACTTTATCCAGAGACTGGAGCAAAGAGAGCGACTCCAAATACCTCCCCTGTACATAACTTTCCACGCCTGCGTAAAACAGGCTGTCAATGGATTGAACCTGCCCGGCATGCAACCCGGCACTCAATACCATCATAAAAACCGGAACCAGCAGCAGTCTGCGCATAGAATCACTCCTCTTGCTATTCGACAGTCACACTCTTTGCTAAATTCCTCGGCTGATCCACATCGCACTTCTTGTAAACAGCAGTATAATAGGCCAGCAGCTGAAGCGGAACAACCGTCAGGATAGGTGTCAGACAATTGGCTGTAACAGGAATCTCGACAATTTCGTCCGCCCTCTCACGTATGAGTGTGTCATTTTGATTGACAACAGCCAGAATCCAGCCTCCCCTGGCTTTTACCTCTTCGATATTGCTGATCACTTTATCGTAGACGCCGTCTCTTACGGCGATAATCACCACAGGCATGTTTTTATCGATCAGCGCGATCGGGCCATGCTTCATCTCAGCAGCCGGATAACCCTCGGCATGAATGTACGATATCTCCTTCATCTTCAATGCCCCTTCCAGAGCGACGGGATAATTGAATCCCCGCCCCAGGTAAAGAGCTTGATGGTGGTGACTGAATTTCTCGGCGATGGTTCGTATATAATCGGCGTGCTCGAGAATACCGAGAATTTTTTCGGGGATGGACTTCAGCTCCCGAGCAATAGAACGCCCATCTTCCGCACTCAAGAACCGTTCCCTGCCAAGCGCCAGAGCGATCAGAGCGAGAGTCACAACCTGTGAAGTAAAGGCTTTGGTGGAAGCCACTCCGATTTCCGGACCGGCGTGCAGATACACACCGGCATCGGTTTCGCGAGCGATACTGCTTCCCACGACGTTGCACAGACCCAAAGCCAAAACCCCTTTACATCGGGCTTCCCGAATGGCCGCAAGCGTGTCAGCGGTTTCTCCCGACTGGGAGATCGCCATCACAGTATCATTCTCGGATAAAACAGGATCCCGATAACGAAACTCTGAAGCATATTCGACTTCAACCGGAATGCGGGCAAGAGTCTCAATGAGATATTCACCGATGAGCGCGGCGTGCCAGGAAGTGCCGCAAGCTGTAATGATCAAACGCCGACTCTTTCTCAAGCGGTCCCAAACATTTTGCAGACCCCCTAATTTTGCAGTACCCTCCTCCAGGAGCAGTCTACCCCGCATGGAATCCAAAGTGGTCCTGGGCTGTTCTCTGATCTCTTTCAGCATATAATGAGCATAGCCCTCTTTCTGTATGGACTCCAGATCAAAGGGAAGCTCTTCCACCGACTTGATGACGGTTTCATCCTTCAGATTTCTGGCCTGTATCTCTTCTGAAGAGATCATGACGATCTCGTCGTCTTCCATATAAATCACATTTCGCGTATGTTCCACGATCGCCGCTCCGTCGGAGGCCAAAAACATCTCCCCGTCCCCCACACCAATTACCAAAGGGCTGCCCCGGCGGGCTGCAAAGATCCTGTCAGGCTCATATAGACTGATGACGAGGATTCCGAAGGTTCCCTCAACAAGCTGAAGGGCTTTCAGGATGGCAGCGCCCAAATCGTCTTTGTAAAACATCTCAATCAGGTGGACCAGCACCTCCGTATCGGTTTCGGACTGAAAAACGTGTCCCTTGGCCTGAAGCTGCTTTTTAAGAAGTCTGTAGTTTTCGATAATGCCGTTATGCACCAGTGCGATTCGTCCCGTGCAGTCCGTATGGGGATGGGCATTGATTTTAGAGGGCTCTCCATGAGTGGCCCATCGTGTATGGCCGATTCCAGGAGTTCCATCGATGTTCAGGCTGCTGATTTGCCGTTCCAGCCCACGAATCTTACCCTTTCTCTTTGTCAGCCACAGTGTCTCATTTTGAATAACGGCCAGGCCGGCCGAATCATAGCCGCGATATTCGAGCCGTTTTAGGCCATTCATCAGGATGGGAACAGCCGGACGTTTTCCGATATATCCAACGATACCACACATGTGATCGACTCCATGGACTGTACATTAAACCAGGGAAATGATTTATTCCCACTCGATGGTGGATGGAGGTTTGGAGCTGATATCATAGACCACCCGATTAACCCCCCTGACCTCATTAATGATTCGATTGGAAACAGTGGATAAAAGATCCGGGGGCAGATGCGCCCAATCCGCTGTCATTCCGTCTTCGCTGGTCACGGCTCTCAGGGCGATGACATAATCGTAGGTTCTCTCATCCCCCATCACACCGACACTCTGCACCGGGAGAAGAACCGTCAAAGCCTGCCAGACCCTGGAGTACCACCCGGCGGCCTTGAGTTCCTCGGTGAAGCGGGCGTCGGCTTCCCGAAGAATGCTCAGCCGTTCGGGCGTAACCTTGCCGGGTATTCGAACAGCCAGGCCGGGACCGGGGAAAGGATGCCGGTTCATGATTTCGGCATCGATGTCCAAAACTCTGCCCACTTCCCTGACCTCATCCTTGAACAGTTCGCGAAGGGGCTCGATCAAGCGCAGCTTCATCTTTTCCGGAAGTCCGCCCACGTTGTGATGGGATTTGATGGTCGCGGATGGCCCCCAGACTGACATGCTTTCAATGACATCAGGATACAGGGTCCCCTGTGCCAGAAAATCAACAGGCCTGTGATTTCGGGCTTCTTTCTCAAACACTCGTATGAATCGATGACCGATCCGCTTCCTCTTGATTTCCGGATCGACCACACCCTTGAGGTCCGAGAGGAATTCACGGGAAGCATCCACGAAAACCAGGTTCAAATCCTTAAAGGAATCGCGGACTTCACGAACTTCATCTTTCCTTAAAAGCCCGTTATCGACAAAAACAGGTATCAGCTGTTCGCCAACGGCCCGGTGAATCAGAACCGCCGTTACCGCGGAATCGACACCTCCGGATAAAGCACACAGTATTTTACCTTTACCCGCCTGACTGCGTATTTTTTTAATCGTGGACTCCACAAAATGTTCCGGAGTCCAGGTTCCGGTACATCCACATATACCGTACAGAAAATTGAAAAGAATATCCCTGCCCCGGGGTGTGTGAACCACTTCCGGATGAAATTGTATTCCATAAATCCGTTTTTCCCGGTTGGCCACGGCCGCTTTGGGGGCGTTTTCTGTATGGGCCAGACTGATAAACCCTTCGGGTAATGAGGTTACATGGTCTCCATGACTCATCCATACATCCATGGGACTCGAAAGACCGTTGAACAGATCCCGGTCGTCATCCACATGACAGGCCGCGTGTCCATACTCCCGCCGCTCGGCACCGGTGACTTGGCCTCCCAACAGCATTCCAATCACCTGCAGACCGTAACAAATACCCAGTACGGGAATATTCTGATTGAAAATATTTTTATCCGGCAAAGGCGCATCCCGGTCATAGACACTCGATGGCCCTCCGGAAAGAATGAGGCCCATGGGCCGGCGGGCTTTCAGGGCTTCGATTGAAATGGTATACGGAACAATTTCGCAATACACTTTCTGTTCTCGAACCCGACGCGCGATGAGCTGTGTGTACTGCGATCCGAAATCAAGAATCACTATGTTTTCGTCCATCCATCTCCTCATTCCATATGAATCGGCGCCAAACAATCCGTTTCAGCATTCGGGAAGAATCTCCTGGCAAAGGCATGCGGCTTTCCGGTATGATCGGCTCGACACGGGCAACCGTGTTCTTTATTCTCGGTATAATCCTCTCCCCACCTCTATTCCCTATGGCATGAAGGATCAACAAGACCGCAATCAGGCTCAATTTATATTCAAACAGCGAAAGGAATGGATGATTTCAGTTTCTGCAACGGCCTATTTAAGATAAATACATTTTTGAATTCGTATCTCATTCCCCGCACGAAGCCGAATAAAGTACGTGCCCGCCGGATGATCCGTGGCATCCCAGATCACAGAGTGAGGCCCTTCTTTCTGATTTTTCTGAATCAATGTCTGCTCTACAACACCCCTGATATTTAAAACGTCCAAAACAACCCTGGCTGCACTCGGCAGCTCGTAATGAATGGATGTCGCAGAATTGAAAGGATTTGGGAAATTCGGTTTTAATGTCAAGGTGTTCGGAACAATGGATTCTTCCGGCACGGAAGTGGAAGAAGTGATTGTCACCGTCACGGTCAGACTGTCGGCTTTTTGTGCCGGATTTGCAACTTTAAACTCCAACAAGGCTGAACCTGTCCAAAGTCCTGAACGCAATGTCACAAATCTTTTGCTGAGTTGAATAATCAAATAGGGGCTTTTCGGTATAATGTCCCATGTCATCTGTCTGGAGATGTAGGTCGTATCCACAACGCAAGTGTCCAGATCAATAGCATACGTTTCATTATTTGAAAACGTGATGTCCGAAATATTGACAATTCGAGGCCCCATCTGATCCTTGGTTATGTTCAGAGTCACTTTCATCGTTATTTGATGCATCCCATCCGAAGCGGTTACGAAAAAACTGTCGACTCGATGAGGCTCTGTAATAAAAGGTGCCGTACCAGTCAGTATTGAATCATTGACACTGATCCAGTAAGGGACATGCTGAAAATTGTAGGAAATCCTTTCCCCTTCAGGATCTACCGCATGAGCGGTGTACATAAAATCACTGCCCTCCAGCATGGATACAAAATCAGGAGATAAAAACCGGGGTGGATTATTGACAGACTCAATCCGAATAATGACCTTCAAACTGTCAGAGTCATACCCGTCGGACACATGAACTACCATGGATGTATCCTGTGCACCCACCGGAACT
>Ga0209614_1000617_pt1 | contig 30303 bp, 10 predicted proteins | sample BlaSprsedimmetaG_FD_185484 | JGI IMG/M metagenome (GOLD analysis project Ga0209614, IMG submission 185484) | Hot spring sediment bacterial and archeal communities from California, USA to study Microbial Dark Matter (Phase II) - Blank Spring... ... | reverse complement strand
GGCACGGCTGTGGGAATGGGGGTCGGCGTCGGGCCGGGGTCGCCGCCCGGAAAATCTATCTCGAAAGAGCTGACCAGCAGCGTGTACAGCGGCTGGTGGGGGATACCGGCCGCGGTGGTATAACTGTCGTCGGTGTCCATCGCCCGGACATAGATGTAATGGCGTCCGTTCACCACCGGCCGGTTGGTGCCGGGCCACCTGACCCCAGCCCCCAGGCTGGAAATCAGTGTGACGCCATCGTCCAGGTCACCTACCGGCGCGTAATACCAATCCCTGGTATCGCCAGGCGCCACCAGGTTTCGGTATCCATACTTGCTGTTGGGGCCGACGATATAGATGCCCACCTCCTGGATACCCGTCCCGCCGGCTGTTCCAACCCCGCCAAAGTCCACGTCCCAGATATCCGCCTGCACGATGATGGCGTCGCCCTGTCCGTACTCGTTGTTCGGATTTGGCGGCGGGGCGTAACTGAGAGCTTCGGCGCTGGTCGGGCGCACGTGGTAGGGATACGGATAGTTGTGGGACAGGTAGTAGGGTGGGTAATAGGATAACTCGTCGGCCACCGGTTCAGGTGAATAGAGGCGGATGGCTGGCCCAGCCCGCCGCTCGTCAAAAGTGAGCCAACAACTCCCGAACCCAGAAAAGTCCATCCGCAGTTCCGTCGGGTCGAATGAGGTGGGATGGACGATATTCCCACTCATGCTGTACCGCCGCCGCCAGTTGTTGTGGAACCAGTTATTGGGCGAGTAGGAAACAAAGATATCGTAAGGCGCCATCTTGCGCAGATCCGGATCCCACGGATTGGGCGGGATATCCAGAATGTACCCGATATCCACATAAGTGAGATATTTCATATAGAAGGCGTAGAGGTTCGTATCGCCTGGAGCAATCTGCCGATTGGATTCGGACTGCCAACCGCTCGTCACGTGCCAGGGGCTGGAGAATCCGTCTCCATGGTGGGCATAATTCCACGAGCCGGACAGGAAGAAGCGCTTGATGTTCTCCACCCGCCGCTGGCCGTCGTACAGCCCGTATGCGTCATCCGGCCAGTAATAGATCGCCTCATTGAGGATCGCCGGGTAGATGGTGTTGTTGGTGATGATGCCGGTCGCAGCGTGCCGATAGGCATCTGAATCGTATATGGCGGGAAAGTACAACTCGTTGATGTACGCCAGATCGTCACAATCAATCCCGGCCGTGTTCACCTGGAAGGGCACCACCAGCAGGGTAAAGAGCCGCTCCAGGTCATAATCCTCTTCGTCCCGATCCATAGCCCGCACGTACAGGTAGTGCGTGCCGCTGATGACGTAATTCCCATCCGGCCACACCCCGTTGCTGAGATCGAATGTGACCTGATACGGTGGACTGGTCAGATAGTACCAATCCCGGGTGCGGTATGGCCGCAAGAGGTTATAGTCCGCGCCGTCGGAGCGGCCATAGTTCTCGGGCAGGTTCTCCGGCCCCTCGATCCAGATAGCGACCTCACGTATCCCGGTGCCACTGGCGGCGCTGTCTCCGTAATCCCGGTCAAAGGCCGATATGTCGATGACCAACTCCCCCTCCACAGCGTCGCCGCTATCTCCGAGAGTGACCGGCACGCCCACCGCGTCCACCAGGTGGGAGGGACGGATCTGGTAGCGCCCCAGGCCGCTGGGCAGTTCTCCCACGGCCGCCGGCGAGTTCAACTGGATGTAGGGCCCCTTTTGGAAATTGGTGGACTGGATCAAGCAGTGGGTGTCGCCCCCGGGCGTCTCAAAGGTCCACCAGGAGCTAATGCCAAACTGGTCCGGGTGAAGCAGGTTATCCCGCAGGTTACCGCTGGAGCTGCTGGGATCGTACCCAACGAGGTTCGACTGCATGATTTCGCCCCGCCGAGGCGCCAGGTCTATCCAATTCCGCAGGTCAGGCGTCTGCTGATTGTTGAAATCAACGCTCAGCATGGCGGGATAGCCCCCATACATCGTGCGGTACGAGTGAGGGCCGGTCCAGGATTCAGTCCACGGACTGGAGTAGGAATCTCCGCTGTGGATGCCGCGTTGGCCATCATATTCACTGGTCTTGTAGGCATAGTTGGCGTACACTGCCGACGAGCCATACATCTCGCCGGGCCAGGAGAGCGTGAACTGGTCCAACCAGACACGATAGCCGCTGCTGTTGAGCACGTAGGAGGAGTAGATGTCGTCCTCGTCCCAACCGGTGATTCCCTGGTAGCCAAAATGCACCTTGCTGTCCGGGTCCTCGCTCAGCGCGTCGCAGGTAGCCGGCACGTCCGGTCCGCGGGCCGTCACGACACACTGGTAGGCGAATGGCGTCTCCAACGTCACGTCCAGCACAAAGTCGTGCGGATTGTAAAAGTAGACATTGTCGGAATAGTCAAAGCGAATCCGCCGGGGATCGCTGTTAGCCCCCAGGGTGCGGATGTTGGTCGTGCCGCCGTTGAAGGACGTGATCTCGGCCGGGGGATCGTAAAAGTTGCCGTCGTGAATAGCGACCCAACTGCCGCCCAATTCCTGCATCCAGGCGCTATCCACATAACGCGGGTAGCCACTTATCTTGGGCCAGGCATAATCCATCCTCACGATCTCGAATTGGTAGTTGGACGTGTTCTGGATCAGGTAATCAACATCATCGTTACCACTGGGGAACCCCTCCCACTCCAGGGTGAGCAGGTCACAGTCCGGCACGATGCAGATCTCGAAATTGCGCGTCACCGTCGTCTCCTGGTAGGGGTCGTCGCTGTCGCGGGCGGTGACGTAGAGAGTGTGAATGCCCGGAATGACAACCGCACCATTGGGCCACCGTCCACTCGATAGATCGATGGGCGGGCAGGGATTCTCATTGCCGCTCCCACCACAGTACTCGATCTGAGACTCGATCTGGTCGTGCACGTTTTGGCCCAGCGGGTCCTGAACCCAGAAGCGAACGCGCTGGATGCCCTCCCCATTTTGGGTGTTGGTGTCACACGTTCCAGACGGAGGGCTTTCGTCGGGATCGCATGCCCGGGCCTGGATGACCACCGTGCTGGTGATGCAAGGATCGCCCACCATCGGGCTGATAATTTCCACGATGGGCGGTTCAGGGGGCAGCGGGGTGGACGTGGGGGGGTCAGGAATGTCAAAAGCGGGCGGTAGACCGATGACGCGAGCGGTACGGAAGCGCTCGATCACCATCTCGCGCAGAGCCATCAGGGGGATAAAGTTGCCCTCGTTATTGGCGATCCCCCGAATGGGCGTGATGAGGGGATGGTTGAATTTGACGACGATGATCACCCGGTCGTTCGGCGCCCCGGCGTCATCCCGAATCACTTCATCGCCGTTGGCAATGTCGGCCGGCGTTTCGTCACGGACACAGGTATACGATCCGTGCCCATAGATGTCGTTTCGATCAAAGACAAAGGGGGACCGGGTGCTGCACAGCGTGACGTGAAAGTAACTCCGTCTGGTGGGATCACCGCCGATGCCTCGCGTGATATCTCCCGAGACAGCCGGGTCGATGGAGAGAGTGCCGCAGGCAGCGCGGGCCACATCGCGGACGGAGTAAAGACGAGCCGCGTCCTGCAAACGGGCCGTAATGTTCTGATAGTACCAGTAATCGTCGGGATTGGTCGTGTTCACGCCCTCAGCCTCGGCAGAGACAACGCAGTCGGCCAAGCCATCGGCCAGATCCATCTCCGAATAGGACGGGTCGTGAGGGTCCTCCGATTGGAGGATGCTGGCCACTTCGGGGCAATAGGTCGTGTTGTACTCGCCGCTGACAGCATACCGGGCGGCCTGTCGAGCACCGCTCTCCACGGTGAGCCAGGCGTGAAAGATCAGCCCAAACTCGATGATGCCGAACAGCAGGAGCAGGAGAAGCGGCAGGATCAGCGCGAACTCGACCATCGTCTGACCATGGCGCACCCCGTCGCTCTGGAACGCTTCACTCCCTCGTCTCATTCGCCACCAGGTTTTCATACGCTGCCAGGTTTTCATAACTCACCTTCCTTCTTCCCGCTTAGCGAGTAAGCCGGCTAAAGATGCGGGAGGCAATATCCTCGAACACATTCTGCAAGCCCGACGCATCCTCGGTGTAGTAATAGTTACCGCAATCCTCGCCCGGAGCGGGCACCGGGTCCACGACCACATCGTCCCAGTAGTAATCGCTGCCGCAGGGGGCGGTCTTCAGGTCGCCGTCGTCGCCCACATCGGCGATGTAACGCAGCAGCCGCTCACCGGCGTCCGGACGGCCGCGCGACTCGGATTTCACATAGGGCCCGAAACCGATGGAATAAATGGCAATCCCCTGAGAAGAGGCCAGGTCAGCGATGTCGCGGGCATAGTCATCGGCGTCGTACAACCACTCGTTGTAGACGTGGCCCGGGTTGGTGTACCAGGGGTCTCCCCGGTCGCAGATCTCTTGCGACGGGCAGTGACGCGTGACCACACCGTCGCTCTCCGGGTCACGGCAGAAGGGAACGGGAGGCGTGCTGAGATAGTTGCGATAGTTGGGGCCGCCCTGGCCGGCCAGAGAGGGACAGCTCCACCAGCCGTTGCTGTCGGCCATCTGGTCTGTCGAGTTGGCCGCGCCGTCACTGAGAAGCACAATGACCCAGACCGCCGCATCGGTGCTGCCGTTGTTGACCAACTCGGAGATCGCCTCGCGCAACCCCCCCCCAATATTCGTGGACGCCCAGCGATAGCCATATCCCTGCGATTCTGGATAGCCGGTGTCCTGCCCATAGCTCCCGCCCACGTGGGACGGAATGGCACAACTGACCCCCGTGGCGGGGTCCTCCGCCTTGGGACGGATGTAGATGTTCAGCGGATCACTGGGGTTTCCCTGGCCCTGATCAATAGCATCCAACACCAACTGCTTGTTCGTCGTGAGAGAGATCACCCGACCGCTGGAGGGAGTGACAGTGACCCGAACAGTGGCCGTCAGAGGCCAGGCACACTGAAAAACCTCCACCGACTGCTCGGCTACCGGCACCTTGTCAAAATGATAGACCGCCACCCGATCCACTCCATCCCGCATCAGCGACTCTACGAACTTGGACGCGGCCCACCGCACCGAAGGCTCGGTGGGCGCGGTGGTCGAGTCGAAGGGCTGGCAGTTGCCCGTTGCCCGACAGGCTTCGAGACAGGCAAAAAAATCAGGCTCTAGCAAGGAGGGATCGCAGCTATCATACGCCATAGACTCGGATGTATCCAGCAACAGGACCAAGTTGAGCACCGCGGCCTCAGATTCGGCCGAAGCGCCGAGCATCACCGGGTCCTCTCCTAGCGCAATCCGCAGGAAGGCTAACTGTACTTCCAACTGGCCCTCGACGCGCATCCGTTTGCGCGGCAGGTGGTTCTCGTTGGAACAAAGATCGGGGTCGTGAGGGTCGTAGCCTTCCCCCTGCATATCAATGACGGTATCGGCACCAGCGCCCTCCCGATGGTTGCACCAATAGACCCGGACGTTGTGCACCCCGCCCAACTGCAGTTGGACGGTTTCGACGGCGGCGGTATACAGCTCTTCGATGCCGCGTCCCTCGCGGTACTGATTGGCCGCGCTGATGGCCGCTGCGTCTATCGCACGCCGCAGGTGACCGTAATGAACATAGATCAGCCCTCCATCCGTCACCAGGCCCACCAAAGCCAACAGCCCAATGATCGAAAAGGTGAGAATGACGAGGGTCTGCCCCTGTTGCTGTTCAGGCTGCCGGCCAAACTGGACGGCGCGGAGATACCTAGCCTTGAGCCACTGCGCCACTTTTTTCACGTCCATACCATTCTCCTCTCGACACCTGTCGCTCATCTTGGTTCAGCAGCCGGCACCGGAAAAATAGTAAAGGGTCTTAGCTGGATGGGATTGGGAATAAATTCGCCGATGGTAAAAAGACTGGTAAAGTGAGGATGAGCGTGATAGATCTCGACGATCACGAACCCCGTAGAGGGAGCGCTAGTATGCAACGCATTCACAATGGCGGCGTTGTCAATCGTCGAGGTCCGATTCCCATACAACGACCAACTGCGGCAGTTTTCCGTGTTGGTGATGGTACAACTGGCATTGGCCGGCCCGTCGTTAGCTCCTTGAAAATGATAATCCAAATCGTTGGGGTGGCCCTGATCTCTAGTGGGCCAGCGATGCTTCAGTTGTCCATCCTTTACCCCGATCACTGTGATGACAATGTCATCCCCCGCCTCCATCTTGAGCGTGCCCGACGAGATGTTCTGGATCGCCAGGCAGGCCACCTCGTAGTAAAAGTTGGTTGATTCCCCGTTGTTACAGACACTGTGCAACTCGGCCGTTGACATCAGCCGCACGTCGGGAAAGGGAGCGCCGTGCATATCCAGGGGATACTTGGCGGTCAGCGCCGGGTCGAGGTTAGAGCCAAAACGGGCCGCCTCACGACTGGCGTCCAGCACAGACATATACTTGAGAGCATAGACTCCAACCTCAATCGTACCCGCGACGAACAACAACAGGATTGGTAGAAAGAGGGCTGTTTCCAAAAAACTCTGACCGCGGTTCGAGAGAAAGCCCTCCACAGCCGTGAAACACCTGATCCATCGTTTCATCACTCACCTCACGAGATCCTATCGCACGTGCGGGCATGGTCATCCCTTCAGAGTGGACACCCGCTCACGTCGCTTACTTTCATTATAACGGATATACCCTCTATTTTGCAAGTGTACTTTGGTACTAGTTGGAGCCCGAAAACAGTAAATAAATTCCTAAACTTGCGCCAATACGAACAAAGCCCCGTTTGGCGGGGCTTTGTTCGATAATGTAAGCGACTATGCTACAGTGATCGCTGCTTTTAGATGTTGCCGACGACGTTGCTGAAGATGTTGCCGATAGAAGGGCCCAGAATGGCCAAAATAACGATCACCACGATGGCAACCAAAACAAGAATCAACGCATACTCAACCAAGCCCTGTCCTTCCTCACGCGGTAGATACAGCATCCCTATTCACCTCCCTTCTACCTTAGATGAACGTATTATACCGAATTTCTATGGATAATGCAATAGGACCTTTGTACTATCAAGCCCATTTCTGGTGAACAATACGTTACACCGAACAATAGAGACGCAAATCGTAACTGCTCAGCCCATTTGTTACACAGAGCTTCACAGAGCATTTCACAGAGGCGCACAGAGGATTTTCGCTGATTCTCTGCGAATCTCTGTGCCTCCTCCGAGGTCCTCTGTGTCCAAGCGTGGGTAGCCTGAGCAGTTACCGCACATCATAGAATTGGCAGATCGAAACTGATCTTTGTCCCTCGTCCCAGTCCGCTATCAAAGTGAATCTGCCCGTTCAGCATCTCGATTCGCTCCCGCATCGTCGCCAATCCCAGCCGGTCTGCATCCGGCGAGATAAGTGCATCGGAAATCTCGAACCCACTCCCATTGTCTTCGACCGACACGCGGGCTATCTCCTCCCCCAGGTCCAGACTAATCTGAACGTTACTGGCATGCCCGTGCTCGACCGCATTGTCGAGCAGTTCCTGGACGAGACGAAAGATGGTCACTTCTTTGTGCGACGCCAGCCGCCGCTCCTTGCCAGTGATAGTCAGTTGAGTGGCAATTCCGGTGTTGTCGGAGAAATTATCTACGTACCGGCGCATCGTAGGAACGACCCCCAGATCATCCAGCATCATCGGGCGCAGGCTGAGGATAAAGCCCTTGACTTTTTGAAAGGTTCCCGCTACAGCGTTTCGGAGATTGGCCAACTCGGCCCGCGCTCTATCGGGATCCTTCTCGAACAACCGCTCGCATATCTCGGCCTGGAGAATCAGATTCGTCAGAGATTGGGCCGGGCCATCGTGAATCTGGCGGCTCAGTCGTAACCGCTCCCGCTCCTGGGCCTCGATGATCCGCACGACGAGAGGTTGAGAGGGTTCTGTCTCCTCAGCAGCCCGAGGCTCGTGCTCGGCCTGGCTGGCAATTTCCAACACGTTGCGGAGCATGTCCAGATAGCGCGTCATACTGCGCTGGTTGCTCTGGAGCTTTTCCAGCTGTCCCCGCATCGTAAAGAGCCGCTGCTGCGTATCAAGAACAGCCGTATACGATTCCCGAATGTCCTCGCGAGGCACAGTGTCGAGCGTCGCCTCGATCTGCCGCAGGCGGTTGGTCACTTGTGTGTTACGCTGTGCCAACCGTTCTACCTCGGAGGTCGTTTGCTGAATCAACAGGTCAATCTCTTTCAGCTCGCGCTGTGCCTGCTCGTGCTCTCGCGTGCACTCTTCCAAAAACAGACTGAATACATCGCTCTCCGCTTCGGTTGAAACCGCCATCATCTCGCTCCTATGTCGCCATAGACCTCGCCAATTTACTCCCGCAGGGGCACCCATCCATGGCGCAGGGCGTAGACCGCCGCTTGCGTTCGATCAGCCACCCCCAGCTTGCTCAGGATGGATGTCATGTGATTTTTGACCGTCTGGTGGCTGATTCCCAGGTTGTAAGCAATCTCTCTATTGCTCATCCCCTGGATGACCAATTCCAGAATTTCCATCTCGCGGGGAGACAGCGGGGCAAAAAATTGATCGTCCTCGTAAAATAGACCGCCGCCAAACCGACGGAACTCTTCCAGAAGCCAATCACCGATGCCATCCTCGTCCAACACCGCTGCACCGATGACATAGTTCCCCGCCCTCACGTGCCGTATGACCCCCACCAATCGCTCTGGACTGACGTCCTTGGAATAATACGCCGACGCCCCAGAGCGAATAGCGTGGTAAACCTGCTCCTCATCGTCGTATGCAGTGAGCATAATGACATTGATGTCAGGGCACAAGGACTTGAGCTGACGCGTGGCCTGCAAGCCATTGAGGGTGGGCAGGTTGATATCCATCACCACCACGTCCGGAAGCAATTCCTGGACCACCTCAATCGCTTCGGTCCCATCAGTCGCCTCGCCGATCACAGCGATGTCTGGATGCACATCCAGGATATTCCGTAATCCCTGGCGGAAAACCGGATGGTCATCAACGATTACCACTTTGATTATATCTGCCATAGTTGCCCCCAACGCATTCAGATGGTCAACCGCCCCCAAGTATACCACACGATGTACCAGAAGCGCAACTGTGAAAAATCATCCAGTTCACGTAACTGCTCGGGTGCGACGCACTTTATCCATGGTGTGAACAAGTGCGTCGTCCCTTGTTACCAGCTCACAACAAAAAGCCCGGAATCATGGCTGCAATCATAGACGGCGGCAGCCAGATCGCCACCAGGGCGCGGGCCAACCGCCGTCTCCGATGGGCAGCACAAAAGAGCAGCCCTGCAATCACGACGCCCGTCGCCAAACGGAAGACGGCCAACACGTCAATGGCAGAGACGCGGGTCAGAAACACGATGAACAGGCAATTGATCAGCAAGGCCCATGCGTGGACTGATTGAGGCGTCCGCAACAGTTGACGCGCTGCCAGGACCAACAACACCGCCACCGGCAGCGCAAACACCACCAGCAGTAAGATCCGCGCCGCCGGCAGTCCGCTGACCGCCAGACCGTAGAAGGGCAGCCACTCGAAGCCGGCTCCCTTGCCGACGAATCCCCACCCCCCCAACCAGACGTACAGCCCGATCTGAAGAGCGGCATACGGCAGCAGCGTGATGAAGCTATATCGCAACGCCCGCATCCACTCTTTGCGCACCGCCATCACGATGACCACGGCCGGCAGAAACAGCAGCGCGGTCTCTTTCGTCAGCGCGCCGGCCGCCAGCGCCAGGGCAGAGAGTATATCCTGACGGCCCTCGTCATACCACAGCGCCCCAATGACCAGCAAGTAACACAAAGGCTCGTTCAGGTCAGCCCGCAGGGCAAAGATCTGTCCCAGCCAGAGGGGAAGCAGCATGGCCAGGTAGGGATCGAGTCCCCGCCGGCCCAACATACGCCCCAATAGTTCGGCGCTCAAGCTGACGGAAACGATGTTGATCCCCAGCAGCGTCCAGGGCACCCAGGCAGGACGTCCCAGCGCCAGCAGTCGGGCCAGCAGCGGGTAGAGGAGCCGTTGATACCGGTAGGGCGGATCGTCCAGGTGAGCGGGTGCACCCAACGGGTCACGGGCGATGTAATAAGCGAACTGACCATCGTACCCCACGTTCCCGGCCGGATCGTTCAGGTCGAACTTGCGCCCCACGATGACGAACGCCAACGGGTCGCAGCCGTGGGCCAGGTAGACCAGAACTATGATCAGGCAGCTTATCCCCAGCGCCAGCATTCCTGGGCTGGGGCGGCGTTTTTCGGTCCCGTCCCGTTTCCTATCGGCCAAGCGATGCCCTCCCTCTATTCCTCTCCAGACTGAGATACCCCCACCCGGCGGTAGAGTTGAACCCGCCCCGCATCGAACGTCGCCACCAGGTCGAGGCCCACCGCTTCTGCACTGGTGTACATCTGAGCCAGACCGGCGGGCCTGTTCTGATCCAGCACCACGTAAGAGACGCCATACCGGTCGGCCGCCGCCAGCAGCGTCGCCACGTCACCGCTGGGCAAGACCACCGAGAGCATTCTCGCATGATAATAGAAACCGGGCGGATTGCCAACCATGACGACCGGGCCACCATCCACCTCATCCGGTGCCACCAGCCATGCCCCAATCTCTCCATAAACTGCGTCCGCCTCCTGCCAGGCCGGCAGCTTGCCCACCGACACGTACAGGCTGAGCGTCACAGCGCCCATCAACGCAGCCACGGCGAACACGGCCTGGGCCTGACGCGCGCGCCAGCCGCTACGCCGCCGCGCCAACCACCTGACGGCCGTATCCAGGCCCGCCCACGCTGCCACGTTCAGAAAAGGCAGCAGCGCGGAGCTGGAATGGAAAAAACTGCCCCGCCAGCCAGGAAATGTGAACGCCAGCGAATGAATACCGTACAGAAGCACGAGGTAGATCAGAGACAGGGTCACGTCAAGTTGGCGGCGTAGTTGATAGAGGCCGACGACGATCAAGGGGAAGAGAAAGATCTGCCCCCCCTCCGCCACGAGATGTTGAAAGTTCGTCCACAGCGCGTACAGCTTGGAGCGCAGGATGTCCTCCCAGCCCCAGGCCAGGTAGGAACGAAACGAGAGGTCACACCCATAGCAGAACAGGTCGTCGTAATCGCGCAGCCAGAGGGTCTGGGCGCCGGCCGAGGGGAGAGGCTGCCCTGCGACGAGCCCGTTGCGCACGAACCAGGGGGTCATCACCACCAGGTATCCTCCGACCAGGAGCGCCCAGCACCCCACGACGAAACGGAGCCGCTCCGCCGCTGACCATGCCCTAGAGCGCAGCAGCGGCGCCAAAGCCACCACCGGCAGCAACACGACTCCATCCGCGCGGGTCAGATGGGCCAGGCCCACCAACGCCCCCGTCAGCACGTACCGGCTCACGCCGTCTTCCCTATCCCCTCGCCCTGCCAGCCAGAGGGCGCCGCCCCCAAAGAGAGCAAACGGGGCAAACGTCTCGGGCAGCGTCCAGAACGGGAAAAAGAACCCGCTAAAGAGGGTCAGCAGCCCCGTCCACCAGGCCGCTCGCCGCTGCCCGATGACCTCCCAGGCCACGCTGTACGCCATCAGGGGCAGTAAAGCCGAGGTCAGCACAAACGGGAGTTGCAGGGCCAGAAACGAGTTGGGGAAGAGCAGCGCGCCGGGAGCGGCCCACAGGGCGGGCAAAGGCATCCAATACAAGAACCCGGGGCGGGGCAGCCCCGCTGGATCGTCCAAATAATGCCACAGGAACGGCTCACTGAACCCCTCACCCTGGGCCAGCCGCAGCGCGCCGCCGGCATAGTATGCCGCATCCATGTAGCCAGGCCGGGGGATCAGGACTGCCACCAGAAACCGGGTCAGCAGCGCGATACCAAAGAGGAATAGCAGGTCACGACGACGCGGATGCTGGCTCATGTCGCACGCTCCCTCATCCCTGCTCCACCGCCACCGACCCCCGTCTCGGAGATGCCCCCAACCGCCCTCCCAGGTCAATCAGGAGGAGGACGAAAAGCGCCGTTCGCACGCCCACTGTCAGATACAGCCAGTCGTTCATGCCCCGCGAGAGCAGCACCGGCCACTCGGCCAGGTTCACGAAACTGGACGCCAGGATGAACAGCAGGCTGCGTCGCAGGGGCAGCACCAACAGCAGCAGTGGGAAGAGAAAGGTCTGCCATTGCGGGCTCCAGCCCTTGGACCATAGGAAGAACAGCACCAGGGTGAAGCAGACCAGGGTCACGATGCGGCGCGGATTCTCCCGCCAATCCGCCTGCCAGAAAACGACCCCATAGACCAGGCCAAAGAGGACCAGCTTGACCCCTTCGGGCACCCGGGCCGGATGGCCCACCGGCGTCGTCGCTGTGGCCGGGTCAAAGTGGTTGGCCGACGATCCCAGCAGTCCCGTGTGCAGGTTGCCGTCCAACAGCGCCCACACCGTCTCCCACGACGACCGGCCGGCCGGCGAGAGAAACGAGGCGCGGGCCATCTCACCCCCGGCCACCAACAGGGGCGCGGCGACAGCGACCATCACCGCCGCAGCGATCACGCCATAGACCATCCAGCACCGCCAGGGACGGGAGCGCATCACGGCCGGGAACACCAACAGTGGCACCAACTTGGTCATCCCCCCCAACCCCATCGCCACCGCCGACCACCTCTCGCGCCCGCTCAATAGCAAGTCCAGCGTCAGCAGGATGGTAAAGGCCGTGAGCTCGTCAAAGGTCCACCAGGTGTTGATCAGTGGCACGAACAGCAGGCTGTAGACCCATCCCAAGCGCTCGGCGGTCTCCTCATCCCGCAGCCGGCGCGCCAGGCGCATCAGCAGCACCAGGTTCCCAGCGCCGACTGCCAGCATGACCAGTCCCAGCAGGTAGACGTAGACGTGATATCCCCCGCCCAACATCTGCGCCAGTTGGTAGACCCCCACCGAAAGGAACGGAAAGACCGGCAGGTGCTCGGACCAGTAATGGATGAACGGCAGGTACCCCTGCTCCGAGTAGCGGGCCAGCTCGTAATAGTAGGGGTAGTCGCCATACAGCGTCAGGTTGTCGGCCGGAAAGGTCGCCAACATCATCAGCCGCAGGGCCACAAAGAGCACCAGGATGAACCGACACCGCTCTCGCCATCCGCTGCTGGGTTGAGTGCTCACCGACACCTCCTAGCGTGAACAGACAAGCTCAAAGACGTGCACATAATCATCTCGATAGACTTGCTCGGTGCAGGCAGGACGAAATTCGTCCAGGAAAAAGTTCAGTGCCCACCGATGCCGCCCTGTGGGATCGTGCTGCGCGATGAACTCGGCGTCGGCGCTGGAAAGGAGCAGGTGAGTCACCCCCATGGAACGCAGTTCCGCCGCAACGGAGGGGACGTCCCGCGCCGCCGACGCCATCTGCGCCCATCGCGCTTGGGTCGAGTCCGGCAGGCAACGCGCGTCACAATAGTATCCCTGGGCATCCCACATCATCATGACCCGGCCGTGGAGCGGGAGGGTCTCTTGCACAAATTGGAGCGCCGCGTAATTATCCACTCGGCGACGGAGAAACTCGTCCTTCGACTCTATACCCAGGACGACCGGCAGGGGCTGGATTTCGGCCCACGTAAAGAGGGACCACAAAAGCGTCGTGACCAGCATCCCGCCAGCCAGGCCTATCGCCAGCGCGTTCTTCCACCTGCGCCCCGCTGAACGGAGCAGCCCCCAGACCACGCTGACCGTGAGCAGGCTGAGGGCCGGAAAGAGGGGGAGCAGAAACCGAGTCTGCTGGGAGCCGACCGCCCACATCCCAAAACGACCGAATGTGACCCACGCCACGCCGTCCATCAGCCTGGAGGACCGCCGCGTCACAGGGTATAGCAGTACCAGGGGAAACAGCAAGCTCGGCATCTCGATGCGTCCGCCCAGGGTGCCGAACTGTTCGCGGCGGGCGTACAGATTCCATGGCAGGAGCACGTAATCCCCCACCGTCTGCCCGGTGCCAAACCCGCGGTGGTAGAGGGTGTGCCACCCCACCTGCTCCGTGGTCCAGCCCGGCCCACCCCAAAAGAGCGGATAGATCGGGTTGCCGGTCCAGGCCCAGTTCTTGAGGTACCAGGGACAACCTACCAGCAGCGCCACACCTCCGAACAAAAGTCCATGGCCCAGCATGGCCCTCCACCCCTGCGCCCGGCTGCGCCACACCACCCACATTCCCAGGACGGCCGCCCCCCCCAACGCCAGGTACTTGCTGCCCAGCGCCAGCCCGACCATCACACCAGCCAGGGCCAACCACCGGCGTTCCCCTTTCTCCCACCATAGCGCGAGGGCGTACAGGCCCAAGAACTCGTACACTGCCCAGGCGACGTCGGCATAGGCCCAACTGGCCCAGACGGGCAAGATGGGGATCCCCACCAGAATCGCCGCCGCGAGCCAGCCCTCCTTCGGCCCGAGATACCGCTGCCCAAAAGAAAAGGTCGCCAGCACCAGCAAGGCCGCATAGAGCAGGTGTGTCAATCGGGCGAACGGGTCGCTGCCCCAGGCCAGCCCCACGACGAAAAGCATCTCGATGGTGAACGGGCCGTTCGCCTGCCAGTTCTCCGGCAGCAACAGGATGCGCTCGGCCTGCAGGAACTGCCGGGGTCCCTCCAGATGGTACAGCAGGGCATCGTATTCCCAAGGCGGCGTCAGGGCTTGCACCAGGGTCAGGGCCAGGATTCCCCCTCCGAGGAGGATCAGCGCGCGCCAACCCCAGTCCAATCCCCGCCACTCTCTCCCCAACGCGGTCAGGCGGTCCGTCCCAGCGATGACGACCTCGCTCCACTCCCGCGCCGTCCACACCCCAACCAGGATCAGCCAGAGCGAAATCGTCTCCGGACGGAGCGTCCCCACCAACCCTAGGGCCAGCACGCCGTACCCTAGCCCGCCCAGTCCCACGGCCAGATCGAACGTCGCGCGCTCCAGGCCGGTCAACCCATCCACCGCTATCCACCGGCGGACCTTGCGACCCAGCCCCAGAGCGACGAGCAGGACCAGGCCCAGCAGCGCCAGCGCAAATCCCGCGTCGAGCCAGGCCCGGGGACCGACGGCGGTCATGGCCCGTTCAGGGAAAAGCCAGCGCAGCAGCCCCAGCCCAACCGCTGCAGCCGCCACACTGGCCCACCCCCCTACCATCCGGCGCCACATGTCGCTCCTCGCTACCCGCCTCCTCTAGATTGAACATTGCCCTCCCCCAGGCGTGCAGCCCGTGGGAGGGCAATCAGGATTTCCAGGTGCGACGCACCTGAACGCCTGCGCCCGCTACGAGTTCCGCAGCACGAGCGGCAGGTAGATCATCCGGGGCCGGACCGTCACGTCCTTCGACACGCCTGGAGGACTTGAGCAGGGATTGGCCACCGTCAACACCACCTGGTAGGTCTGCGCCGTCAGCATGGATGGGAAGGTATGGGCGATGGGATTCCCCTCTTGTACCGGGCTGCCGTCGTCAAAGTCCCAGGTGTACGTGATCGGCTCCGAGCCGGACGAGACGGTGCCATTGAAAGTGACCGAATCGCCCACCCATGGCTCGAGCGGGTTAAAGCTGAAATCAGCGCCCGCTATCGGGATGCAGCCCACCACGACCCTCGTCACGTCGGTCGCCGTGTCCTGCCCGGTCTGCACACCGGCGGCAGTGACCAGGGTGGTCTCGACCGTGCCGCTGGTGGCGCCGGTCGGCACGATGACAGTCACCACCACCTCGGCGGAGCCGCCAAAGGCCGCCAGCACCCCGGTGGTCGCCGGCGTCACCGTCGCCCAGCCCTGCGAAGAATCACGCGTCAGGTTCACGGCCTGGGCCACGTTGGCGGTATTGGTCACCCGGTGAGTATAGGTCACCGTGGTGCCCGGGTTGACCACCCGTTCCCCTCCGGCGCTCAACTCGACGCCTCCCACGGCGCTCACTGTCGTCACGTCGGTGGTCGTGTCCTGCCCGGTCATCACGCCGGTGGCTGTGACCACCGTGGTGTCCACCGTGCCAACGAGAGCACCGGCCGGCAGCGTGACCGTCACCGTGATCTCTGTCCAGCCGCCGTCGGGATCGAGGACCGCCGTGGTCGCCGGCGTCACCGTCGCCCAGCCCTGAGACGAATCGAACGCGAGCTCCGCCGCCTGAGCGACGTTGGCGGTGTTGGTCACCCGGTGGGTGTAGACCACCACCGTGCCAGGATCGCCGCTCTGAGCGTATCCAGCGCTCATTTCCAGCCCTCCGACCACCCCCACCAGGATGGAAACCGGCGTCCCGGTCGCCGTGATGCCCTCGGCGCAGGTGACGCCATAGGTCTGGTTGACGATGTGGGTGCCGAACTCGGCGTTCGGATCCACCTGCACGGTAAAGGTGAGCACGGCCTCCTGGTAGGCCGGAAGCAGCGCTGTCCCCCACGTCACCACGTCGCTCGACCCATCGTGACTGCACAAGTCGCCGCCGGCGCAGCTCTGATAGGAGGTACCCGCTGGCACCACGTCACTGACGAGCAGGCTGTTGGCGGCGCCCGGTCCGGCGTTGGAGACGACCAGGGTATAGGTCACAAACTCGCCGGGCATCACTCCCGCCGCCGGGCGCGACGTCTTGACCACGCTCAGCGTCGGCGGGGCCTTGAACGTCGTCGTCACCACGGCGCTGCCGCTCACCCCCTCCTCGGTCGTCACCTCGACCCGGTTGACCAGCGGCCCATCGTAATCCCCATCCACGGTCACGACGATCTCTTGCATCCACCCGGTATACGGAGTGATGACGACCGTCCACGTGAGGGGCGATGGGGCCGGGGTCACATGGTCGGGCAGCGTGTCGGTGATGGCGGCGTGCAGGTAGACACTGCCGGTATTGCTGACCCGGATGGTATAGGTCAGCGGCGAGCCGGCCTCCACGATCGGATCCGGTTCAGCAGATTTGGATACCTCCAGGCTGGTGGCCTGGGCCCAGGTCGTCAGGGTGTAGGTGCCCTGCGCGCCCTCTGCCGTCCACACCTCGACCACGTTGGTCAGCGGCCCGACGTAGGCCATGTCCACCGTGACGGTGAACGTCTGCTCCCACACCCCGTCCGGCGGAATCTCGCCGCCCGTTAGGTCCCAGGTCAGCGGCCCGGCCGGCGTGACGTGAGCCGGCAGCGTGTCGGTGACGAGAGCTTTGAGAGACAGTTGACCGGTATTGGTGAAGCGAATGGTATAGGCGAGCGGGGCTGCCGCAATCCCGGTATCCACCAGGACTGGATCCGCCGTCTTGATCACTTGCAACTCCGCCCGCAGCTCGTCCGCCCCCACCTCGAACCCGTAGCCTGAGGGGCGCATATCGCCATCCACGTCGGTGGTCAGCCCGGCATCCGTCCCCGTATCCACCGCCGGCGACTCGAGTTGGATGTGATAGTCCAGGCCAGTTGGGTCCATGAACAGCGGATCGGCCAACGGCAGGTCGTTCGTCGTGTCGATGGTGCCACCCAGCAAGTTATCGGTGTACGTCCCACTGCCGTCCCACAACGTATAGTCAGCGGTGACGCTGGCGCTGGCGGCCGCCGTGCGGATGCCGGTCGCATGCCCCGCCAGGATAGTGTTCACCATCGCCACGGCGGTGTTCGAACCAACCCGCAGTCCTTCCCCGGTATCGTTGTCGGCGATGGTGTTGTGACGCAGGTCAGCGGTGACGCCCAGCCCCCAGATGTAGAGCCCGTCGCCGCCGCCGGCCTGGTTGGCGGCCACGATGTTGTTGGTCATGGTGAGGGCAGAGCTGCTGCCGCCCTGGAAGTACAGACCGCCGCCAAAGTCGTTGAAGCCAGCGGTGTTGTTCAGCAAGAGGTTGGCGTCCATAGCAACCCGGTCACACAGGTCGACGAACAGGCCGCCGCCGTTGTCGTTGGCCATGTTCCCATAGATCTGATTACTCGAAAGGGTGACATCGGCCTGGTACAAGTAGAGGCCGCCGCCGAAGGATGTGTTTAGCGGGGTCTCGTTACTGTAAATCTCGCTATATTCTATCTCCAGGACCCCACCGCTCACGTACCCACCGCCGCCACCATTGGTGCTCAAATTGTTCGCCGTGTTGTTATGGACCGAGACATGGGAAAGGATTGCGTCCGCATTGAGCAAGTAGAACCCGCCGCCCGACCCCCCAGCCCAGTTGTCATAGATCTCGCTCTCGGTCATATTGATGGTACAGCCATTGCAGTACACACCGCCGCTGTGGCTGCCGTTGGAGCGGTTGTCGTACACCAGAACTTGGACCAGCGAGAGGGATCCTCCGCTCACGGCGATGCCGCCGCCCTGGTTGCCGCCGCCCGAGACCTGGCTGCTGTACACCCGGGTGCGGGCCAGGGTGAGGTCAGCGTCCTCGGCATAGACCGCGCCGCCATCGCCAGTACCCAACAGGCCGTTGAACAGGCTGAACCCATCCACCGTCACCGTCGCCGGTCCCGCGACGTAGAGCACCCGGCCCGCCGCCTCCGCGTTCAACGCGGTGGGGTAAGCATCCGGATCCGCCACCAGCCAGTTGGCGGTCGTGTACCCACCCAGGATGGTGACGCTCTTGGAGATGTAGACGTTCTGCACCACGCCGGCACGGGTGTGCACGTCGGTGTAGACGCCGGTGACCACCTTGACCGTATCGTGCGGCTGGGCCTGGTCCACGGCGTACTGGACCGTCGCGCAGGGCTTCCAGTCTCGCAGGCAGTTGTTGCCGGTGCCCGTCGCGGGATCCAGGTCGGCGCCGACCGGTTCCTGGACCACGTAACGCGTCCCGGTGACCGGCAGGATCACCGTCTCCCACGCGGTCGAGTCAAAGACGGAACCGAACCGCCTCAACTGGGCGTCGTTGGTGATGACGGTGCCGGCGGCCAGCCAGGAGGTAATCCGGGCTGTGTAGGTGATGTACGCCTCGCCCGTGCTGACCGTGCTGCCGGTCCAGGTGATGGCGTTCTGGCTCGCCAGGTAGCCGCAACTGCCCACCGTGCAGGTCAGCACGTCGGTGCCGGGCGTGTGGGTCAGATGAAGCGGCAGGACGTCGGTGATCACCAGGCCAGAGTCCTTCGCATTCAGGTAGAGGGTGTAAGTGATGGTCTCACCGGCGATCGCCTCCGGCGGGCCGAGCTTGGTGATGCCCAGCGGGTACTCGTCCGCCCCGATGTCGAACCCTCCCAGGATGGGACGCCGGTCGCCATCAATGTCCTCGTGGATGCCGGCGTCCACCCCCGCATCTATGGCGGGCGAGCTGCCATCAATGTGGTAATCCATCCCGTCCGGATTCACGAACACTGGATCCTGGGTGATGTCCGGCGGGACGATGGTCAGGGTGCCAGCCGCCACGTTGTCGGTGTTGCTGTGCCACAGGGTCGCTTCCAGCGTGGCCGTACTGCCGGTCGTCACGTGGACGCCGACGGTGTGGCTGTAAAAGATGGTGTTGGTAAAACCGGCGCTTCCAGCGACCCTCACGCCGCCGCCAGCGTTGCGGGCCAACGTAGTATGAATCACCACCCCATCGCTGTCCGTCGTTCGCAGCCCCCATCCTCCGTTGTGAGCCAGGACGGTGTTGATCAGAGCGTACGTGCTGCCGTCCACGTCCACGCCGTCGCCGGTGTTGTCGTACACCCAGGCGCGCTCCAGGGTCAGGTCGCCCCCGCCCGTGACGCGGACGCCGTCGGCGCCGCCCACGATGTCGAACCCGACCACCCGCACCGCGCTGCCGGTGATCACCACACCGCCGTCCAGGGTGGTCGTGTAGAGCTGCGGCCCAAAGGACCAATCGCTCCTCCGGTAGCCGCCGATCAGCGTGACCGCCTTGGTGATCTGGGCCACCGGGCTGGTGCCGGTGTAGACCCCCTCGGCCACCCAGATCGTGTCGTCAGCCACCGCCTGGTCCACCGCCCGTTGCACAGTCTGGCAGGGCAGCCAGTCGAAATTGCAGCCGTTGGGGACCAGCTCGCCGTCCACGTCCACGGCATCCGCGCCATCCGGGGCGACGTAGCGGACGTTGGGCACCGCGGCGACCGAGATCGTCGTGGTGGGGGCGGGGTTGCGGTCTATCCAGACCACGTTTTCAACCACCGCGTCGCTGCCCAGCCAGCCGGTGACGACGGCCTGGAAGGTGATGGTCACCGCGTCGTTCCCGCTCACCGTGCCGTTCCACTCGACGGTCCGCGTCGTGGTGATGTATTTGCAGGTCGGCGCGCTGCACGCCAGCGACCCCGGAACGTAGGTCATATAGCTCCGCAAGGTATCGCTGACCGGGATCACCTGCGGAGTGCTCGAGTTGTTATCCACCCTGATGGTGTACGAGACGATCTCACCCGGCCCCACCGTACCAGGAGCCCCGGCCTTGGAGCCTCCCAGGCCGTACTCGTAAGCCCCAATGTCGTGACGACTACCGATGGGGCGGCTGTTCCCCTCGTAATCCAGGGCCGGTTGGACCGAGTTTGGATCTCCCGCGTCAATACAGGGGGATCCTTGCGTCAGGTGGAGGTCGTCGTTCTGCGGGTCGGCCAGCTTGGGATCCGCAGAGATGTCGGTCGGATAGGTGCAGGAAGTGCAGATGTAATCCGATCCGGCCGGCGTGTTCCCCCACACGTCGTTATACGCCAACAACGGCAGGGCGCCGGACTCGATAGCGATCCCACCGCCGCTGTTCTCCGCGACGATGGTGTTGCTGACGACCAGGGTGCCGCCAGTGTTCGCCAGGCCGCCACCGCCGCTGACGCTCCTGACCCGGTTGCCGTAAAAGGTATTGTTCCACACCTGGGGCATACCGCCGGCGTTACACAGACCGCCCCCATACGTCTCGGCGGTGTTGTCATAGAGCAGGTTGTTCCACACCCGCGCTTCGCCCCCTGCTAGGTAGACGCCACCCCCTCGGGCCGCCGTGTTGGTATAGATCTCGTTCCGCTCCAGGTGGAACGCGCCGCCGCCGCCATAGTAGACGCCGCCGCCGTCGCCCGTCGCCAAGTTGTCATAGAACACGTTCAGCGTGACGGTCGGCACCGCGCCGGCCTCGACGTACAACCCGGCCCCATCGCCGGTCACCCGTCCACCGACCAGATGGAATCCCTGGATCGTTGGGGTGACGCCAGCGCTGACGAGCACCACCCGCCGGACGCCCTGGCCATTCAACAGCGTCTGGTTCGCGCTGGGGTCAGACTGGCTGTAATCGTCGGCCCGATACCCGCCGGTCAGGATGACGGACTTGTTCACCTCCACCACCTGGGCCGCGTTGAGAGCGCCATAGTAGACGCCCTCGGCCACCCGGATCTCATCCTGGTGGGAGGCCTGACCAACCGCGTGCTGCAGTGTCCGGCACGGGGCGATCTCGTTGGTGCAGTTGTTCCGTTCGTCGAAACCGGTCGGCGCCACGTAGCGGGTGCCGGTGGTGTGGCTGATGGACACAGTATCAGAGAACGTTTTACCCTCGTTCGCGAAAGAGATAATGACCCGCGCCTGCTCTACATCGCCAGCGGCGGCCTCCGGCGGCACCTCGACCGTGACAGTAACCGGCCGCGTCCCCCCTGGTGGAAGCAGCGAGATGGCCGATGGCTGTACCGTGACGACGCTGAAATCTCCCTCGCCAGACAGCATGTACGTGGTCGTATAGTTGCCAATGTTTTCTAGCGTGTGGGTGAATTCCACCACCGCCGGCGGCTCCACACTGGTATGCTGAGGAGCTGGATACAGATCCACGTCATATCGGAGCGGCACGTTGATCATGTCAACCGCGCTGGCCACGAAACCGGAGAGCGTGTCGGTGGCCGTGATGATCGTGACGGCGGTCATACCCCAGGTCGCAGGCGGGATGACGAGACTGGCCGTGAAAGGATACCGCTCGCCCGGCTGTAGACTGACCCCGGTCGTCGGTATCACCGTGATCCATCCACCCAAGGTGTAGGTGAGGCCATAGTTCCCGGCCACGCCGCCGTCGTTGGTCAGGGTGTGATGCAGCGTCTCCTGGATGCCCGGATCCCGGTCCAGCGTATAACCTGGAGGAGGCTCGATCGTGGCGTGGGGCCGCCGCACCGTGGTCGTATCTATCACCGCGGCAGTCGGCGTGTAGGCCTGCGTATTGGCCGCATCCCACGCCGGCACGCCGGTCGTAGCCGTGACCCAGGTCCGGTTCGTCGTGGTGTACACGTCGGCCGGCACCGTCACCCAGACGGTGACGGGCCGGGAGGCCCCCGGGCCGACATCCTGCACCGGGTCCGGCTGGGCCGACACCAACCAGCCGTGTTCGTTCCACCAGGATAGATCGAACGTGTCGGTATACGTGCCCTCGTTCGTCAGGGTGTGGACGTACGAGACCGTGCCGCCCGTATAGGTCGTTGCGAACCCATCCGGGACGAACGACACGTCCACCACCTGGTTGACGACGATCGTATCAGTGATCCTATCCCCCTGCCCGCCGGGCACCGAGGCCGTGACGACGACCGGGCCCCAGAGCGTCTGGTCGGTGGGCGCGATGTCCACCGTGACGGTCAGCCGCGCGCTGCCCCAGATGGAGAGGTTCACGTTGGCGGGCTGCACCGTTGGCGTCAGGTTCCCATCCGCCTGCACACCTAGCAAAGAGATATTGCTGCTACAGTTCCCCAGGTTCTCTACCGTGTGCTGGAAGGATGCGACGCCTCCCACGCCGGAGGAAGAGGTCGCCCGGATGATCGGGCCATCGGGATCATAGGTCAGCTCCACGCCGTACACCGCGTCCACGATGGTGGTATCCAGCGCGCTGGCCTGGAAGGCGCTGCTGTAGCTGGACGTGGCGGTGATGACCGTCTCGTCCGTCGTGTTGCACTCCTGGTAGGGTACCGGCACCCGTACCCAGATGTCTCGCTCTCCATCGGGCGGCACGTCGATGGTCGAGTCGCCGCCGAACTGGGCGCCCCACTGGTCGGAGGTGAGGAGGAAGGAATCGGTATAGTTGCCGGTGTTGGTCAGGGTGTGGGCAAAGGTCACCCATCCCTGCGTGCGCAGCCCCGGCGCGGCCGTCTCCGTATACCCGGCCGACAGGGCGACGCCCGGCCGCTGGTTGACGATGGCGATGTCGGTGACGGTGTCGCTGATGACGGGGTTGGAATGGGCAATCGCGCTGGCGACGACCAGGTCCTCCGGCGCCAGCGTCGGGTTGGCAGCGGCCGAAGGGACGAAGAGGGTGACGAGCACGGTGGTCACGTTGCCCGTCGCGGCCGGCAGGGCCACCGTCGGCGTCGGCCAGATCGTGACCAGCCATCCCTCCCGACTGGCGACGGTCAGCGTGAACGTATCCGGGCCGTTGCCCTGGTTGGTCAGGGTGTGGGTAAAGACGACCGCCTTGTCGGACCCAGACGTGTTCTCCACCCGGACGGCCGGGCGCTCGATGTCGTCGAAACTGGGCGCCAGGCTCACGTTCGTAATCCGCGTGACCGTGGTCGTGTTGACCACCGAGCGGGTCAGGGTCGGCATGCTCTCCGAGGTGGCGGTGATGACCAACCGGTCCACGTCGCCGCCAAAGGCGGTCGGAATGGCCGGCACGGTCACCGTGACGCGCACCGTGGCTGTATATCCCGGAGGCTTGGGCGCCGGCCAGCCGCCCAACCGGACGGTCGGCCAGGGCGAGATCTCGACCGGCCAGCCCCGGCTGGAGGCGTAGGAAAAGCGGAAAGAGTCGGTATAGTTGCCGGTGTTGCTGATCAGGTGCGTGTAATAGACCTTTTGCCCCGGCAGCGCACTGTCGGCGTTGTCGCCCTCGAACTCGAGACCGTGGTCCCAGTTGGCGACGGTGACGTCGGTCGCGGTGTCGTACACGCTGGGATCGCTGTCGGAGGTGGCGGTAATCGTCGTCGTGTTCGCCTCGACGCCGGCAGCGCAGTTGGGGATGGTGATCGTCACGCGCACGGTGGCCGTCATCCCCTGGTTCAACGGTCCAATGCTCGACAGTGACAGCACCGTTCCAGCGTTCCAAAAATTAGGAATGCAGTTAGCGGATCCGCTGTTCGACATACTGAGGGTGAACGAGTCCGCATAGTTGCCGGTGTTGGTCAGCGTGTGGACGTACACCACTTGATCGGTACCCGAGTTCGTCCCCCATCCCATCCGGTCCGGCTCCAGCGAGACGGCATAGGCCAACCCGACGGTGGTGGTGTCCACGGCCGTGGCATAGACCGGCACGTACACGCCGGGGTCCGCCTGGGCGACCAGCGAGGTGGCGGTCACGACCGTCGTGTTGGTGGTGCCGCTCAGCTCGTTGGTGGGCGTCATACGCAGGTGGACCGTCGCGGTGCTCGCCTGTCCCAGCGTGATACTGACCGGCTGGGTGGAGCTGCCGTTCAGGGTGACGTCCCAGCCGGGCAGCTCGTTCTCCCACGTCAGCTCAAAGGTATCGGTATAGTTGCCCAGGTTGTGCAGCTCGTGGGTGTAGGTCAGGGGTTGGTAGGGCGCGCCCACCTGGGCGGCCGTCGGCGGGACGAACGCCACGTCCACGTACTGGAACTCGTCCACTCCCATATCGGGCCAGGCCCCCATCCAGCGCGGCTGGCCGTCCAGATCGGAGGGCAGCCGCGCGATGTCCACGCCGTCGCCGGCGTCAATGCACGGCGAGTCCTCCCGCAGGTGGAAATCCCCCGCCGCCGCGTCCAGGAACAGCGGAGCGACGGAGAGGCTGCGGCTCCCACTCGTCACGTTGGAGCCGTAATTCCCGCTGGCGTTCTGCCACACGTCGTTGTAATCCACGGTGATGGCGCTGTCGCTGTTGATGCCCCAGCCGGCGCCGCTGACGACGATGGTGTTGCTGATGCTCGGCAGTCCCCCGGCGACGTAAACCCCGTCACCGCCGCTGGCGTGGAAGGTGTTGTGCCACACCAACGGGCTGCCGCCGACAGTATGGAACCCAGCCCCCTGGCTGCCGGACGTGTTCCCGTCGAACACGTTCGACCAGACGCGGGGGGAGGCGCCGCTGTTGCCCAGGTTGTAGAACCCACCGCCCCGACCGGCAGCCGTGTTCTCCTGAAAGACATTGTACCGCACCACCGGGTCGCCCTTATAGTTGTAGAACCCGCCGCCGTTCAACCCGGCGGTGTTGTTCTCCAGACGGTTCCGTTCCAGCGTCGGGCTGCCCGAGGCGTTGTACACGCCGCCGCCGTGATTTACGGCCGCCGTGTTGCTGAGGATGCGATTCTGCCTCAACACGGGCGATCCCACGATGTAGACGCCGCCGCCGGGACCATTGAGCTGGCCGTTTTGCAGCGTGAATCCCTCGACCGTCGGATTGCCAAAGATATAGAGCACCCGGCCCTGCTGTCCGGCGTCAATCGTGCTCACGTACACGTCCGGATCCCGGGTCGAGTAGGAGACGTCGTCCAGGTATCCCCCCAGCAGGTAGATCGGTTTGTTGATCGTCACGTCGTGCTCGGGGTAGGCGCCCTCGGCCACCTTGATGGTGTCCCCGTTGCTGGCCTGGCTCACGGCGTGGCCCACGCTGCGGCAGGCCTGGCCCATGACCCGGCAGTTGTTGAGGGTGTCAGTCCCCCACGTCGCCACGTACCGCTCGCCAGAGACGTAATTCACCGTCGTGCGATCCACCGCCGACGCGCTGGCCGGCCCCGAATCGCTGGTCGCCGTGATGACCGTCGTCTCGACGGCCCCGCCGGCGGCCGTGCCCGGCAGGGTGACCGTCACGTAAATCTGGGCGGAAAATCCCGCTCCCAAACTCACCTGAGCGGGAGAAACCTGCACCCAGGTCGGGTTGCTGCTGGACGAGTCAATCGTAAAGGTATCCGCGGCATTGCCGAGATTGGTCAGGGTGTGGACGTAGACCACCACGGTGCCCGGATTGGCATTCTTTTGATCCGAGGCCGGCGTCAGGTCCGCCCCCCACTCGCGGCTGACGTCAATGACGCCCACCGCCTCATCCTGAAAGTAATCCGGGCTGGACTGGGAGCTGGCGGTCAGAGTGATGACGACTTGCGTCCCACTGTCGGCGTCCGCCGGCACGCTGACGGCCACCGGCACCGCGACCACGCTGCCGGCCGACAGGGTGTAGACGCTCTCGTACCCCACGCCCCAATCCTGCGCGCTGCCGGTCCCACTCAACGCCAGGGTGTGGGTGAGCAGGTAGGAATCCGGCAGCGTGCCGCTGTTGGTCAGGTAATGGGTATACTCGATCACCTGGTTGGGGTCGGCCGTGCCGTACTGATCCGGCCCCAACTGGACCCCCAGGTAATCCACGGCCTCGTCGGCCCCGATGTCATATTCCGCGGATATGGGCCGCGCGTCCCCCTCAAAGTCCAACGTCAGGCCGGTGTTCGGATCGCCAGCCTGGATGGCGGGCGACCCTGGCTGGAGGTGAAAGTCCCCCCCGCTCACGTTCACAAAGGAGGGCGGCTCGTGGATGTCGCCCGTCCCCTCGCTGGCTGTGCCGCCGTAATCCCCGCCCGTGTTCTGCCAGACGTTGTTGTACGCCAGGGAGGGGCTGCCGGCGGCCGCATAGATGCCCCCACCACTGGTGCTGCTCACCACGATGGTGTTGCTGACGACCGGGGCGCCGCCGCCGAAATAGATGCCGCCGCCGCTACCCGTGGCCGCGTTCTCGACAAAGGTGTTGTTGTACAGGCGGGGATTCCCCCCCACGGCGGCGAACCCACCGCCGTTGCCCGTGGCGGCGTTGGTGTAGAACACCACGTTCTGAATCGTGGGGCTGAGGGGCGCGGCGACATAGATGCCGGCCCCATCGCCGGTGACGCTGCCGTCCCGGACGATCAGCTCGCCGATGGTGACCGTGCTCGTCTTGGTGCCGGTGATATAGATCACCCGCCCGACGCCCGCCGGCTGCAACGTCGTCGTCGTGATGGGAGCCGTCCAATGGGTGGGGGAGTAGCCGCCCCGCAGCGAGAGGGAATGGCTGATCGCCACCGCCCCCTGGCAGGTCCCGGCCACGTGGATCTCGGACCCCACGGTGGAAGAGACCACGGCTGCCTGCACCGTGGGGTAGACCTGCCCGCCGTCCAACCGGGCGAAGCAATCGCCCGTGTACCGCTCATAGGCCCCCATATCGGGTCCGGCGCCAAAGAAGCGCGCCCGGCCGTCGTAATCGTAGGCGGCATAATCATCTGGATCGGCCGTGTCCTCGCAGGGCGAGCCGTCCTGCAGGTGGAAATCCCATGCCGCGAGGTTCACGAACAGGGGGTCCTGCGAGATGCTGTTGCTGCCGCCATTGCTGTCGCCCCCAACGTTGCCGTAAACGTCACAGTAGTCGCACATCGCACCGTTGTCCAGGCCCGCGCCCATGGTGCTAAAGACGACAATGTTGTTGCGAATGATGGGCTCGCCGCCCTTCTTGTAGATACCGCCGCCATTGATAGTGCCCCGGTTGCTGGAGAAGGTGTTGTTCTCTATCGTCAGGTTGACTTCTGAAGCATCATAGAAGAGGCCGCCGCCATACTCGGCGGTATTGGTATAAAAGAGATTGTTCCGCACGTCCAACGTGTGGCCTGGCCACATCACGACGTGCAGCCCGCCGCCGCCACGAGCAAGGTTGCCGTGAATGGCATTGCCCTCGACCACCGGCGTCGAAGCCGTGCCGTTCGGCGCACCGACGCATAGACCACCGCCCTCAGCGTTGACCCGGTTGTCGTAAATCTCGTTCTCGCGCACTTGGGAGCAATTGTTGACCCCATCCACGTAAACGCCGCCGCCGCCGTCATTGGCGGTAGTGCTGGACACATAGTTGTCGTAAATCCGGTTTTCCTCGATCTCGACGCTGGCCTGGAGCACGAAAATGCCCCCGCCCCGCGTGGCAGCCGTGTTGCTGCAGACGTCATTATCCCAGATGCGGCTGGTGACGTTCGGGTTGACATAGATGCCGCCCCCGTTATTGGTCGCGGTGTTGGTCGAGATGTGGTTCGCCTGGATCACTGTGGGGTCCCCGCTCCCCTCCAGGTAGACCCCGCCGCCGTTGTCGGCGCTGTTGCTATGGACCCGGTTCCCCGCGACGATGGCATCCCCCTGGACGTAAATCCCACCGCCGGAAGCGCTCGCTGCCGTGTTGGAGTAGACCTCGTTGTCCTGCACCGTGGGAAACACGTCGTTGCCCGTCCCGTCGTTGATATAGATGCCGGCGCCCTTCCCACCCCCACCAGTGCGGTTGCCGTACACCCGGTTGTGCTGGACCACCGAGGCGCCGCTGCGGTGGACGGCGATCCCGCCGCCGGCGCTGGCATTGAATCCGTTCCGCACGTCGAACCCCTCCACCGTCGCCTCCGTCTCCCAGACCAGGACGCCGCGCCCCTGCCCCTGGGCGTCCAAAACCGTGCGGTGGGCGGTCCAGTCCGGATCGTTCCAGTTGGTCAGGGTGTAGCCGCCCCGCAGCGTCAGTGCGCGGTTGATGTACACCGTCTGGGAGGTGGTCCCACGGTATTCCACCCCCAGGCAGACCCCGGCCACCTTGACCAGGTCCCCGGCGGCGCTGCTGTCCACGGCCGCCTGCACCGTGGTATAGACTTGTCCGCTGCCCACCCGGGCGAAGCAGGTCCCGGTGTAGAACTCGTGCGCGCCAATGTCGGCCCGGGCGCCAAAGGGACGGGCGTAGCCATCGTAATCGTCCGCCACGTAAGCCGTGGGGTCCGCCCGGTCAATACATTCGGATCCCCCTTGCAGGCGGAAATCGGCCCCACCCGCGTCCTGGAACAGGGGGTCGAAGCTGATGTCGTTGGCCGGAATGCTGCCCCCCATGCCCCCATAGTTGTTCGGCAAGTTGCCCCACACGTCATTGTACTGGGGCAGATAGCTGCCGTCGCCGCGAAAGATGCCGCCGCCATTGACCAGCGCCACGTTGCTGACGACGATGGAGGAGCTGATGACCGGCGTGCCCCGGAAATAGATGCCACCGCCCGTCTGGGAGGCCTGGTTATCATAAAACGTGTTGTACCGCACGACCGACGAGCCGCTGCTGAGGTAGACGCCGCCGCCGTCGGTGGCTGTGTTGGCGTAAATGAGGTTGTTCTCCAGCACCGCGGATCCGCTGGCCACGTACACCCCACCGCCGCTGTTCGTCGCGTCGTTATCGTAAATCCGGTTGCGCCGCACCACCGGCGAGCCTCCGCCGGCCGCCACGTAGACCCCGCCGCCCAGGGAGGCGCTGCCGCTGTGAATGTGGAACCCCTCGATCACGGGGTCGATCCCCATGATGATGTGCACCACCCGGTTCGCGTTCTCTCCATCCAGGTAGGTGGGATGGGCGTCCGGGTCCGAGGTCGTCCAGTCGGTCGTGGCGTAGCCGCCCCGGATCGTGACCGTCTTGGTGACGTGGAGGACGTACCCGTCGCTGTTGTCGTCCGTGTACGTCCCTGCAGCGACCTTGATCAGCGCGCCCTCTGGCTCCGCGCCGACCGCGGCCTGGATCGAGGTGTAGGGACAGCCGGCGCTGCAGACCGTGACGACGGAGGTCGGCTCCACGCCGCTGCCGCCGCCGTTGCTCAGGGGCGCCAGGGGCGTCCTGCCGGCCGGCGCCGGCGCCGCTCCGGCCCCGGTCTGCCGCTCCGGCAGCGCAGGCTGCACCGCCGAGTCGAGCACCCCATCGTGCGGCGCCGCGAGGACCGCTTCCGGCTCACCGCTCAGCGCTCCCAATACACCCAGCAGGCCAACGATGGCCAGCCCCAGAACCAACGTGATGTGAACAACGGCCTTTTTACTCATTTTTCCTCCTTGCTCATTACAGTGTGAGGATCAGACGTACAAGCATGCAGCGACCTGTCATTCCCAAGTCTCGAGGAACGTGTAAAACGGATGGAACGCACATTTGCACTCGTCGAGGTCACCTCGCGTCACCCCCCTGCGCAAATCGCGTCTAACTGTGGGGCTTCCTTTCGTGGTACAGGCGAGGCAGCCACCGGTAGACGGCTTGCTGACAACAATGTCCAGCCTGTCATCATCACCCATCATGGCAAAACAACTGTATTTTACACGAGAAGCCCCTATCGCACAAGTCGAACCCGCCACCTTTAAGGCTTTCTTCACCCGCAGGCAGCAATTCCCGTTTTAGCATCGCCGTCACACATTTGACGTTCGTAGTGGCGACTTTAGTCGCTTCTATTGCGCAAACAGCGACTAAAGTCGCTACTACGAACTCCATAACGGGAATTGCTGACCCGCAGGCAAAAGCAGTTCTCATAGTAACACATACCGGGAGGCCCGTCCATGTTTTTTAAGCCATCGCCCCATCTTTTTAAGAAATCGGCCTGGCTCATGGAACCAGGGAGCTATTGACAATCCCCCGCCCCTATATTATACTCCCCATGACTCCCCAACCCATGCCACATTTAGGAGGAAAAAATGTTCGAGCATGCCTTTATACCCCCCAGTTTCCAGCGCCCCGCCGCCTCATCACCCCGCCGCGCTGTCCGCCGTTTGTTCTCGGTCGGCCTGGCCGTGATG
>Ga0209614_1000615_pt1 | contig 30325 bp, 21 predicted proteins | sample BlaSprsedimmetaG_FD_185484 | JGI IMG/M metagenome (GOLD analysis project Ga0209614, IMG submission 185484) | Hot spring sediment bacterial and archeal communities from California, USA to study Microbial Dark Matter (Phase II) - Blank Spring... ... | reverse complement strand
TTCCTCTAGCGGTGGGGTGATGGCCTCTGGTTCCCCAAATGTGACCCAGCCGAATGCCGTGGGTTCTGGTTCTGTTATCTCTATTTCTTCGACGGCTGCAATCTCTGCTTCGATGTCGGCGGCGGCTATCCATTCGGGCGGTTCGCTCGGTTCTGGCTCGGGCAGAGGTGTTGGTGGCGCTTCCGCTTCCTCCTCCATAGTTTCTATGGGTGGGATGATGGCCTCTGGCTCTTCGAACGTGATCCAGTCAGGCGCTTCCGGTTCAAGCTCTGGCGGAGGGACGAGCTCGGTCGGCGTGGGTGGCGGCGCTTCCGGCGGGGCGAGTTCCTGCATCCAATCGGGGATCTCGGCCGGTTCCGGTGCGGCCTCGACGGGCGCTGGGGGCGGTTCTTCGACTGGCGGTGGTTCGGGTTCTGGAGCGGGAGGTCGGGCGGGAGCGGGGCGGCCCATAATCTCGGCCAGGCGGGTCTCGGCCTCAGCCTCGGCCAGGGCCTGAAGCTCTTCCTCCTTGCCGGCGGCGAGCTGTTCCAACCAGGCCAGGGCGTCGTCGCCGGAGGGCATCTCGCCTTCCTCCATCAGCCAGGCAGGGAGGGCCTCTTCTTCCGCTTCGGCGGGTGGCGGCGCTTCTGGCGGGGCGAGTTCCTGCATCCAATCGGGGATCTCGGCCGGTTCCGGTGCGGCCTCGATGGGCGTCGGGGGCAGTTCTTCGACCGGTGGGGCGAGTTCCTGCATCCAATCGGGGATCTCGGCCGGTTCCGGTGCGGCCTCGATGGGCGTCGGGGGCAGTTCTTTGGCCGGCGGGGCGAGTTCCTGCATCCAGTCGGGGATCTCGGCCGGTTCCGGTGCCGACGTGGGTTGCGCGCCATATTCCGGTGGGCCGACCGGCTCAGTTCCCATTTCGGCGAGCCAATCTGGAACTGGCTCACCTGCTGGCTCATCCTGGTATTCCAGCCCCAGCGTGGTCAGCCAGTCGGGGGGATGCTCCTCACCGGGGACGGCGGCCGGTTCTGCGGCAAACTCGTCGCCAATACCAGCTAGCCAGTCTGGGATCTCCTCAGCTGGTGGCGGGGCTTTTTCTGCCGGTGGTGGTTCGGCTTCCAGTTCAGGAGGGGCAAGAGGAGGTTGGGGGGGCATCGGTTTCTCTGCTGCGCCCAGCTCTGCACCTATGCCAGCAGCTTCGCCCTCGTCCGCCGCTTGTTCCAGCCAGGATGGGATTTCGATTTGTGTTTCCAGGGCGGCTTTTGTATCGAGCAGTGCGGCAGATATTCCATCGGCTGGTGTTTCCGGCTGAGCGGCCTCTGCCTCGACCATCCAGGCCGGACGTTCTTCTATCGTGGCTGTAGGACGTTCCAGCAGGGTGACTTGCACATCTCGTGGCAGCAGTGGGGACGCATCGCCGAAAACTGCCTGAGCCATTCGATTTTCTGGGTCCAGGGCCTGGGATGTTTTCAGGTACGTATCTCCTTCCTCTCGGCCGCTGCTGGTCCAGATTTCGCCCAGAATAAGATTTGCCTTGATGCAGTGAGGCAGTTGATCCAGGATTTGGCGGCAGACCTCGGATGCTTCGAGCCGCTGCTCATTATGCCATAGAGCCTCGGCCAAGGTAGCGGCCAGGTCAAACCGGTCGGGGTGTTCAGCCCACAGAGAGCCGAGTTCCTTGACGGCTCGCGGGAGTAGATTGCCCCTGAGGTAAAGACGGGCCAAAGCGGCGCGGGTGAGTTCAATTCGGTGAGGCTCGAAACCATCTCTTTGACCGTAGAGATTACGCAGCGCTGCTTCCACTACTTCGTTGTCGGCCGCCAGCTCGAAAGCGAGTTCCAGGTAATATGTGGCGGCGTCGAGATCGCGCTTTTGGCTGTATACCTCGCTCATTCCTACCCAGGCGATCAGGTTTTCAGGATCAGCGCTGAGTACACGTTGGAACATGTCAATGGCTTCTTCGTGCCGCCTTGATTCGAGCATCGTCTTGCCCAATAACTGGTAGGTTTCTATGTGCTTGGGGTATTGCCTCAGGATATGCATGCCGTGGGCCTCGGCCTCCTGGTAAAGACCCTGCTCGACCATTGTCTCAATTCGCTCGCAATACTTTTGTAGGGAAATCTCGGCCATTGTGCCCCCTATGTTCACTCGAGTCGGGATGGATTCTAACGACGTTTACTGGCCCGTTTGGGCCTCTCATTCTGTTTTATACACGTCAGCCTTAGCCAGGTTGCGTTGGGGTGTTCTTGGGCAGACAGTTAGATTATGCAATGTCTTGCGCAAAAAGTCAATTCAGATGGTGCACTTGCTTCAATTGGGCGATCAACGAGTCCACTGGGGGTTCGGGTTGTGGGGAGGGGCCCAGTGGATCTGTGATCGTCTCTTCACCTAGCATGGCGAACAGCGAGTTCAGGACGCCGTAGGCGAGGACGTCTAGCTGGTATCCTCCCTCCAGAGTGAAGACGATCCGACCATTGCACAGCGTGTTCGCCATTTGTACCAACTCTTGGGCCAGCCGGGCGTAACCTGTCAGCGAGAGGTTCATCTGAGCCAGGGGATCGCTCCAGTGAGCGTCGTAACCGGCTGAAACCAGGATCAAGTCCGGTTGGAAACGTTCTATCAGCGGCCAGACCAATTCGGTCATGATCTGGGCATATCCCGCGTTCCCTACCCGGGGGGGGAGGGGGACGTTGAGCAGGGTTCCGGCACCATCAGCGTCGCCAGTCTCGCGCCAGTGACCGGAGCCAGGGTAGTAGGGATACTGGTGGGTGGAGAAGTAAAAGACGTTGGTATCGGTAGAAAAAGCGTCCTGAGTGCCGTTGCCGTGATGGACGTCAAAGTCGGCAATAAAGACGCGCGTCACGTGGTCCCTTGCCAGGGCAGCCCGCGCGGCTACGGCGACGTTGTTAAAGAGGCAGAAACCCATGGCGCGGGTGGGGGTGGCGTGGTGGCCGGGCGGTCGTACCAGGGCGAACCCGTTGTCTATATCGCCGGACAGCAGGGCTTCGACGGCTCGCACCACACCGCCGGCGGCCATCAGCGCGGCCTCGTAAGAGCGGGGGGAGGTATAGGTATCTGGATCGAGATGGCGGCCGGATTGGGCGGCGTGTCGAACCTGTTCGATGAGGGCCGGGGTGTGGACGCGCTCCAGTTCTTCCAGCGTGACCGGGCGGGGTTCCAGCGGCGTCAGCCGTGACAGCACGTTCTCCATCTCGAGTACCCTGAGGATGCGCTCGAGACGCTGGGCATTTTCGGGGTGAGAGGGCCGGTCGTGTTCCAGATAGATTGGGTCGTAGACATAGGCTGTATTCATCTCTCCTCCTGACGTGCATTCCGAGGACCAGTATAGTGATTATACCCGCCTGGGCCGAGGTGTCAACAGAGCGTATCCAGCGGGGGTGAAAATGAGGGTGGAGGGGATGCTCGAAGGTCGCGGGTTATCTCCGTGCGGGGGTCTTTTTGCGGCCCGAGACGCCGCCTCGGTACGGCGGAACCAGAATGGCAAAGAGAGTGCAGCGGCTTACGTCTAGCATGCGCGTCGCCAGGCGCGGATCCAGTTCTTCGATGGGGGTCGCGGTGGTGATGACGGTCGGTAGCTGGGCATTGTACCGGTAGTCGAAAATCTGGTACAGCTTTTCCCGGGCCCAGGGGGTGGCGGATTCCGTCCCCAGATCATCGAGGATGAGGAGCGGAGCGCGGCGTATCTCTTCGAACCGCTGGTCGAAGGTGGTGGCGCTCTGGGGTGTGAAAGTGGCCCGCAGGTGATCCAACAGGTCGGGAACGACAATGAACAGGGCCGGCTGTCCCCGTTCGATGCGATGGTTGGCGATGGCGGCGGCCAGGTGGGTCTTGCCGATGCCATAGATGCCGGTGAAGGCCACCCACCCACTCGGTTGCTCGGCAAATCTGCGGGCGATGGTCAGAGCGCGTTTGAGGTTTTCTTCGTCACCAGGCGTCAGCTCTCCGTGGCGCAGGTCAAAGCTCTCAAAGGTTTGGTAGGTGTGAAGGCTCAGGCTGCTGAGGTCGGATTGATCCTGTGCGACGCCGGCGCGGCGATAATCGGGGGCGGTGATGGAGACGATGCGGGCGAGGTCCGGGTCCACCAGGCGAGACCGGAGCCGCAGGGGGATTTCTTCCAATTCGTGGTTGGTCGTGACGACGGTGGGAAGGCGGGCGTTGTAGCGATGGTTAAAGATCTGGAACAGTTTTTCCTGGGCCCACGCGGTGCTGCTTTCGGTGCCCAAGTCATCGAGGATGATGATGGGGGCTTGGCGCACCTCTTCGAATCGGGAGTCGTAACTGGAGAGGCTGGTGGGAGAGAAGGCCGCGCGTAGGTGGTCCAGCAGGTCGGGGACGGTGATAAAGAGCACGGGGTGGCCCTGCTCGATGCAGGCGTTGGCGATGGCGGCGCCCAGGTGGGTCTTACCACAACCGTAGCCTCCCTTCAGGATGAGCCATCCCTCCGGGTTTTGGGCAAAGCTGCGGGCCTCTTCGTAGGCCCAGCGCAGATTTTTACGTTTTTCAGCGGGCAGCCCGTGTCCTTCCGGGGCAAAGGTCTCGAACGTCATCCGGGAGAGGGTGTGCAAGTCGCCCAACGCGCGCAAGGAGGAGAGTCGTCGTTGGGCCAATTGGTCGAGCTGACATTGACAGGGGGCCAGCTTGCCAAAGTCGGGATGGCCGATCGGCACGTTTGTCCGCAAGTACCCAATGCCCTTGCAGATGGGGCATTCCTCTGCGGCGTCTGGCTCGGCCGGTGCGGGCCGATCAGTGCTCGATGTATTCACCATATTCTCCTTCGATGTACCGTCTCCGGTCTGCATCGTCAGAACGTCGAGGGATGTCTTTCCCTTTGCCCTCTGTGCGCCAGCGCTCCAGGATGGCGCGGACGTAGCTCCACTTGCGAATGTTCTGCGAGACGGCTTCCTGGAAGGCCTCGGTGATCCAGTGAGCCGGATAGTCCTGTTCCGCCTGGCGCAGTTCGTCGGCGATGAGGGGAGTGAGCAGGCCGATGTTCTGTTCGTACAGGGTAAAGATGTTGGGTCGGCCGGCCGATTCCAGTTCGTCAGGCCACTCCCCTCGGGCGATGGCCTCGACGGCGGCCCGTCCTTTGGGGGTATTGGCAAAGTAGAGCGCGTCTGCCAGCGCGCCAGTGGGTCGTTCGACCGCCAGCAGGGTGCCGCGTTCGATGGCGCGGGCCAATGCCTGTTCCAGCGTGGCAGCGGAAGGGGCCGGCAGGCCAGATAGCAGAACTTGGTCCTGGAGCAGGTCGGCGTGGCGGAGGTAGCGCACTTTGCCCGTCTGGCGTCCCAGCCGCCACAGGACGTGCAGGGTGAGCTTGAGTTCGGCCAGATCGTTGATGAGGGGTACGAGCTCGGTAAAGACCGCTTCTGGTAGGCCGACGATGCGAACTTGACCGGAGGGGAAACCGCTGAACGTCTTCATCGTCTTAGCCAAAGGTTACCGGCTGCTGACGGGTCTCGGCGTCCAGGAATTGAGCCAGGCGATTGCGGAAAAAGAGTTGGATGGTGCCGGTGGGCCCATTCCGGTGTTTGGCGACGATGATGTCGGCGATATGCTGCCTCTCGGTCTCTGGGTGGTACAACTCGTCCCGATAGATGAACATCACCACGTCGGCGTCCTGTTCTAAACTTCCACTTTCTCTCAGATCTGCGAGCACCGGTTTCTTGTCGGTGCGCTGTTCGACGGCCCGGGAGAGCTGCGAGGCGGCCACTACCGGCACGTCTATCTCGCGGGCCACGGCCTTGAGCGAGCGCGAGATGTAAGAGACCTCCTGCACGCGGTTCTCGGAGCGGATATCCCCCGTCATCAACTGGAGATAGTCCACCAGCACCAGGTCCAGCCCGTGTTCCGAGTGGAGGCGGCGGACTTTGGTGCGCAGTTGCAGGGCCGAGATGGAGGGGGTGTCATCAATAAAGATGGGCAATTCGGCGAGCTTGCCGGTGGCCTGGACAAAGAGGGGCCACTCTTCGTCGCGCAGCTCGCCCATGCGGAGTCGTTGAGAATCAATGCCGGTCTCAGCGGACACGATGCGCTGTATGATTTGCTCCCCCGACATCTCCAGGCTAAAGATCGCGACGTGCATACCGTGCCGGGCGGCGTTGCGGGCGAAAGAGAGGCAGAGACTGGTCTTTCCCACCGAGGGACGGGCAGCGACGATGATAAAGTCGGAGCGCTGCATTCCCCCTAGCAGCCGGTCTATGTCGACAAAGCCGGTCGGAACGCCCAACGGCTCACCCTGATGGGCGTGCAGGTACTCGATGCGGTCGTAATAGCTGCGGATAATATCCTGGATGGGCGTCAGATCGCGGGTGATGCGCCGCTGGGAGACGTTGAAAAGCGCCTGCTCGGCCTGGTCGACCGTCTCGTCTACGTCGTCACCCTCCTGGTAGGCCAGTTGAGCGATTTGAGAGGCCGCGTTGATCAATCGTCGCCGGATGGCGGCCTGTTCGACGATGTGTCCATACGCTTCGACGTGGATCGCGCTGGGCACGGCGTTGATGAGGCTCGTGATGTAAGCGGTGCCGCCGATCTCTTCCAGGCGTTCCCGCCGTTCCAATTCGTCACACAGCGTCACAAAATCGACTGGTTCGCGCCGTTCGTGCAGGGCCAGGATGGACTCGTAAATCCAGGCGTGCTTCTGGATGTAGAAATCCTCGTTTTTCAAGAAAGGAGTGACGCGGTAGAGCGCTTCCGGGTCAATGAGGAGAGAGCCGAGGACTGCTTCCTCGGCCTCTACATTCTGAGGGACCATTTTGTCGGGAGTTGCCATATTTTTCCGCAGAACCTAGGGCTATGACAGAGGAGGCTCCCCAACTCTCGTGTTTACTGGAGAGGGAGGTCGTCCAAGTCGAGCGTGTTGATAAAATCCCGGAAGGCCGAGATCTCTTCGTCACTCATCTCTGCGTTCACGTCGGTCTCTGGAGTAATGCCGGCCTCCGCCATAACATTTTCTTCGACATAGATTGTGGCATTGGCACGCACCGCCAGGGCGATGGCATCGGAGGGACGCGAGTCTATTCTGATTTGCCGACCGTTCAGATTGACCATGATGTAGGCATAGAACGTGTCGTTGCGCAGATCGTTTACGGCGATGTGAGAGATTTCTCCACCCAGTTCAGCGATAGCGTTATTGAGCAAGTCGTGGGTCAGAGGACGAGGGACCTGGATGTCTTGCAGGCGGATGGCGATGGCCTCGGCTTCGTACCGTCCGACCCAGATGGGGAGGAAGCGATCAGAGTCGAGGTCTTTGAGGATGATGACGCGGTGCTCCGACATCAGGCTGGCCCGAATGCTATCGATTTGTACTTTGATCATGACTTTCTCTCCTGGTAACTGCCCACCGCAGAGAGACGATTCGTTTCTCTGCCAAAACATACCGCTCTGCTTTCTTGGCGGTGGATTGGAGTCTGGCTGAGTGATTACATCTCCTGGTGATAGGGGACCGTTTATGGATGAATTATACCACTGACCTATAGCAGATGGCAAATGGACCAGAGGGGTGCGGTGGGGAGACGGGGTCGTTATCTCAACCGGATCGGTTTTATTATTCCTTTGACTGAATTGTTGCCTTTTCGAGACCTGGGCGCGTTAGAATGAAGACTGGTCACGAGGCCCTGTGTGTAGTTTGACAATGGCACATTAGCGTAAAACCACGCTTGTGGCGCAAACGCCCGGCTACGGAGCAGCGCCCGATGAATCGGGCCTAGGAGCCCCGTTCACGGGGCGAAAGCTCTGTAGCCGGGGCACTTGGTGCCCCGGCGGGCCTTGCCCGGGAACTAGGCCGCCAAAGTTAGAATGTGCCATTGTCAAGGTAAAAGTCCAATGGGAGATGGATGGACAAATTTTGGGCTGAACCCTGGATATCCGGATTTAGAGGTCGCATACCGGTGAACGCCTTCCGTGGGTCTGGCGTGTCATCTCCAAGCGTTAAACTTGAGAAAGGTGCATTGATAGCAAGAGTGGAAAGTACGAGTTCTATTCGTGTGTTGTTGGCCGACGATCATTCCCTGTTTCGTGGGGGCGTGGCCAATGTTCTGAACAGCCAGGCGGATTTTGAGGTCATTGGTGAGGCGGGGGATGGCCTGGAAGTACTGGTCAAAGCGCGGGAGCTGAGACCGGATCTTGTTTTGATGGACATCAGAATGGCGGGGTGTGACGGTCTGGAGGCTACCCGGCGAATCAAGCAAGAACTACCCGATGTGACCATTATGATGCTGGCGGTGCGCGACGAGGATGAGAGGTTGTTCCAGGCGATCAAGAGTGGCGCCCAGGGCTATCTCCTGAAAAGTATTCGATCGTGGAATCTGGTGGAACTGCTGCGTGGGGCGATGCATGGGGAGGTGACTATCACCCCGGCGCTGGCCCGTTGGATGTTGGACGAGTTTCACAGCCTGAACCAGCAGCCCCACAAGGTGACGGATAACGGGGAGACAGACATCACCACGCGGGAGAAGAGCGTGCTCAGTCTGGTGGCCGGGGGCGCGACCAACCAGCAAGTTGTAGAGGAACTGCGCATCAGCGAACAGACCGTCAAGAGTCACCTGCGCGACATTCTGACCAAGTTGCAGCGCGGACGATGTCACGAGGCAGCTCCGTACACGATGCGAGAGGGGATGATCATCCCACCCAGCAGTGCATCCTCTCGGTCCAAGCTGGAACGACCATCACCCCAGAACCAGTAGCTCTCGCAGAGGCCATTGATCATTCTGGTGAAAGGGCTGGTCTCAATCACCGATTTTCTTTACGTGCCCGACGCCGCTGATGTCCTGGCGCACGGTCGGGCTGCCCACGTACTCGACGGCCCCCCCGCCAGTGATGGTGACGTCCAGCTCGTCGCTCACGCGCAGGGTGGCGGACCCCAACCCGCTGAGTGCCACGTCAGCCCGACTGCTTTCCAGACCGCGCGCTTGGTAGTTGCCCCCGCCGGAAATGTCAACCTCTTGAGTCTCCACTTCCCCGCCGGTGATAGACAGGTTCCCCAGGCCGCTGATCTCGACCGTGATCTGATCGGCGTCTACACGGTCTATGGCTACGTTGCCGCCGCCGCTGATTTCGATGAGGAACTGGCTCGCTTCTACGTCCGGTACCCGGACGTTCCCAAGGCCCGATACACGGACGGTGTCCAGCTCTTTTAGCGTCAGGTAAAAGTAGACGCTTCTGGTGGGCAGCAAGTTGACGTTCTCCCGGTCGCTGATTTTGAGCCGGCCGTCCTCTACCTCGACCTCGATGTATTCCAGCAGATTCTCCTCGGCCTCCACGCGCAGTTGCTCCGTCTCTCCAATCTGAATGAGCAGGCTGCCGATGGTGGCGAATTCGACATCGGTGACACTGTCCACCTCGTAGCTCTGTTCAGAGATGGTTCCTGAACCTCGGATGGTCCGAAAGCCGATGCTGCCCTCACAGGCCAGCGTGCTGAGGGTCAAGGCCATCAATAGCGCCACTATGGCGCTCCACGGATGTGCGGATCGTTTCATCATCAACCCTTCTTACTGGTGGCGGTGGCGCGGACTAGCATCGTCCTGCCGGCATCGGGAGCGTCCTCGATCAGCGCGTGACCCTAGCAGAGGGCGGCCGGCAGGTACGTGATGGGCTGCCGCTTGCTCACGATGACGGTTTCGACGTTGCGAGTGACGTGATCGGTGAATTGGGGCACGGACATACGTCACCCGCGCACCCGCGTGACGTAGTAGGCCGTGACCTCCTGTCCCATGCCTTTCAATTGCAGGCCGGGGATGGGAGTCGCCTCCACGTGGTCGCGGGTCAAGTCGTAGGTCTCCTGGCTGATCAGCACCTGCCCCGGGCCGGCCACGCCGCAGATGCGGGACCCCAGGTTGGCGGCCCGCCCGATGACGGTGTAGTCGGTCCGCTGGGCGCATCCCATCTCGCCGACGATCAGCTCTCCGGTGGCGATGCCGACGCCGATGGGGACCGGTTCGATGGCGCGGCGCTGCCAGGCGGTCATCACGTCCTGGTGTGCGGCCTGCATCGCCAGTCCGACGCGCACTGCGCGCAGGGCGTGGTCCGATTGGGGGACAGGCGCGCCAAACAGGGCCATTACCTCGTCGCCGACGAACTTGTCCAGCGTGCCCTCGTAGGATAGGATGACGGCGGTCATTTTGCTCAAATAGTCATTGACGAACTCGACCAGCAGTTCGGGCTCGGTGTTTTCAGAAAGGCGGGTCGAGCCGCGCAGGTCGGCGTATAGCACGGAGAGGACCGATCGTTCGCCATGGAGGAAATCCACATCGGGATGGGCCAGCAGCCGCTCCATCACCTGCGGGTCCACCGAGCGGCCCAACACCTGGCGCAGCCTCCTCCGTTCCAGGCTCTCAAAGATGGCGGTATCCATCTGGCTGCCGATGGCGTTCAACAAGCGGCGGTCCTCCTCCCGAAAGCCCCGCGGGCCGTACCGATTGACGACTCCCAGCACGCCAATGATCTCGTCGTTCAGAATCAGGGGGATGCACAGGATCGAGTTGAGCGCGCCGCTCAGGTCATTGTAGCCGATCATCTTGCCTTGTTGCAGGGCCTCGTTGGCGATGCGGTCCACGGTCTCATAGTGGGGCGAGACCTGGAACAGGTCGTCGTCGGTGGCGGCCCGCAGTTCCAACTGCTGTCCGATCCGGTTATAGAGCATCACAAAACCCATCTCGGCTTGAATGACCGCGCGCAATTCCTGGAGCACCTGGTTTAGCATCTCTTCGAAGGGCAGGTTCAAATCGCGGATGCGGTCTATTCTGTAGATGGTCTCTAATTCCTTGTTGCGCTGCTGAAGATCATAATAAGCATACCCCTGGATGATGGCCGAGTCTATTTGGCTCTCAGCCGTTTTGAGCAGTTCGACATCCTGGTCGCTAAACGGGCGGGCGGTGCGGGCGAGCAGCAGAGCGCCCAAACGGTGGTCCTGTCCGAGGATGATGGGAATTGCTACCATGTGGAGATTGTCCGGCAGTTGAGCCAGCACGGATTCTGTCAAGACGTCGCTTCTGGTCCAAACGACGACATTGTCCGCTTCGACGACTCGGGCGGCCAGCTCGCGGGTGATGATCGCCTCGAATTGGCCGAACTGTTCTCCTCGGTCAACCATCGCTTTCAATTCGAGGTCTCTGGTCTCTCGGTCCAGCAGGCAGAGCAGACAAAGTTCGGCCTGGAATTGGTCGGCGAGGGTGTTGGCGATGGCCGTCAGCATCGCGGAAGGCTCAGGCAGTGTATCCCGGATGTGATCGATAGATAGCAACATGCGCAGTTTCCCCTCCTCAAGGCTAGCCTTTGGGTTTTGTTTTTCACTCATCTATATTCTCCTCGGACGGTGTTCCTGGTTGACCAACTGCCTCTGATTATAGCGCAATACGGTGGACGTGGCAACGAGACCGCTGCATGGTGGCAAGTGTGATGTAAACTATAGGTAACTACCCAGCCTGGGGTTGTGACAGAGTTTCGCAGAGCATTTCACAGAGAAACACGGAGAAAAAGATGGTTTTGTTGCATTCTCTGTGCCTTCTCAGCGGCTCTCTGTGTCAAAACCATAATGGCCTGGGTAGATTGACAATGTCGGATTAGAAAACAGGACACGGATGCACACAGATACCTGCGATTCTTATCCGTGAAAATCTGGGTGAATCTGTGTCCGAAAAATTGTGGCTCTACGCAGATTTGTGGGGTAGGGCAGGTTTCTATACCTGCCTATAGCATTACTTGGCGGATCCGCAAGTGGGCAAGGGGTTTGATCGAGGCAGTTTTTCTCAACCCCCGCGTTTCTTCGGCGGGAGTGATGGCGAGTGGCAGAGAGCAGCGCTGATGGTATAATAGAGTCGCGGTGGACGGAGGCCAGCACGGGCGCTGGCAGTAGGTCCAGGACGACGAAAGAGGGAAGGAGGAGAGACGGAATGGACAACAGAACACTGAGCGCGTTATTCACAAAGGAGAGCCTGTTGAGTCTTCAGGGAGCGGCGGCAGCAACGCTGCTGGTGCCGAACGTATTGACCTATCTGATCGGGGGCAGCTTTCGCCCGTACGAAAAGTGGGTCGCCCTGGGTGTGGCGGTGCTGATCTCGCTGCTGATCACCCGCAAAGTACCCGGCAAGGGATGGAGCAAGTGGATAGTAGGGCTGCTCAATGGCCTGGTAATATTCTGGTCGGCTGTGGGGATGACAGAGATGTTCGGCTACGCCGCGCGGCAGAGTCTGAGCGAGGCGGGTCAGGTGAGTGGCAAGCTCCCTTTCTTCCATAGTTGGTATCCCTAACCTGGATGAGCCAGCGAGGTGCGTCGCACCTTGATTCTTGACGAAAACCGGGTTTCACCGTACACTAACCTTTCTATGAGTATGCACAGCGAGTTCGACATTGATCGAGATTGGCAACCGGATCGGCGTGGGCCGGTGCGGTGGATCCTGTCGCACGCCAGCAGGTACAAGCTGTGGATGGTGGGCATGCTGGTCGGGGCGTTGGGCAACGCCGCCCTGGCGGCCGCCCTGCCCGTTCTCACGGGGCGCGCCTTCGACGTCGTATCGGCCCGACCATCTGACCTGGCGGGACTGGCGCAGGTGGCCGGGCTGATCGTCCTGTCGCAGTTGGTGCGGGGCCTGGCGCTCCAGATGATGCGTAATCTGTGCAGTGAGACGATTGGACAGCGGATGGAGCGGGACGTGCGGGACGAACTGTACATCAGCCTGGCGGGCAAGAGTATGTCGTTCCACGATTCCCAATCCACCGGCGACCTGATGGCGCGGGCGACCAACGATGTGCGCGAGATCAACATGATGTTCAACCCCGGCGTCAATCTGGTTGTGGGATCGGCCAATTTCCTGTTGATGCCCATCTTTATCGCGCCTACCATTCACCTGCACCTCATCCTGACGCCCCTGGTTTACCTGGGGGCCTATTTCTTTTTGGTGCGGAGCTATTTGAGCGAACTCCGCCCGGTGGCCGAGGACGTGCGCCGCATGTTTGGTTGGATGAACACCCGGCTGGTCGAGGCGATTGAGGGGGTGGAGACGGTCAAGGGTGCGGCTCAGGAGGAGCGTGAGGTGGAACGGTTCGTCGGCGCTGTCGCTGGCTGGCGGGATGCTTATCTGACTCAAGCAGACGTGGAGGCGCGCTTTATTCCATTGCTGTTGCTGGGACTGCTGCAGGCGGCCGGTTTTGCCCACAGCCTCTTGTTGTTCCGCAGCGGTGCCATCGGCGTGGGAGATGTCATCTCGTTCAACGGTCTGCTGCTGCTATTTGGCTTTCCCACCTTTGCGGCCCAGTTCGCCTACTCGCGGGTCTCGTCGGGAATCGCCAGCGCGCGACGCATCCTGGAGTTGATCAACGCCCGGACCGAACTCGGACAGAACGAGGCCGGTTATGACGCGCCGATGGAGGGCGCGGTGGTTTTCCAGGATGTGACTTTTTGTTACGATACTGGGGAGGAGACGTGTCAACCGGACGCCGGGGTGACGTTGGAGCAGATCAGTTTTCGTGTCGAATCTGGCCAGACGGTGGCTGTCGTTGGCCAGACCGGGTCCGGCAAGAGCACCATCGCCAAGCTGATCAACCGCACCTACGACGTGGACGGGGGAGGCGTGTTGGTGGACGGCGTGGACGTGCGGGATTGGAACCTGGAGGCGCTGCGTCGCCAGATTTCGATTATCGAGCAGGACATTTTTTTGTTCTCGCGCACCGTGGCCGAGAATATCGGGTTTGGCTGTCCGGAGGCGACCCGCGAGCAGATCGAGGCCGCGGCACGGGCAGCCCAGGCTCACGAGTTCATCCTGGGGTTCAAAGAGGGGTACGAGACGGTCATCGGTGAGCGGGGAGTCACCCTCTCCGGCGGTCAGCGGCAGCGGCTGGCCCTGGCCCGGGCGTTCCTGACCCAACCGGCCATCCTGATCCTGGACGATGCCACCAGCGCCATTGACAGCGAGACTGAGGATCGCATTCAGCGGGCGATTGAGCGGGTTTCCCAGGGGCGCACGACATTCTTGATCACCCACCGGCTGTCCCAGATTCGCTGGGCGGATCTGATTATTGTGATGCGCCAGGGACGAGTAGCGGCCGTCGGCGCCCACGAGGAACTGTTGGAAACGTCGCCGGCGTACCGGAATATATTCACGCGGTATGAGAGGTAAATGGGCTTTTTTCGAGGTTTAGACGCTGAGGCTTATGACCGCCAGTACAGCGACCGGGAGCTGTTGCAGCGCATTTCTCGATATTTTGCGCCCCATCTCCGCCAGGTCGTGGGCGTGGCGATCCTGATCACCCTCATCGCGGTGGCCGGGGCCGGGCAGCCTTTCGTCGTGTCGTGGGGATTGGACCTGTTGGTGGCGTCGCCCCAGCGATTGGACGTCGTTCTCGGCCTGGTGGGGGCGGTGCTGGTGTTCGGTGTCTTCAATTGGATCGGCAACTGGCTGCGCCGCCGGGTGACGGCCCGCATCATCGGCGAGATCGTGCTGGCCCTGCGCCGGGACGCCTTCGATGCCTCGGTGGGGCACGACATGTCCTTCTTTGACGAATTCCACTCCGGGCGCATCGTCAGCCGGATCACCTCCGATACGGAAGAGTTCGCCCAGGTGGTGCAGTTGATCACCGATTTGCTCAGCCAATTCCTGTTGGTGCTGATCCTCCTGATCCCCCTGTTTCGCACCTCCTGGCGGTTGACGCTGCTGGTGCTGGCCTTTTCTCCCGTCGTCGTATTGTTAGCCTTTGGGTTCCGACGCATCGCTCGCCGGGTCACGCGCCGGGGATTCCGCGTCCTGGCCGAAGTCAACGCGTCCATTCAGGAGGCAGTGACCGGTATCAGCGTGGCCAAGAATTTTCGGCAGGAGATGACGCTCTACCATCAGTTTGCCGAGGTCAACCGCCAGTCCTACCGCGTCAACCTGGTGCGGGGATACACTCTGGCGGCGGTCTTTCCCATCCTCAACGCTCTGTCTGGAGTCGGGACGGCGGTGCTGGTCTATTGGGGAGGCCTGGCGACCGCCGCAGGAACCATCTCGGTCGGCAATTGGTACCTGTTCCTGATGAGCGTGGATCGCTTTTGGTTTCCCATGATCAACATCTCGGCCTTTTGGAGCCAGTTCCAGGGTGGGCTTTCGGCTGCCGAGCGGATCTTTGCCCTCATTGATGCCGAGCCGACGGTGCAGCAAGTGGATGAGCAGCCGGTGGACCGCCTGCGCGGCGAGATTCTGTTCGATGGGGTATGTTTTCAGTACACGGACCAGGAGCAGGTGTTGGAGAATTTTTTGCTGCACATCGCGCCGGGGGAGAGCGTGGCCCTGGTGGGGCACACCGGGGCGGGCAAGAGCAGCATCGCCCGGCTGATCGCCCGCTTCTACGAGTTCCAACAGGGGGAAATCAGGATTGACGGGCGAGACATTCGTGGCCTTGACCTGTCCGAGTATCGGCGTCACCTGGGGGTCGTCTCGCAGATGCCGTTTCTCTTCTCCGGGACGGTGGCTGATAATATTCGGTATGCCTGTCCCGAGCTGAGTGACGCCGAGATCGAGGCCGTGGCTCGGCAGATCGGTGGGGGGGAGTGGTTGGAGACGCTGCCCAGCGGTCTCCAGACCGACGTGGGGGAGCGGGGCGCCCACCTTTCGATGGGACAGCGGCAGTTGGTGGCCCTGATGCGGGTGCTGGTTCAATCGCCGGCTATTTTCATCCTGGACGAGGCGACAGCCAGCGTGGATCCCTTCACCGAGACCCAGATCCAGGAGGCCATGGAGATGATTCTCCAGCGCAGCACCTCCATTCTGATCGCACACCGCCTTTCGACCGTCCGGGCGGTGGATCGCATCGTCGTGCTGGAACAGGGACGGATTATTGAGGAGGGTGACCACGAGACGCTGCTGGCGCAGGGCGGTCACTATGCCGAGCTGTACAACACCTACTTTCGCCACCAGTCGCCGGATTACCGGCCGGGGGGCTTGAAATGATGAGCTTGAACAAACTGTTCAAGTCGTCGAATTCAGCAGGACTTGAGGAGGATGCTCGGCCTCTCGACAGATCCCTGGCGGCCGCGCGAGGCGTGGAGGACTGCCGGCAGCGCGCCCAGGCCCTGATACGCTTGCTTCCCCGCCTGGCGCCGCCCGACCGAGGCGAGGTCCAGCGCGAGGTGCTGGCGGCGGTCCGCGAGTGCGCCCGGCACGCCCACCGCTGGGCGCCGGCCGAGGTCGTGGTACCTTTCGAGGCCCAAACGGCGTACTCACACATGAGCGCGTGGTCCGTGGTGACCTCCCAACTGCCCCAAGAGCTGCTGGACATCATCGTGGCGACGGTGCAAGAGATCGAGGACGGGAATGAGCGAGGATGGGCGCTGGCGGCGCTGAAAGACGTGTTCGGCAAGTCCGTGGAGCGCGCCCAACGCCGCTTGGGGACGTGATCGTATCGTTAGCAAATCTTTTACGCGCTTCTCACGTTTTATAAACCTGATCGTGCTAGAATCGGAGTGGGAGGGCAGCTATGGGCACGATCAATGTGATGAATCAAGGCCGCCAGCTGATCGAGGCGGTCGAAGCGCTGAACACCATCGAGACGGGGGACCCACTGGAGCGGGAAGTGGCCCGACTGTTCCAGATGGCGTTCGAGCGGCGGCTGTACGAGATCGCGGACCTCGTGTCTTTGTGGTCCGTTGAGGACGTTCTGACTATGGACGTCGAGGGCAGTGTACACTAGCGTTTATATGACGTCATTCAATGCGTTCTTTCGTTTGGCGCCCGTGTTGGCTCTATTCCGCGCTCTCGCTCTGCCGCTCTTTATCCTGCTGTTGTGGAAGCGCTCCGTCAGAGCTGCGGCCGCCTTTCTTGTCCTGGTATTCCTTGAGGGCGTCATTGCTGCGTTCTACACCGTGTATACCTTTGGCGGCGCCTTTGGGCTGGGGATCATGCTGTTCTGCTCCCCATTCCTGTCCGTGCCGCTCTCGCTGCTGGTGCTGCTCCTCGCCTACCGCCCCTTTTCCCGCGCCTGGACAGGGGGCGAGGCCGCGCCGCGCCGCCGCTTCTACCTGTTCGGCGGGCTGTTCATCCTGGTCTGGCAACTTGCTCCGGTGGTCGGTTATTATGGAATAGGGAGCGCCTGTTACGCCCAGAACCGGCGCATTGGGGCCGATCTCATCGCGGCGGTGGAGACCTATCGTCAGGAGCAGGGGCGTTACCCAGATAGCCTGGAGGCCATCGTCCCCGCTTACGCGCCGGCCATACCGGCGCCGGGATGTGCCTGGCTTTCGGGAGCGGGACCGTGGGATCGGCAGGGGTTCGAACTGGCGCGCTGCTCGTCGGATGTTCTGCTGCTGACCGTCGAATCGGTGGACGGCTCTTTCATCGAGCGCTACAATTTTGCCACCGGCAACTGGTCATCCATCAGCTTTTTGGATGGTGCGTGCAGCTTTTTGAGATAGACGCGCGCTAGTCATCCACCATGATTGGTGAGGTCACCGACTGGAGCGCCATCTCCACCTCGGCCAACAAATCCTCGACCGAGAAGGGCTTGGGCAGAAAGCTGGTCGCTCCCAGGGCGATGAGTCGCTTGCGCTCCTTTTCGACGTTCGCCACGTGAGCCGAGATGGCGATGATGGGGATCGTTTGCGTCACGGCGTCCCGCTTGAGGTGCGTCAGAGCCTCGAATCCATCCATGCCCGGCAGGCGCAAGTCCATGAGGATCAGATCCGGGCGGTAGCGGCGGGCCTGGGCCAGCGCCTCGTAGCCGTTGGCGGCCAGCAGCGGCGTAAAGCCGATCTGGCGCATCGTCGCCGAGAGCAGGCCGACGGTATCGGGATCATCCTCCACGATCAACACCCGGCCCTGCCAGGTCAGCGCTTTCTCGACGCTGCGCAGGAGGTCCTCGTTCTCCACCGGTTTAGTCAGGTAATCCGCCGCTCCCAGGTTCCAGGCTGTGCCGTCGTCCTGCGAGATGGTCATGACAATGACGGGGATGTCGGCAGTGATGGGATTCTCCTTCAATTCTCGCAGCACCTCCTGTCCCCCCACATCGGGCAAGATCAAGTCCAGGATGACCAGATCAGGCTGCTTCGTCTCGGCCCTGTTCAAGACAGAGCGTCCGCGCCCCAGCGTAAAGACCTCGTAGCCGTTATCCTCCAGCAGCTTTTTGACCAGGGTGGCAATGTCGGGGTCATCCTCGACGAACAGGATTTTCCGCGTGCGGGCCATGACGCGGGGCAGCACACGCTGGTTCTTGTCCCCTTCCTCTTGCACGGGAATGGGCAGGATAAAGGTGAACGTGCTGCCCTGGCCCAATTCGCTCTCGACCCACACCCGCCCGCCGTGCATCTCCACAAACATCTTGGTAATGGAAAGCCCTAGCCCGGTGCCGGTCGTCTCCATCACCAGCGGATGATCGGCGCGGTAAAAGCGCTCAAACAGGTGCCCCAAGTCGTCGGGAGCGATGCCGATGCCGGTATCCTGCACGTCCACCCGCACGGCCCCCTCGACGGGATAGACTCGCACCTCGATCTGACCGTCCTCCGGCGTGTAACGGATCGCATTGCCCACCAGATTGGTAATGACCTGGTTGATCCGGTCTCGGTCGCCAATGATCTCGGGAATCCGCCCGCTGACTTCATAGGTGAGGGTCTGCCCCTTGTTCTCGGCCGGCACCGCCAGCACCTTGATGACCTCGCTGATGACATCGGTGACCTGCATCAACTTGGGCTCGAAGCGCACCCGACCGCTTTCCACCCGTGAGATGTCCAACAGATCGTTGATGAGCGCCGTCAAACGCTCCGTGTTGTCCTTGATGATGCCCAAGAACCGTTTCTGCTCGTCATTGATGGGGCCGACGGCGCCAGCGTGGATCAGATCGGTATATCCCTTGATGGAGGTCATCGGCGTGCGCAGCTCGTGGGACACGGTAGAGACGAAATCACTCTTGGCGCGATCCGCCTCCACTTCTTTGGTCACATCCCGCAGGATGGTGACGGCGCCCAAAAAGTCACCCCGCGGCGACAGGACCGGGGACAGGTGCGCCCGGATGACCTGGGTCTCCATTTCCAGCGTCGTCTTGAACGCCTTGTGTACCTGGGAGTCAGAGGCGCTCAACAGGGCCTCCATAGCGTTGATCGCCTCGGCCCCGCTTTGGCCTCCCAGGACGGAAAAGAGATTGTAGTAGTCTTGGCCTATCAGCTCGGCGACGGGTGTATCGAGGATGCGGCTGGCCGCCGGGTTGACCAGGATGGTCTCTCCATCGGCGCTGTTCACGACGACACCGTCGGCGATAGAGGCCAGGATGGCCTGGCTCTTGGTGCTCTCTTCCTGTTGATGGCGAAGCATCTGGCCCAATTCCTGGGCTTGCTGGGTGATGAGGCGGTAGACCTCGGCGTTCCCGATGGCGGTGGCGATCTGACTGAGGACGGCGCTGAACAGGCGGACGTGGGTGGTGGTGAAGGCGTGGGGAGCTGTGCTGGCTACCGCCAGGAGGCCCATAAAGGCCCCATTGGCGATCAATGGCGCCACCAGCAGTGAACGCGCCGCTGGTACGGGCAGATCCTTCAACCACGACTGGGAGGGCTCAGCGTGCAAATCCTTCACGACGAGAGGAGAGTCGGCTTGCCCCAACTGCCACTCTGAGGGAAGTATGGTCAGGGGGATGCGAGTCTTGGTTTCGTCGCCGGCCTCCCACTCCCAGTTCACCGTCGTCTCTGGAACGATGGCCTGGCTCTCGCTGTCCACCAGCCAGACGGCGCCCATCTCTCCGGTGATCGCTGTTGTGACCTCGATCAGAGTGCGGTGCAGCATACGACCCAGGTCCAGGCTGGCGGTCAGTTCTCGGGTGATCTCGTTGAGGGTCTCTAACTGGGATTTTTCGTCTGCCAGCCGCTCCACTTCACTGGCAAAGTAGTGGGTCAGGCCTACGTCGAGGGCGTTGAGATGACCGTTGACCTGTCTCAATGCATCGGAGGGCAAGAGGTCCTGGATGGTCTGGGAGAGGCCAGACGTGATGGTCAGCAACTCGGTGGGAGTGGCGCCGTGCTCGGTCCTCTCCCGGTCGGCCCACTGGCAGGCTTCTTCTGCCAGCGTGTCGGGCTGGTCGGCCAGCAGAGCGGCGACCAGCGAGTTCCAACAGGAGAGGTTTTCGGACCTGGAGAGGGAAGCGTAGGTGGGCAGAGTCTCGCTAGTCCGCACTCCGCGTGTCACAATATCATGTTGGTGTTGACGTAGCCACGTGTGAAAATCCCAGCTCATACCCCACCCCTTGTATGGGTGCACAGTGAACAAGACAGTTCTATTTTATCCCATAACTTGGAGGGGGCAGGTTACAGCATAGTTACGATCGAGTAACGGGCAAGCGGAGACCGCGATAGTCGTATTACGTTTGTTCTTTTTGTCGTGGGGTGGTCGGAGGAGAGGCATGACCCTGGTCCATGGCGCGATCTTGCGGTGTCCGGGTGGGCTTCTTTTTACGCCATCGCGGGCGGGCAAACTTTTGGTACAACTGACGCAATTGCTGTGGAGTCATGTGCTTGCCGCTCTCGAAATAGACGATGGCCGCCTGGCCCATCGCCCATGTGCCCATCCCGGTCACGGCCGAGGCGACGAGCCATCCGGGGCCTGGTACGAACTTGCTCACTCCACCCGCCATGTAGCGCAGCGCGACCCCGCCGGCCATGGTGGTCAGCAGCTCGCGGGCGTGACGCACACTCAGCGATTCGCCGTATATCGCGGCGATGCGCAGCACCATGCGCACCTGCGAGGCCAGCAGAAATGGAATGTCCAGCCCGGGGATCGGCTCGGCGGCGATGACGGCGTTCAACATAGCTGCGCTGCGGACGAGACGGCGGCCGAGTTGATGCCGAAAGGCCGGCAGCGACCGTCCCAACGCGACCGCCATCCATGGATGGGCCTCGACGATGGCCGGGATGAGCTGCTCCGCCACGCCGGTCCCGGTTTTCGCCGAGATGGGGATCACCCTCGTGTTCAGCTTGCGCTGCACGTCTTGCAGGGCCTCGGTCAGATCCCGCTTGATCAGGTCAGTCTTGTTCAGCACGACGATCACGGGGGCGCGGGCGGCTCGCAGGGATTCGTACAACTCGTAATCCGCTTGGTGCAGGCCCGCTGCTCCATCCAGAACCAGGATCACCAGGTCCGCCTCCTGGGCGGCCGACCGGGCGATAGCAGCTCGATCCACCCCTCCCACCTCTCCAAAACCCGGGGTATCCATCAGCGTGAACGGGCCGAATTCTTCCGTCACCAATCCCGTGGTTGTGCCGGGCACGGCTTTGACGGCCGAGATGTTGCGCCCCTTGACCAGGTTGAAGAGGGTGGATTTGCCCGAGTTGACTGGTCCGACGATAGCCAGACGAGCGTGGGCCTCCTGTTCCACTTCGAGCGAGAGCTTGTCCCATTCCAGAGCCTGGAATAGACTGCGCACGTCGGCTAAGCGGGTTGGTAGCGATGCCATGATGGTTCCGGCTCCTGTCACAACGTAAACGGGGAAAATCGGGCTTTCAGAGTTCGCCCTCGCCTCTGAGCGCCATCACTACGACATACACGGCCAGCAGATCGGCATTGCCCATGTCGTCCAGTACTTTTTTCAACGAGGAGATGATCGCGGCCCGCTTTTCGGGAGCTTCGATCAGCGACAGGCTATCGAGGTCGGGGTACCAGCCGATGTCGTGCAGCTTTTCCCGCATAATGTCCGCCTTGGTGTGGTACAGGTCCCGGTCGCGCAGCATCCCACCACAGACTGGGCAGACGAGGATGGTAGACCGGGCTGTGTCGCCGGTGTGGGCCCTGAACGTGCCGTCGTCGTCCTGAATCACAGCAGCGCCGCATTTGTGGTAAAGCACCTGTTCGGTCAATCTCCCTCTCCTTGCGAGTTTCCCCAAGGGATCAGTCTGTGACATCCATTACCGGACACTTTTCAACGTGAATGACACGAATTTGTGAATGTCACGTATGTGTCTCACAAAGATTCGCGATTCGAATATCCGTGGCGACGATAGTATAACACAGCAGTGTCAGGATGGGAAATTGTCACCACGGCCGGATTTGACACGTGGGGGAGATATGGTATTATATTACCATAATATTATAGTAGTAATATAGTGAGGAGGATATGACCAACGCTGAATTAGCTATTCTGGGTCTCGTGGCCGAGCAGTCCCGGCACGGCTACGAGATCGAGCAGGTCATCGAGGAACGCGGCATGCGCGAGTGGACCGAGTTGGGGTTCTCCTCTATCTACTACTTGCTCAAAAAGCTGGAGAAAAAGGGCTGGATCGCGGGGGAGGTGGAGGAGGGAGGGCGTGGTCCGGCGCGCAAGGTGTATCACACCACGCCAGCCGGGAGCGAGGCGCTGCGAGGGGCTGTATTGGAGGCCCTCTCGACGCCGGATCGTTGTTACCCCTCCTTGCAGTTGGGACTTGCCAATTTGCCCGGTCAGCCATCCACTCACGTATTGGGAGCGCTGCGGCAGTACCGGGATGCATTGGTCGAGCGATTGGCCCACGTGGAGGAGCGCAGGGAGGCTCGGCGTCCCTTGCCTCTTCACGTAGGGGCGATGTTCGATTACAGCCTGACGATGGTGCGGGCAGAACTGGCGTGGATCGAAAGGTTCATCGCAGAGATCGAAACTGGGTCGTAAAAAGGAGATGACAGATGCTTAACCCATTGGCTGGATTCAAATCGTTGGAGACGCACCACTGTGTCACCGGCTCGATGCGCCACATATACGTTTACAACGACCACGACATCAGCGAGGAGATGCTGCTGGGGATCGGGGCGGGGGTCAGCTTTAGCTACTGGCATTTCAAGGGCCAGCCGCCTTTCCTGGGTGGACGCGGGATGCCCAAGCCGAGTATGGAAGAGTTGGCAGGGCAGCGCACCGGCGTCCAGATCGTCTCGCACACCACGTCCAGCGCACGCAAGGCCGAAACGTCGCTGCTAGCACTGTTGGACGCCGGGCAGCCCGTGATGCTGCAGGTGGACATGGGGTTTCTGCCCTATTTCGATTTTGACGGGCAAGAGTACCACTTTGGAGGGCACGTAGTGGTAGCCTGTGGATATGATTCTGGGACAGGACAGGTGCTCATCGCGGACCGGGAGAAGGATCTGCACCCGGTCTCGATGCCGGATTTGGAGCGGGCGCGCGGCTCCAAGCACAAGCCTTTCCCTCCCAAGCACGGTTGGTGGACCTTTGATTTCAGCACCAAACGGTGGCCCGGGGCCGAGGAGGTGCACCGGGCTATCCTCGAGCAGGCCGGACCGATGCTAAAGCCGCCCATTCGCAATATTGGCGTGCCGGGCATTCGCAAGGCGGCCCAGATGATTCCCCAGTGGCCGGACAGGATGGACGTGGACGAACTGCGTTGGGCGCTTTTCAACACCTACATCTTTATCGCACCGGTGGGGGGAAGCGGCGGCGGCTGTTTCCGTTACATGTTCAGCCGCTTCCTGTGCGAGGCGGCCGAGATCACCGGCGACGAGCGGCTGATGGAGAGCGCCGCCGAATTTCAGCACATTGGCGACGAGTGGGAAAAGCTGGGCCGCTGGTTCCAGCAGGCCTCCCAAGAACCCGAGCCGGCTTCCCTCTTGGCTGAGTGCGTGACTCTGCTGAACGAGTTGGCCGATTGGGAGGAGCGGGCGTGGCAGCAGTTGCAGAGACTGGCGACTGAGAGTTGACGGTCGGTCAGCCCAAGCCCCGATCTGAAAGGGTCGGGGCTTTTTGCTTTCCGACATTCACCGCCTGCTGGGCGAGGGGCGTCACTTGAGTATACCGCCGTCTGGTTGTATAATCATCCTAGATCAGCGCCCACTCTACGGGTGATCGGCGGCAGGGCGGATTGTCCATCCCCCTCACATTTTCCAAGCTCAGGATACTGCACAGAAATGGAAGGGAGGCGAAACATGTTACGTGGCAAGGGATTGTGGGCCTACCGCGAGGAGGAGTTGGAGCGTGCCATCCAGATGGCTCCTCGGATGGGGGCGACGCACATTTTGTACAAGGTCGGGCAGGGGGCGAGCTACCGTGCTGGCATGGCCCAGGTCGCGCAGAAAATCGCGGCGGTCGGGTTGGTCCCCATCGGGTGGACGTGGCTGCTGCTGGACGATCCTCAGGGGGAGGCCCAGGTCGTCGTGCGGGCCTTCCAGGATGGATTTCGGGGCTTGATTTTTGATACCGAGTCGGATCGGTGCAGCAATCGCTTCTCGCAGGCGGCTCAACTGGGACAGTATCTACGCGTGGCCGGAATTGATCTGGAGCAACTCTACAACTGTTCGTTTCCCAACATCTCCCATCACCGGGACCTGCCCTACGATCAGATGAACGAGTTCTGCCGGGGCGGGTTGATGCCGATGGCGTATGGCACCTTTTTCCGGCCCGACAGCTCTGTGCCCTTTGACCAGCAGGCAGAGCGCGTGATTGACGAGTGGACCTATGGTCACTATGTCTATTGGAGCCGACGCTGGGGCTACAGTCCGCCGCTGTACCCGGTGCTGGGGCCGTATCACGACGAGGAAGGGAGCGTGCGGATGGGCCCGGCCGAGTTCCAGGTCTGGCTCGATCGCCTGGAGAAGTATGGACCATCCTTCTTTAGCGTCTTTACCGCCGCTGTCATCAATGATGATCTCCTCCCCTTGATCCAGGCCTTTCCGTTGGGCGATGGACTGCCGCCGGCTCTGTCCGGTCCGGCGGTCGAGGTGGTCAGCCCGGAGGTTGGATTCATGAACATCCGTCCCACGCCCTCCACGGCCTGGCTTCCCATCGCCCGGGTGGATCACGGCGCGGTGTTAGCGACTTTAGAGGCGGAGCCGGAGGTGCGGGCCAAGGTCGGGCAGGGAGGGCAGTGGCTCCACATCCGTACCCCTGGTGGAGTGGAGGGATATGCCGCTGCCTGGTATCTGCGCCTGGTCGCTGAGGAAGAGACGGCGGAGGCGGAAGCCGGGGTCCAGGTCGAGGTGCTCAGCCCGAACATTGGCTATTTGAACGTGCGCCCTGTTCCCTCCACGACACGTCCGCCAGTGGCCCAGGTGGACCACGGCGCGGTGCTGGACTCTCTAGAGTCGGAGGAGCAGACGCGGGCCAAGCTGGGGCAGTGGGGGGAGTGGCTCCACGTCCGCACGCCCGGCGGTGTCGAAGGGTATGTCGCGGCCTGGTATCTGGGGCTGTACCGGGAGGTCAGCGCGGCCGAAGCGGTGCCCTATGTGACGGTGCGGAGTGCCCAGGGTTTGAACATGCGGCCTTCGCCAACGGCCGCCCAACCTAACTGGCACGTGGTCAATGGGACGGTGTTGGAGGTGCGCGAGGATCCCCACGGTGTCAAGGCCAAGCTGGGCCAGGATCGCTGGATCCAGGTCCGCTCGCCCAGTCTGCACGAGGGAGTCGTCAACGGGTTGTACGTGCGGGCGGAGCAGTTGGCCGACAAGCGCCAGCCGGTGCCAGACGTCACGCTGCCATGGGGGGAGTGCGCCTGGATCTTTGGCATCCACGGCGCGACGGCCGACGGGACCGGCGATTTTCGCTATCTCTTCCAGGGCAAGGACAAGACCGGGTGGGTGCTCTTTACTCAGACAGTGGGTACCGATCCGTCCCACGGCTCCGGCCACGACGTGACGATGTGGTCGCACAGCGGCTATGGGGTCATCATCCGCCTCAACCACGCCTACGAACCGGCCGGCACGCTGCCGGTTCGCGCCCAGTATGCCAACTTTGCCCGCGCCTGCGCCCGTTACGTGCAGAACTCGCAGGGCTGCCACATCTGGATCATTGGCAACGAGCAGAACAATGTACGCGAGCATCCCGGCGGCGCGGCGAACCCGGTCGAGCACATCACGCCCCAGATGTACGCCGAAGCGTTCAATCTGGCGCGGGCCAGGATCAAGGAGGTCCAGCCGGAAGCCATCGTCGTGCCGGGTGCGGTGGACCCCTACAATACCTATCCCTGGGCCAGGTTGGGGGGGCGGCGCAACCGGCCGTTGGAGTATTTCACCCAGATGCTGGATCGGATTGACGACCTGGACGGCATCGCGCTCCACACCTATACCCACTGGCTGGATCCCAAGCTGATCACCGCGCGAACCGTCTTTACCGACGATTTTCTCAAGCCAGGCACGCCCAACGAGCACTATTATGACTTTCAGGCTTACCGCACCTTTGCCGAGGCGGTGCCCTCCCGGTGGCGTGACCGGCCCCTCTATATCACCGAGACGAATCACTGGCTGGCGTTGGAGCATTCCCCGCGCGACTCGACCGAGGCGGGGATGGTCGGGTGGGTGAACCGGGATGCTGGCTGGGTGCAGGCGGCCTACAAAGAGATTGACCGCTGGAACGACACCCCTCACGCTCAGCAGATCCACTGCCTGCTGCTCTACCGCTGGACGGGCGATGCCTGGGCCATCAATCATCGCTGGGAAGTGCAGAAGGATTTCAAAAAGGCGCTGGATCAGGACTACCGCTGGCGACGGTAGCGGGGGAGATGGCCAAGCTCTCTCGCCGACCACTGGTCCGTTTGTTGACCTGGGGACTGATCGCCGCGGCGCTGACCGGTCTCTACGCTGCCCTCGGCATCTTTTTCCTGCGGGGCACCTCGCCCTGGATGGACGTGGCCTTTGGCGTGGCCCTGATCCTGCTGCTGCTGCGCCAGACGGCCCGGCCTGATCTCTGGCCGGCGGGAGGGTGGGAGGAGCGGATCGGGTGGGGGTTCGCCCTGGTGGCCGCACTGACGGCAGCGGTCTGGCTCTCGCCGGAGTGGGCGGCGGATCTGCCGGAGCGGTTTCCCTGGGGACTGCCGGGCGGGCTGCATCGGCTGTTGATCGTTGTGGTCTCGGAGCCGGCGTTGGGCCTCAGCCAGGCCCGGCAGACCGGACATCCCCTGCCGCTGGACAGTCTGCTGCGTCTGGGATTGGCCTGTCTGGCCCTGGGGATGGTGGCCCTGGCCACGGCCGGTTCGCTGCGGGCGGTAGGGCGGTCGCTGCAGCCCGTTCTGTCGCCGGCGTGGGATGGAGTGCAGGTCGCTCTCATGCGTGTGCCGGTGCGCCCTGGTCGCTGGTTGGCGAGATTGCGCTGGGGATTAAGCGCGCTGCTGATTGGATGCGCCCTGGTCGCCGGGGTGACGGGCTGGGCCGCCGTGGCCAACACCCAGGTGGCTCGTGTGAATTGGCAGACCAGTACCATCGGCCCGGACGTGCGCGGGGTAGTGTGGGATGACCGGGAGGGGGTGCTGTACGCCGTCACGATGGAGGGGGGGGTGTTTCGCTCCGGCAACGGCGGGGTCAGGTGGGAGCCGGCCGATGCGGATCTGACCGGCGTCGCTATGCGGGCGCTGGCGCTGGATGCGCGGGATCGCGCCCTGTACGGGGCCGCCGCCGAAGGCCTGTTTCGCTCGGCCGATGGGGGAGCGAGCTGGCAAGTCGTCCTCCCTGTCTCAACGACTCACTCATTGTGGGATCCTCTCTCGACCCGGTATGGCTACGGCGTTGTGCTGCAAGACCTCACGTCGCAGGCTCCGTTGGTGTGGGCAGTCTACGGTGGCGGCTCGTTCTGGGCCCCCCTGGCCGCTGACCTGGGTCTGCATCAGGCGGCCATTCGTCCGCGGCTTGAGGGGGAGGAACTGGGGCCAACGCCAGCCGTCAGTCCCTTGGCAGGGGGGACCAGGCCTGGCCCAGGGACGGAGGTCATCGCCGCCTGGGGTCAGGCGTTGGCGTGGGCCGATCTAGGGCCCAGGGTCCGGCGCGTCCCACTGGCCTGGTTGGCGGTGCGGGCCTGGATCTGGAGGAGCGAGGTCTCCTGGTCGCTGTGGTTGGCGCTCCCACCGTTGGCGGCGCTGGGACTGGCTCTGGCTCTGACGTATGCCAACCTGGCCCGTCCCTTTGGCGTGCCGTTGTGGGCGACGCTGCTGGCCCGCCGGCGGTTGGATTCTTACGCCCGGCCCACCGCGCTGGAAGCGGCCTGGTCAGATTGGGAGCAGGCCATCCGGGCCGAACTGCTGCGCTATGGTGACGTGACCGCAGTTGATCTGTTCCAGATTCCCGGCCCCTTTCGCCGGTACGCGCTGCGCCGTTACGCCCAGACCCACAGTGCAACCCAGGCGTTGGAGAGCCACCCGACACGGCTGCGGCTGTTGACCGGCGACCGGCTGCGGCGGTGGTGGGCGGCCTGGGACACTGCCTCCCGCTCCGTCGGCTCGCGGGCGGGGACGGCGGCCTCCTACGAGAGGGCGGTGGATGGCCTGGCGGCGGTGTTGGCCGATGGACTGGGGTTGACGTGCGAGCGGGTGCACGAATTGGGTGGCGTGCGGGCCGGTCTGGTCGAAGCGCCGGCCCTGCGCCTGAAACTGCCGCCTCGCTTCCCCCTCGCCTTTGTCGCGGATCCGCGACCAGGGCCTGGGACGGTAGAGGAGTTGATGGACGCGGTGGACGAACTGGGGGAGAGCGGGACCTTTGCGCTGGTTGTGCCGCTGGAGCCGCCAGTCCGTCGCCTGGACGTGGCGGCCGAACTGCGCCAGGCGTTGGACCGCTCGCCCCACCTGCACGATTTCATCGTCCTGGGCCGGGACGACGTGCTGGATATCCTGATCGCCCGAGATCCGACGGCGGCTCTGGTGCAGCGCATCCTGGCCCAGGTGGACCTGATGGTCGTCTCCCCCTTTGTCATCAGTGGGCCGGTGCCGGAGCGGGTCTTTTTTGGGCGAGAGGCAGAGGTCAGGATGTTGGTGGAGAGCGCCGGCAGCGCCGATTTTGCCATCGTCGGCAACCGCAAGATCGGCAAGACCTCGCTGTTGCAGCGGGTGCAGGGCCGGCTGGCAGCGGGGAGGCGGGTGCGACCGTTGACGGTGGACTGTCAGATCGTGCGGGATGCGGATGGATTTTTCGCTGCGTTCCAGGCTCAGAATCGGCTGACGCTGCCGGCGCTGACGGCGGAGGGATTTATGGCGTCGTTGGTCGAGGTGCGCCGGGACGGCGGGATCCCTGTTCTGCTGCTGGACGAGGTGGACGAATTGCTGGCCAGCGATCGCGCCCAGGGGGAGCCTCTGTCGGCCACGTGGCGAGCGCTGGCCCAGGTGGGGGAGTGCCGGTTCATCTTTTGCGGCAGCACCGAACTGGCCCGACGGCTGGACGATCCGAGTTCGGCCTTTTTCAACTTTCCCCAGCCCCTGTCGTTGGGATACCTGGCGCCGGAGACCACCCGGTCGGTACTGGCTCAGCCTATGGAGACGTTGGGCCTGGTGTTGGAGGAGGCCGAGAGGCTGCTGGACGAGGTCCAGACCCTGACATCCGGTCATCCGAACCTGATCCAATACGTGGGACGAGGCCTGGTGGAAGCGGCCAACCGGCGCGGGGAACGGCGGGTGCTGCTGGAGGACCTGGTCGCGTTGCGCACCTCGGTCGATTTTACCGAGTACTATCTCAAGACGGTGTGGGGACAGGCCGGGCCGTTGGAGCGGTTGATTACCCTGGTCGTTCCGGCCGGGGGATTCCGGTTGGAGGACCTGGAGCGGACGTTAGCGGCGTTGGATGTGGAGGTGAGCACGGAGGCGCTGGATCAGGCCCTCAAGCTGCTGCGCGTGTACGCTATCCTGGAGAAGCGGGAGCGGACCTATGGGTTTGTGCCCCACTCGTTCCCGGAAATTCTGCATCAGACCCAGGAAGTCGAGCGGCTGATCGGCATCGAAAGACGGCGTTTAGCGAGGGGAGGGAGTTAATGGGGGTGTTTGTGTACCGGGGGCCACTGCCCTCCGACAGTGACATGTTCCGAGGGCGGACGGATGAGCTGCGGCGGCTGCTGCGATTGTGTCAGCGGGAGGTGGAGGGGTACGTGATCGTGTACGGCGGGCGGCAGATGGGCAAGACCAGCCTGCTGCTGCGCCTGGAGAGTCAACTGCCAGATACGGTGCGGACCTGCCGGTTGGATTTTCAGGGCTTGCCCGGCGCGACGCCGCTCCAGGTGTTCACCTACCTGGCGCGACGGATCGGGGAGGGGCTGCCGCACCTGGATGCGGCCACTACTGGGCCCGTGGTACGGGACGCGCCCAGCCTGATCGAGTTTTTAGGGTGGGCGATGGATCATCCGGAGACGGGGCAGGTGGTGCTTCTCCTGGAGGAACTGGGGGCCCTGCCGCCAGGGTCGCGGGAGGACCTGGCCCACGTGCTGCGATCGGTGTTCACCAACCGATTTGACTCCTTCGGCCAGGCGCTGACGCGGTTGATGGTCGTGCTGGCCGGGGGGATCGAGTTGTACGAGCTGGCGGCGACCCAGGTCTCGCCCCTGCAGAACATCTGCGAGCCGATCTATCTCTCTGACTTGAGCGAGCAGGATGCGGTGGACTTGGTGAGGGATGGCGTGGTGAGCCTGGGGATGGCCTTCCAAGAGGGAGAGGACTGGGGGCGGGAGGTTTTCG
>Ga0209614_1000614_pt1 | contig 30341 bp, 22 predicted proteins | sample BlaSprsedimmetaG_FD_185484 | JGI IMG/M metagenome (GOLD analysis project Ga0209614, IMG submission 185484) | Hot spring sediment bacterial and archeal communities from California, USA to study Microbial Dark Matter (Phase II) - Blank Spring... ... | reverse complement strand
CGAGTACGTCATCTATCTGCGGCCGGACGAGCGCACACCGGCCCCGTGGATCAACGTCGTCGCCAACAATCCCGATTTCGGCTTTATGGTCTCGGAGTCGGGCGCGGGGTACACGTGGATGGGCAACAGCGGCGAGAACCGGTTGACGCCCTGGCGCAACGATCCGGTTTCCGACGTGCCGGGTGAGGTGCTCTACCTGCGGGATGAGGAGACGGCGGAGGTGTGGTCGCCTACGCCCGCGCCAACTCCTGCCGGCGCGCCGTACCTGATTCGCCACGGCGCGGGATACACCACCTTCGAGCATCACAGTCACGGGCTTAAACAACGGCTGCGTCTCTTTGCGACTCCTGATGCGCCGGTGAAGGTCATCCAGTTACGCCTGGAGAACGTGCAGGATCGCGTGCGGCGCGTCACGGCGACCTTTTACGCAGAATGGGTGCTGGGCGCTGACCGCGGCACGACCCAACAGTATATCGTGCCCGAGTACGACGACGAAAACCACGCGCTGTTGGCCCGCAATGCTTACAGCGAAGAGTTTGGCGCGCACGTGGCCTTTCTCGCCACCGATAGAGCGCTGCACGGGCTGACAGCCGACCGGACCGAGTTCCTGGAGCGCAACGGCAGCCTGCGTCATCCGGCGGCATTGGAACGTATCGGGCTTGCGGGGACGGTACGGGCCGGGCTAGACCCCTGCGCCGTGCTACAGGTTCACCTCGACTTGCAGCCGGGCGAGTCGCAGGAGGTTGTCTTCCTGTTGGGCCAGGGAACGGACCGGCAGACGGCCCTGGAACTGATCCGGCAGTACCGCGATCCCGGCGAAGTAGCCCGCGCATGGGACGGCGTCCATACACTATGGGACAGGCTGCTGGGCACGGTCAGCGTCAAGACCCCCGATCCCGCCATGGACATCCTGCTCAACCGCTGGCTGCTCTATCAAGCCCTCTCCTGCCGGATTTGGGCGCGCTCGGCCCTCTACCAGTCCTCGGGGGCCTACGGGTTCCGCGACCAGTTGCAGGACGTGATGGCGCTGGTCCACGCCGCGCCGCACATCGCGCGGGAACACATCCTGCGGTCGGCGCGGCACCAGTTCGAGGCCGGAGACGTGCTGCACTGGTGGCATCCGCCCTCAGGGCGCGGGGTGCGCACCCGCATCACCGATGATCTACTGTGGCTGCCCTTTGTCGTCGCGCACTACGTGGAGGCCACCGGCGGCGCGACGATCCTGGACGAGAAGATGCCGTTCCGGGTGGGCGATCCGCTCGAACCCGGCGAGCATGAAATCTACGGGCACTATACGCTCACGGAGGAGGGCTACACCCTGTACGAGCACTGCCGTCGCGCACTGGAGAAGGGGACGACGGCCGGGCCGCACGATTTACCGTTGATGGGCGGGGGCGACTGGAACGACGGGATGAATCGCGTGGGCATCGATGGTCGAGGGGAAAGCGTCTGGCTGGGCTGGTTCCTGCACGTTACCCTGACGCGCTTCGCCGCGCTGAGTGAGCGCCGGGGTGATGCAGACCGGGCGGCGACCTACCGCGAGCGCGCCGAGGCCCTGAGCCAGGCGTTGGACGAACACGCATGGGACGGCGACTGGTATCTGCGCGCCTTCTACGACGACGGTGCGCCGTTGGGGTCGGCGGAGAGCGACGAGTGCCGTATCGATTCGCTGGCCCAGTCGTGGGCCGTCCTCTCCGGCGCCGGTGACCCGGACCGCGCGCGCCAGGCGATGACCTCTGTCATCGAGCACCTCGTGCGGCGCGACGAGAGGCTGCTCCTGCTCTTCACGCCGCCCTTCGACCAGACCGGGCACGATCCGGGCTACATCAAGGGCTATCCGCCGGGCATCCGCGAAAATGGCGGGCAATACACGCACGCCGCGCTGTGGGCCGTGTGGGCTATGGCCAAGATGGGACGCGGCGACCTGGCCGGAGAACTATTCCGGCTGCTCAATCCTATTCACCACACCGGCACGCCGGAGAAGGCGGCGCGCTACCGGGTGGAACCTTACGTGGTGGCCGCCGACGTCTACAGCGTCGCGCCGCACGTGGGACAGGGCGGATGGACCTGGTACACGGGCTCCTCCGCGTGGATGTACCGCCTGGGTGTGGAGGCCATCCTGGGGCTGCACAGGATGGGCGACGCACTGCGGATCGATCCCTGCATACCTGGCGACTGGTCGTCCTACGAGATCACGTACCGCGACGGGGAAACCGTCTATCACATCCAGGTGGAAAATCCCGATGGCATTTGCCACGGTGTAACAACCATGACGTTGGACGGGGAGCCACTGACGGGTGAAGACATTCCCCTGCTGGCCGACGGCCAATCGCATGAGGTCCATGTGCTGATCAAGGCAGCATGACTTTTTCATAACACATGGGGATTTTCACCGCGGAGGATGCAGAGCCCAAGGAATGTCACTTGCGGCGCTCACCCATCCTGACAATGTGGGAGACGAACAGATTATCTGGGAAGCTGCCGACGATTTCCCGCTGATTTCGGTAGCCCCGGACCGGATCCGGCAGGTTTTTCTGAATCTGACGCTCAACGCTCTGGAAGCGATGCCGGAAGGTGGAAAACTGTACATCTCTACCGCCGGCACCACGAACCCGGACGGTTCTGTTCAAGCCTTTCCGTACGACCAAAGATACCGGGATGGTGTTAGGCGTCTACATCAGCCAGAGAATCGTCCGCGAGCACGGTGGGCGGATCGATGTTGGCAGCATCCCTGGAGAGGATGCGATCTTTACCGTGTGGTTGCCGGTCCAGCAGAGAGAACGCGATCCGCATAGGTTCTTTTGCTACGCCCCAAATTTCTCCAAACGTCCGGCATGAGCCAATGCCAGGGGCATCAGATCGGTCACGGGGAACCGCCCCCCCAGTCCACCGGCAAGACAGGCACGCTCGCCAAACTGCGTGACGCGATCAGGACGGCACACGTCCGACCACAGCAACACGGGCACGGGATGCCAACTGTGTGAGCGCATCCTGGCCGGCGTCGAATGGTCACCGGTGACGACCAGCACGTCCGGCTTCAGTTCCATGATGCGCGGCACGAAAGTGTCCACCTCCTCAATGACCGCCACTTTGCGGGCGAAGTCACCATCCTCGCCCGCGCTATCGGTGCGCTTGATGTGGACAAAGAAGAAGTCGTAATCCGCCCAACACTGCGCGAGACGATCGAATTCCTCGGCGACCGATTGGCTGGCGGGTAGGGCTTCCATGCCCACCAATTTGGCAACGCCCCGGTACATTGGGTACATCGCAATCGCTACCGCTTTGAGACCAAAAACTTCCTGCATCGAAGGCCAGCGCGGCAGTTGGGAAAAGCCGCGCAGCAAAACCATATTCGCCGGTTCTTGATCTGCCAGAACGGCCGCCGTCTGCTCGACGAATGAGCGCACCAGCGCTGCCGTCTCTTCGCCAGCCGGAGATTGTGCCTCCGCTTTGAGCGGACGCTCGCCGACTTCGAGGGGGTCCGTTTCGTTGATGTTCGCGTGCAGCCCATCGCCGCGCAGCACGAACAAGAACCGGTATTCTTTCACCGGTTGGATGAAAAATTGCGCGTCTGGCACTGTGACCTGCTCCCGCAGCAGCCTGCCAAGCTCCGCCCCTTTCTCGGTCGGAATACGTCCGGCACGACGGTCGGTTACCCGGCCTGCGTCGTCCACGGTGGCAAAGTTGCCGCGCGCGGCGACGTCGCCGGGGTGCAGATCGAAGTCGATACCGAGGGCGGAAAGCACGCCGCGCCCAACCTGGTAGGTGAGTGGGTCGTAGCCGAACAGTCCCAGGTGCGCCGGGCCGCTTCCCGGCGTGATGCCAGGGGCGACAGGTTGGTGTAGGCCACAGAGGCTTCGCGCGGCCAGTGCGTCCAGGTTTGGCGTTCGTGCTGCTTCCAGGCTCGTTTTCGACCCGGCAGCCGGCTCCGGCAATCCGCCAAGTCCATCCATAACCAGTAACACGATTTTGCTGGTTTCATTGCGTTTGACCAATGGTTTCAGGATGTCAAACTTCATCGAGGGCACTCCTTTCTTTGTGAATCGGCAGATAGTCTCCGGTCTCGTAGTCTGGTCGTCCTGCAGTTACCCAACGTTCAACCATCTCGCTTATTGATGAATCCCAACGCGAATCAAACTTTTCTAACCCGAGCCAACAGCACTTCCAACCCTCAGCAGCAGTTGGGAGGGCTGTTTTTGTTTATGCTTAAAGTGTAGGGCAAAGATAGCTATGTGTCAACCCAACTAAGGAGGTGCAAAATGCGCAGTGGTTTTAAGATCGGTAAATTGTTTGGCATTCAAATCCGGGCGGATTGGAGCTGGTTAGTCATCTTCTTTCTCGCTACCTGGAATCTAAGCTCTGTCTTTGGAAGCCTACACAGTGAATGGGGTTTCACATTGCGCTGGGGATTGGCGCTTGTGACTTCCGTATTGTTTTTTGCATCGGTGCTGATGCACGAGTTAGGCCATGCGTTGGTGGCTCGCGCCCAAGGCATCCCGGTGAACAATATCACCCTGCACCTTTTTGGCGGTGTGTCGAACATCCAGCGTGAACCGGCTTCGGCCGGATCTGAATTTGTCATGGCGATTTTAGGCCCGCTGACCAGTTTTGTCCTCGGCGGCATATTTTTGGTGATTTTTACCCTGACCACCAACATCCAGACGCCTTTCGGCGCACCAGAACGCGTTCTTGAGCAAGTGGGGCCGGTATCCACGATGGTCTTGTGGTTGGGAACGGTCAACATAGGCTTGGGGCTTTTCAATCTTATTCCCGGTTTCCCGCTTGATGGCGGGCGAATTTTACGCTCGTTCTTCTGGGCCGTGACGGACAATCTGAAGAAAGCGACGCGCTGGGCTTCCAGGAGTGGGCGACTCATTGCCTGGCTGATGATTTTCAGCGGCATCGCCATGAGCTTTGGCGCAAGAATCCCTTTGCTGGGAACAGGGCTCTCCAATGGATTGTGGCTAGCCTTTATCGGCTGGTTCCTCCACAATGCCGCCGTGCAAAGCTACCAGCAACTTATCATCCGCGACATCCTCGAAGACGTGCCGGTGGCAGAACTGATGCGCAAAACCCCGCCGATTGTTTCTCCTACCAGTACAGTGGCGAGTCTGATCCATAACCATGTGATGGAAAGCGATGATTATGCGTTTCCGGTGATGGAAGACAGCCGGCTAAAGGGTATGGTAACGCTCGACGACGTGCGCGCTGTTGCCCGTGATGCATGGGAGACCACGAACGTACAGGAGATTATGACGCCGGCAAAAGACCTGATCACGATTGGACCAGAAGACAACACCCGTGAGGCTTTGGACCGGCTGTCACAGCGCGATGTGCGCCAGCTTCCCGTCATACACGAAGGTACGCTCGAAGGTCTTTTGCGCCGACGCGATATCGTCAAGTGGTTACAATTGCAATCTGAAATGGATATTGCTTGAGAAGAATGTGAACCATAACGGGCCACCAGATTCTCCTCTTCCCTGTGCGTAGCGCGGGGAAGAGGATTTTTTTGTCGCATAGCAACTTGAGGATGGGGGAAAAGGGTGTAGGATATAAAAGAAATGGCTTTACTAAAATTGCGTGTGAGGAGACGTCATGACGGAGTTAGTGCGTGCCTTGATTGTGGATGATGAAGAACGTATCCGCTTGTTTCTCAAAGAAGTGCTGCGCCGGGAAGGATATGTCGTGACGACCGCAGCCACTGGGGAGGAAGCGCTGGCGTGCCTGCAAGACACCGCTTTTGATCTGGCGATTCTGGATTTGATGCTCGGAGGGCGAGTCGACGGGCAGCGGGTACTGGAAGCGATTCGCTGGCGGTGGCCGGCAATGGTGGTGATTATGATGACCGCGCACGGCACGCTCGACTCGGCGATAGAGGCCATTCAGGAGGGTGTGGATGGCTATCTGCTCAAACCGGTTGAAGCGTCAGAAGTGCGGCAGGCTATCCAAGACGCGTTTGAACGGCGGGATCATCGCGCAGAATTACACCTTGCTGGAGGGGAGTGGCAATCTCTCAATCGTGGTCCGTTTTCGATAGATTTTGACAGCCATCGCGTGAGCCGGAACGACGAGGAGATAGAGCTAACTCCGAGCGAGTTTACGTTATTGGTCCATTTGATGCAAAATGCACACCAGGTGGTAGAGCCTAAAACGTTGGTGGAGGTCGTACGGCAATACAGACCTGAGTATTTGCACGAGGCGCGGCAGATTATTAAGTGGTATATCCATCGCTTGCGGCAAAAGGTGGAACCCGACCCCTCCAATCCACGTTATATCGTGAATGTGCGCGGCGTCGGCTATATGTTTGAGCCATAAACGTGCATCTATCCACCATTGCAAATCGCTAGCACTCGGTGGCTTTATAGCCTACCGAGTGCTTTTTTTGAGGTGTTGGGGCAAGTATCCAACCCAATCCCAACTTTTCAAACCTATCACTGCCCCAACCCCAACCTTATCCCACAATTCGGGACCACGTTTTTTGCTAAACTGATAAATGGGCGTTGACTCGTCAGCGCCACCTGCCTTGGTTTTTCAAATAATTCCTGGAGGGATTTTTGGAATTCGCCGGACTGTTTTAGTGATACGAGATCAAAGGAGAAAACGATGACAGCAATTAAACAGATGGTTGACTACATCTGCAAAGCTCTAGCCGACAAACCAGAGGAGGTAGCGGTTGACGAAGTCCTGGGCGAAAGTGTGATTATGCTGGAACTCAAAGTCGCAGATGAGGATATGGGCCGCATTATTGGCAGAGGGGGACGTCACATCAACGCGATGCGCACATTGGCCAGAGTTCTAGGTGGCAAGATGGGAAAACGCATCAGTCTGGAACTGGTTGACAATCAGACGGCTGCAACTCCAGAAGTACAGGACGTGGGAGCTGCAGTTTGATTTCCAACACTAAGAGAGAACGCTCTGATGACTATCGCCACTGACTCGCAAACATCCAATCGCCGCATTGCAATGTTGATTGACGGTGATAACGCGCAGCCCTCCCTGATTGAAAAGATGCTGGCAGAAGCTGGGAGGTATGGCGTGGTTTCGATCCGCCGCATCTATGGCGATTGGACGACATCACAGATGAAGGGTTGGAAGGACACGCTGAACACGCACGCCATTCAACCGATACAACAGTTCCGGTACACCGTAGGTAAAAACGCGACCGACAGCGCTCTGATCATCGACGCGATGGACATTCTCTACGGCGCTAAGGCGCATGGCTTCTGTCTGGTTTCTAGCGACAGTGACTACACACGGCTGGCGACGCGCATTCGCGAAAAAGGTTTGTTTGTCATGGGCATTGGTAAGAAGATGACGCCCCGTGCCTTTGTCAATGCATGCGATGTGTTTGTATACACTGAGAATTTATTGCCAAAACCTAAACGCACGAAGTCCGGCAGGGCAAAGAGCTCTCTGGACAAGAAGCCCGAACCGGACCCACGCCCACTACTGAGAAAAGCTTTTGAGATGGCCGTACAGGAAGATGGCTGGGCCTCATTGGGGCCGTTGGGACAGTATCTGCGCCAACTCGATCCCGGCTTCGATTCCCGTACCTATGGCTACAAGCAGTTGTCACAACTCATTCGCGCCTACCCTAGTCTATTCAAGATACGCAGTGTAAAGCAGACACACGGTAATTCTATTATCTATGTTCGGCTGAAGGAATAGATATGCACAATATCGTGTATGGAAGATTGCTGAGCGGGACGCACTTTGCTAAACGCTCATGCGTTCACAAAGAGCTGGAACCATTTTACGGCTGGTGTGAAATCATTTTCAGAGTCGGCCTGAGGCTTGACGAATGTGCGTATCCTGCTACATTCAGCGGCATAATATCGCGGAATGCAGGAGGTGTCACATGTCTACCAGCCCCAACCCGCCCCAGGCCGAAATGTTGATTGATATGGAAACGCTGTTGACCGTGATTTTTGTGATTGTGGATGATTGGTATCAAGCCCACGGTCAACACTATTTGCACGGCAAACCAGGCGTCAAGCCCACGTTCACCGATAGTGAGATGTTGACCTTGATGCTGGCGATGGATATCTTGAGTTATGCCAGTGAACGCCGCTTCTACAAGTTCATCAAAGCCAACTATGCCGCTCTGTTTCCGAGTCTGATTGACCGTAGCCAGTTCAATCGCCGCGCGCGGCAGTTGCGGTGGCTGATCGAAAAGCTGCGCCAACACTGGTTGGAAGTCCTCGGCGTCACGTTGAGCCCCCAGTTGTTGTTGGATACCAAACCGGTGCCCGTCGTGGGCTACAAACGCGGCAAACAGCACAGCGATTTTGCCGGCGTCGCCGCGTATGGCGTGTGTGCCAGCCGCAATCTCAAGTATTTCGGTTTCAAATTGGTCATCTTGACCACGCTGGACGGGATGCCGGTGGTGTATGAATTGGTACCCGCCAATGCCGATGAGCGCGCTGCCGCCGAAGAGGTACTGGAATGGGTCTATGATTGTGATATCTTTGGCGACAAAGGCTTTATTGGCGAGGAATGGCAATTGGAACAGTACCACCAACATCAGAACCGTATCTGGACGGCCAAGCGGGTGAACCAAGCGCAGCAGAATTCGCCCGCCTTCGACCGCTGGCTGAATAGCATCCGTGAACGAGTCGAAGGCGCCTTCAATGAATTGCAAAACGTCGGGCGCAATCTGGAACGACTTTTGGCGTTGACCCTGGAGGGCCTGTGTGCGCGCGTGATGGTCAAAATGGCTGACCATACTCTGAAAGTCCTGTTACGCCGCGACTACAACATCGACATTGTCTCTTTTTCGTACATCCACCGCGATCCCTCCCCCTTCCCACTTTGATTTCACACCAACCGTATAATAGATATATAGCGGTGAACAAACATCGCGAAAAGGTCTGGGGCTAAGCGCTCCGATCCGCAGGAAGCCTTCAAGCCTGCGGCGTCTGGGTCAGGGAAACTGGCCTGGAAACAAAAGGGGAGGACTTGGAACTTTGGTTCCAGGTCCTCCCCTTTTTTTATTTCACATTAAGGAGAGAGAACGAAGAATGGTAAAAACGAAAAATGAGGCACAAAATGTCGCCGATTGTCAGGCTGGACAATCGGTGGCGACAGAAGCTTCCCCGGGTTCATCTTCCACAACTGCGAGGACTTCTATATACGGTGTAGCACGCGATCCGTACAGCGCAACAGGTGGTCTATCCCCACTGAGCGCCTGTATTCTCAGACTCGCCGAACTTGGTCGGCAGCGGTTGGCGCGAGAGGCACAGGCTATATCGGGGGGTGTAGGCGACGAGGTATTGGTAGAGACACACGAAAACCTGGACTGATCCCGAGTTCCCTGACCAGAGAACAGACAAGAAGTTAGCATTATTTACCTGCTTGCTTGTAGAGTTTTGATAGTCTCTCTGTCTACGAGAACTAGCAACGTGCTTACTTTGACAATCGAATATCTGCACGGCGGGGCTTGCATCCTCTTGACAATGGGTGTATAATGGATATGTACTAACAATGAGGGGACACTATGGTCAAGAAGGACGATGAGTTTAAGTTTCGGATTGATACAAAGACGGCAAAAGCGGCTAAGGAGAAGGCAGCGCGATTGGACATTCCGCTTAGCCTTATCCTTCGCCAACTTCTGCGGGATTGGGTCGCAGAAGATGACGATCAGTCGAAGGAAGCATTATTAGGCAAACAATGAACGTCCACTAGGACGTAATCGAGCCGTGCAGGTGCTACGAACACCCACACGGCTCTAACCCAGCTGTTGAGCAGGCAACAGCAAGGCTACCCGCATTATACGCGGGGAACGCTTTTCTACAAGTCAAACGGCTTGTCTGTTGCCCTATCAACGGCGACGACAAGCCGTTTTTGCGTTCATAACAGCCGGAGGCATAGATGACCAACGCGCTAACAGAACAATCAGAATGGACGTTGACTTACGACTATGGAGAAAGCCAGCTACAGTGGGACACAAACCACGAACTATGGGCAGCCTGGGCGATGCTGGAAGGCGTCTTCCGAGGAATGAATGTAGCGGGTACAGACATCCCGATGTATGTCCGCCGCAATTATGAGAATCGCGTCTGCGTGCGCTGCAATAGCAGCGGGCTGACAATCTATGAAGGGATGCTCGGCAGCCTGGCACGGATCGCGCTGGATGAAGTACGGGATGAGGAATTGCAGAACGAAATAGAGAAGCGCCGGACCCGCAGGCCCGGCACTCAGGTAGAGGCTCCGAACAGCTTGGAGGCAACGCGGAGCCTCTACCTCCATTCTATCACAGAATCAACCAATGGAGGACACAAATGGACGTTTATCAAATGCGATTGGTCAAAGTGGGTCCGTCTCCACGGGAGTGGGCCGAACAGTTTATCGCCGGACAGCACCACCAAGCCGTAGTCAATCGACTATGCCGCTTCCGTGAAGGACTCAAAGCGGAGATGACACCAGGACTCTGGACACTGCTCGAAGCCTCAGCGGTCACGCTTCTAGCCGACATCTGCGACGCCCTACACCTCACGCTAGCAGAGAAAGCAAAAGTGCTCGGCAACGATGGAAAAGCAGCACAAGAGGCTATCCTGGCAGAGCGAGTTCTACCACAGAAAGGTCTAAACCAACGCCAGCAGCAAGCTCTCGCCGAGGTGCAACAGCGAGGACACATCACCAATGGCGACCTGCAACAAGTTTATCCAGAAGTCACGGCAGAGACACTGCGCTTGGATTTGGTTGACCTCGTACAGCGTGGTCTTCTACGACGACAAGGCCGTTGTCGAGGGATGGTCTACACAGCCCTTTGAGGCCAAGATGCGTGTCGGTGCTCAATTAATGAAAGCCGACCCCCTAGAAAGGCGAAAACGCTGGGCGAGTTCCACGTGTACTGTACGGGAATTTCACTGCGCAAAGGAACTTCATTTGGGGTCATCGGTATCTCCTTCGTTACTTCTCTGCCTCTGGCAGAGCGGCGGTGAGGAAGCGTGCCAGGTCGGCCTTGAGCTTCGCCAGCGACGGTTGGTGCAGGTACATCATGTGCCCGGCTTCGTAGTAGGCCATGGTGATGTGATCCTGAAGGCTCGGATCAAGCTCCAGGTGATCGAAGGTGTACTCGGTGGCGAAGAACGGCGTCGCCAGGTCGTAGTAACCGTTGCCGACGAAGACTTTGAGGAACGGGTTCTGCGTCATCGCTCCGCGCAGGGTCTCGGCGACGTTGACGTACTGGTTCTGGAACTTGCTGTAGTCCCACGGATGCACGTTGCCGGTGAGGATTTCGTAGGGTAAATCGCTCTTGAAGCGCAGTTCCGAGCGCACGTAATCGTTCAGCATCCCGCCATAGGCGCCCTGGATGATCGAATAGCTGGGGTCGTACTCGTGGTGCTCGCCTGCCGCGTCGCGGTCGATGCCTTTCAAGCGCGCGTCGAAGCGCCCGATGGTGCGACGCTCGTCGCGCAACAGCTCTTTGACGAAGCGGTGGATGTTGATGCGCAGGTTGGTTTGCTCGATGTAGGTCTCGGAGAGGCCGGTATAGCGTGCCAGCCGGCTCACAATGCGCTGCCGTTCCTCGTCCGGCAACCGCGCGCCTTGCATTAAGGCTAACGTGTACTCGCGCTCGGCGAACGCCTTGACCTCGGCGAGCACAGTCCGCAAGTCCTGCTGCTGCAAGTCGTCGGGCAGGCGCTTATGATACCACGCCGCTGCCGCGTAGGTCGGCAGGAAGAGGATGTAGGGCAGATCGTTGCTTAGGACGAAGCGAATGCTCTGGAAGTTGAGCACCGATGACACGAGCATAATGCCGTTGAGGTACATCCCGATTTCGTTCTGCAGATGGCCCGAGAGGCCGGCGGCGCGCGTCGTGCCATAGCTCTCGCCGATGAGGAACTTGGGCGAGGCCCAGCGCTTGGCGCGGGTGGTATAGAGGCGGATGAACTCCCCGACCGATTTGATGTCCTGCTCGACGCCGTGGAACTGTTTGGCTTCTTCCGGGGGATAGGCGCGGCTGTAGCCGGTGCTCACCGGATCGATAAAGACCAGGTCGGTCACGTCCAACAGCGAATACTCGTTGTTGACCAGGGTGTACGGCGGCGACAGCATCTCGCCTTCGGGACTCATCAGCACGCGGCGCGGGCCGACGACGCCCAGGTGCAGCCACACCGACGACGATCCCGGCCCGCCGTTGAACGAGAAGGTGATGGGGCGCTGCGCTACGTCATCGACGCCATCCCGCGTATACGCCACGTAGAAGAGCGAGGCTTTGGGCTTGTCCTCTTCATCTTTGAGGACCAGCGTGCCCGCCGTGGCCGTGTAGGCGATCTCCTGCCCGTCGATGACGACGGTATGTTTGGTCTTCGAAGCCTTCTCCTTAGGCTCAGGCGGTCTCTCTTGGGCCTGTTTCTCCTCCTTCGACGGTTGTTCCTCTTTCTTGTCTTTCTTTGTCATAGTTTCTGCCTCCTTGAGAAAATAGTCTGAGCGGCACATAGCCGTGTCATTTTCGTGATTGTTGGTCTGGCGGAGCCGCGTAGGGACTTCTCAGACAACAACCACCGATTTTCATGCATGTCTACATTCGCCGAATCTTTACGCAAGAAAAGAAGACTCGTGCAAATTCGTGAAGATTCGTGGTTAAAGTTAGAGTGTATTGTAACGGCGGATGCATAAAACGCAATTTGTCTCTTTTGTGGGGAAGGTTACAATAGCGGTGGGGGTGGGACATAGGTTATGGGTTGTGAGGGTACGTACTCCTCCTTCACTCTTTACTCATTTCTCTTTTCTCATCTCTCATTTCTCTCCAGGAGGTTTCCTTTGACTCGTGAAAATTCACGCTACGATTTTGACCGCATCATCGACCGTCGGACGACGGGAAGTATCAAGTGGCAACTGTACGGCGAGGACGTGTTGCCGATGTGGGTGGCAGATATGGACTTCGCTGCGCCGGAACCGGTGATCACGGCACTGCAAACACGGGTGGCGCACGGCGTCTTTGGCTATGAGGCGTGTCCTGAGGCGCTGGTGGAGGTGATTGTTGCGCGCCTGCGGGAGCTTTACGGCTGGACGGTTGCTCCGGAGGCAATCATCTTCCTGCCGGGCGTGGTGACGGCGTTCAACCTGGCAGTGCAGGCGTTTCTCGCGCCGGGCGACGGTTTACTCATCCAGACGCCGGTCTATCCACCGATCCTCCACGCTGCCGACACTGCCGGAGCGGAGACGCATGCGATGGAGCTGACACGTGGCGTTGATGGGCGCTACAGTGTGGACTTCGAGCTTTTCGCGCGCACGATCACCGAGCACACGCGGATGTTCCTGCTGTGCAATCCGCACAATCCCGTGGGGCGTGTCTTCCGCGAGGACGAGCTGGCGCGCATGGCCGAATTGTGCCTGTGTCACAACGTCCTCATCTGCTCCGACGAAATCCACGGCGATCTGATCTTCAATGGCTACCGGCACATCCCTATCGCGGCACTCGCGCCGGAGATCGCCGCGCGCTCCATCACGTTGATGGCGCCGAGCAAGACGTTCAACATTGCCGGGTTGCATTGCTCGTTCGCCGTGATCCCCGACGCCGAACTGCGAAAGCGTTATCTGACCGCGCGCCGGGGTGTCGTCGATTCGGTCAATCTGCTCGGCTACACGGCGGCACTGGCAGCGTATCAGCAAGGACAGCCGTGGCTCGAAGCCGTGTTACGTTACCTGGAGGCGAACCGGGATTTCGTCGTCGCGTTTGTGGAAAAACACATGCCGGGTGTGACCGTCACCGCGCCGGAAGGGACGTACCTGGCGTGGCTCGACTGCCGGGCTGCCGGTATCCCCGGCAATGCGCACGATTTCTTCCTCAATGAGGCCGGCGTTGCAATGAACGACGGCGCGACGTTCGGGCCGGGTGGGGAGGGCTTTGTGCGGCTGAATTTTGGTTGTCCGCGCGCGTTGCTAGAGGAAGGCTTAGAGCGGATGCGGGTGGCGCTCAACACGCTTTGAGGGATATTCCAGGGTATTTGCTTGTAAACTGCGTTATGATAGAATTGGTATGCGTTTGAATTGGATTTTCTGGCGTTGACGTGGGCTGGGGGTTGCGCGTGAGCGTGTGGGAGGCGGGGTGACGGTCGAACGCGGGCAGAAATATCTCCATATTCGTAGTATACCCTTATTGCTGATTTTGGCAGTGGGGGTGCTGCTTTATCAGATATGGATTTTCGCTGTATATCAACGCGCCTACAATGATCGGACCGGCGTCTTCTTCGGCCCGCAGCTCGTCGTTGAACAGGTCTTCCTCGACTCACCGCTTCGTACCGGCGACGTTATCCTCAAAATCGGCGATTTGGACGTCGATGATCATCTCCTGAGGCCGTTTTATTGGCTGCGCCAGTTTGCCGAGCCACAATTTGCCGCACAACCTAACCCTGGTGCGGAGTATACCGTTCTGCGTGACGGAACAGAACAGCGCATCTACGTTCCCTGGCAGGATTATCAGGCTTTGCCCTTGCTGTGGCGTGGTGGCGCGTTGTGGGTCATCGGTGGCGTGATGATTATTGTGGCCCTGATTCTCATTTCCGGGAAAGGGCGCGACCTGGCAACACGATTGATCAGTCTGGGCTTTATTTTTGCTGGACTGAATCAGATCAACAACCTGATTCGCGCCGCGAGTGCCAATATGGCCGTGGCGTGGGCGTGGTTCTTCATTCCGATTGACGCTATTTCTGTATGGCTGGCATTCAGCCTGTTGTTGCACGCGTTGCTGCTCTTCCCGGAGAAGAAGGCGCCGCTGCTTCGTTTCCCATGGTTGCCATGGCTTATCCATTTGTTCACGCCTGTCGCCTCCATAGCCGCCGGATTTTTGTTCGGCGGCGACACACTCCTGGACCGGCGCAACGCGATGTTCGCCGTTGCCAATCCCCTGATGATGGTAGAATTGGCTCTGGCCTTGGCAGCCCTCGCGCACACGTACTTCACTAGCCATCGGTCAGGGGTGCGCAACCAGATCCGTTGGATTCTTTTGGGGCTGATTCTGGCCTTGATTCCGTGGATTCTGTTTTACGCTGTGCCCTCGTTGTTGTTCAATGTCACGTGGCTGCCGCTATCTCTCGTCAATTTGCCCCTCCTGTTGGTTCCTATTGCGTTTATGGTGTCCATCTTCCGTTTTGGGCTGATGGATGTAGATCGCTTTATGAATCGCACCCTGGTGTATGCATTGACCGGTGGTGCGTTGGTGTTGCTCTATTTTCTCGTACTCTTGATTGCCCGAGATCTGCTTCCGCAGGTCAATGGCCAGCCTAATCACTTCTGGGCAGGGATTGTTGCAACCATTGTGCTTTTTGTCATCTTCAACCCACTACGCATCCGTACACAGCAATTCGTCAATCGGTTTTTTTACAAGGAGCAACGCGATTTTGCCCTTATGCTGCGCGATGTGGGACGCCAACTATCGGTTACTGTGATGCAGGATGATGTGTATAATCTGCTGACGCATGATGTCTCGCAACGCCTGGGCTTGACTTCAGCCCGCATCTTGTTACCGAATGACGGCAGATGCGCGTACGTTGACCGTGAGAACACTATGTGCATCTCGAGCGATTCTCTGCTCATCCCCTGGTTGTGCGATCATCGCGATCCCTTGGTTGTGCACGAACGCGATCGTCTGCCCGAAGAAATCGCCCAGGCTGTTGAGCCGCTTTTGGCGGCTGAAGGTGAGTTGTGTCTGGCGCTGATGCAGCGCAACACTTTGCTTGGCGTCTATGTGTTCGGTGCCAAGAATTCCGGCGACCTATTCACCCGTGAAGAAGTTAATAATTTGGACCTGCTAGGCCATCAGGCCGCTGCTGCGCTATACAACGCGCAACTTTACGAGACTTTGCAGGACTATAACCGTTCGCTTGAAGCGCGCGTTGCTGAGCGGACGAGCCAGCTCGAGGCTGAGCGTGACCGTTTGAACACCATCATCCAGAATATCACCGATGCATTGGTCGTGACCGATCCCGCTACCAAAATCGTGCTGGCGAATCCTGCCTTCGCCGACATTGTGGGCATCCCCGTTGACCAGCTACTTGCTGTTCCCCTGGTGACGGTGTTGTCCTCTGAAGTGCTGGCCCGGCTGATCGAGACAGCGTCTGCTTATCCAGGCCAGGTGCAGATGCAGAACATGGCCGGAGAAGCCTTGGGCGATCGCGAGGAGATTGAAGGTATGGTGTTCAAGGTCTCAGCATGTGGGCTGGTTGAACGGGGCTTGACGGACCAGGTAGTGCCACTGCCTGACGACGTTCCTGATGTGAGTGTTTCGGGGGTGATTATCGTGTTGCAGGATATCACCCACGAGCAGGCCGTAGACCGGATGAAGACCGACTTCATTTCAATGGTGTCTCACGAACTGCGTACGCCGCTCACGTCGGTCATCGGTTTTGTGCGATTGATTCAGAAGATGTTTGAGCAAGAACTGGTCCCGCGGATCAACGAGAGCGACCGGCGCGGGTATTGGGCTGTGGAACGCATCACCGAAAACTTCAAAATCATTATCGGTGAGGGTGAGCGTCTCACGCGCTTGATCAATGACGTGCTCGATATTGCGAAGATGGAATCGGGTAAATCAGAATGGTCCAGAAACGAAGTTTCTTTCCAGGAAATCATTGACACGGCAGTGAGTGGTATGCAAACACTGTCGTTGCAGAAAAACTTACCGATACAGGTTAAGGTGCAGGATCGGCTGCCGGTGGTGACCGTAGACCGTGACCGCATGGTCCAGGTGATGACCAATCTACTCGGCAATGCTCTGAAGTTCACCTCTGAGGGGGAGATCGTCGTCCGTGCGCGCAGCATCGACGGGCAGACGCCCCATACGCCTGCAGTTCTCCGCAGCCTGAAAACACCTGGGGCGCCTGACATGTGGTTGTGGGTCAGTGTTGAGGATACAGGCGTTGGCATTCCGCCGGAAAAATTCTCTCAGGTGTTCGAGAAGTTTAAGCAAATCTCCAACACACTCGGCTATGCTGCTCGTGGGACCGGACTTGGCTTACCGATATGCCGCGAGATCGTTGAACGGCACGGCGGACGCATCTGGGTCGAGAGTACGGTTGGCGTGGGCAGCACTTTCAGTTTCGTGATCCCTGTGGAGGAACAGGGAGCTATTACGTCGAACCTCTCGCCGTCTGGCACAGTTTAGGCGAGCAGAATGGGATTCATGGATATGGAAACACCGCTACAGAAAGATACGCTTGTTGAGGAAGACGCAAGCCAGCACAAAGCCAGGTTGCGCGATGTGCTCGACACTGATTTGCGCGATAGCTTGCCTACGTTGGCGCTGATTTTTGCCGCGCTGTTCGCGTTCTTCGCCGTCAGTCATGCCTTCGTGTTGCCGCGCGACATTTCCGCGATCATGGTGACCCTTGCGGCGTTGACGTCGTTGCTCAACTTTGGCCTTCTGTGGGCGCTCCGGCGTTGGGAACTGCCATTCCGTTGGGCGCACCCGGTCGCGGTTGCCGATGCCCTCCTGGCCTTGTTGAACATCCTGCTACACCTGTATCTCACTGCTGATCCCTTGCAAACGACGAATGTGACCCTGTTGTTGATTGGCCTCGGCTTCATTGTCTTCTCAACCGCCTGGTGGGCGTTGCTGGTGGCGATCACGATCCTGGGTTGGATTGGGGTGATGTTGCTGATTGGGCCGGACCCGTCCTGGACGCATTTCGCTTTCGCGTTGGTTTCCGCCCTGGCGGTATCGTTGTTGGTCCACGTGATCCACCGTCGCACTTACGTGCGCATTGAGCGTCTGCGCGTTCAGGATCAACAGCAGCGTGCTAAACTGGAACAGACGTTGCGCACCACCGAGCGCATTCAACGCGCCTTGCAAACCACCATAGACGTGGCGCAGAATATCACCGCCGTGTTTGATTTGGAGACTTCGCTCAACCACGTCTGCGCATTGATTAAGGAAGACTACGGATACTATCACGTCGGCATCTTTTTGCTTGATGAGACAGGTAAGTTTGTCGTAGCCCGTGCCGGCACTGGCGAGATTGGGCGGATACTGTGTGAACAAGGTCGCCGTCTTGCCGTGGGCAAAGAAGGGGTTGTGGGGTGGGTAGCGGCGCACCGGCAGGTTGCCAACGTGAGTAATATCGCCGAAGACCCGCGTTATATCGCGCTTCAGGAAGAAACGCTTCCCGAAACAGCGCCTGAAAAAGGGACGGCAATCTTCTCTGAGTTGGCGTTACCGCTGGAAGTCGCCGGACAATTGCTGGGGGTGCTCAATATCGAGCACGACGCGCCCGGCGCGTTCGATGCAGAAGACGTGCAAGTACTGGAGGCATTGGCTGACCAGGTGGCGGTGGCGATCCAAAACGCTTCCAATTATCAGGCAGAGCAGACGCGCCGCCAGATTACGGAGCGACTCTACACCGTCGGGATGGCGCTCTCGCGTTCGCTAGACCTCACGGAGATTCTGGATCTCATCCTCACCGGGTTGATCGACATCGTGCCATTCGACCGTGGGGCGGTGATGCTGGAGTATGGCAACCAGGTGGTCGTGGTTGCCGAGAAGGGATTTCCGCCTGGTACGCAACCGCTCGATGTGCGCGTCCACATCAAGGAAGACGACGTTTTTCAAGAGCTGCGCCGTACACAGCGCCCTTTGCTGATCCCGGATGTGCAACAACGTACGGATTGGCATTACGTGGAAAATCTACCGCCGGCCCGTTCCTGGCTTGGCGTGCCGCTCGTCCACCAGGAAAACGTTATCGGTATGCTCTCCCTCACCCGTGAGCACCCCAATCCCTATACCGAGGATGAAGAGGCGCTCGCCGTCACCTTTGCCAGCCAGGCCGCGATGGCGATTCAGAACGCCCTGCTTTACGAAAACCTTTCCACCGTCAACCGCGAGTTGGAGAAGACGGTGCAGCAACTGAGCGACCGCACGCACGACTTGCAGTTAGCCTACCAGCAATTGGAACGGCTGGATCGCACCAAATCTGACTTCATCAGCGTGGCGTCGCACGAACTACGCACACCTCTCACCGTGATCAGCGGTTACAATCAGATGTTGCTGGACGATCCGCAGGTTAAGAAGAACGATGCCTATTATCAAATCGTCGCTGGCATCCAGTCTGGCATCGCACGGATGGAAGTGATTGTGGGGAGCATCCTCGACATGGCGAAAATCGATGGTCGCGTGTTACAACTTCATCCAGAACCGCTCATTCTCTCGTTACTGATCCAGTCCGTGCGCGCGACGTTGGCAGATGTGTGTACGCAACGTCACATGACGTTGGCATTGGAGGGCCTGGAAGACCTACCTGTCATTGAGGCCGATACCGAAGCCATGCGCAAAGCCATCTATCATCTGTTGGTGAATGCGCTGAAATATACCCCGGATGGCGGAACCGTCACTGTTTCTGGGCGCGCTCTACCTCCCGATGAGGCTGAATTTCCTGAAGGCAGCGTGGAGCTCATCATCAGCGATACTGGCATTGGGATCGATCCAGATGTGCAAGAACTGATCTTTGCCAAGTTCTACCAGACCGGCGAGGTTTTGGTCCATTCTTCTGGAACCACAACATTCAAGGGGGGCGGACCGGGGTTAGGACTGGCGATCACGCGCGGTATCGTGGAGGCCCACGGCGGCAAGATTTGGGCGGAAAGCCCCGGTTATGATGAACAGAACTGTCCCGGCAGTCACTTTCACATTATCCTCCCGCGCGTTTCACGTACTCTGCAACACGGCGCCATGAAGGACTTTGGAACGCCGGCGAATTCTTAGGGCTGGTATGCAGTCAAGACTACCAGGCTAAAGACTACCAGACTAAAGACAATTGGACGAATTTCGGAGGAGGCAGTATGGAGGCTAAAGTTTCACAACTCAATCAATCCGATGATATTCAGCGCCTTGAAAGGACAGTGGAGCGTCTGGAGCGTGTGGTCACGATCGGCCAATTGCTCAACTCGACGCTTGACCTGGCGCAATTGCTGGAAACCATCATCCACACTGCCGCCGATTTGCTGGGAACGCAGGCGGCCTCGATTCTGTTGATGGACGAGCGTACCGGCGAATTGTTCTTCGCCGCCTCCACCGGTTCGAGCCGCGAGGAGTTGCGCGAGATCAAGGTCCCGCTTGAAGGCAGCATCGCGGGTGCCATTTACAGCACCGGCGAACCGATCATTGTCGGGGACGTCAGCGGCGATTCACGCCACTATACCGGCGTGGATCAGAGCATCAGCTTTCAAACCCGCTCGTTGCTCGGTGTTCCGCTGCAAGTGCGTACGCGTCGTATAGGTGTTCTGGAAGCCATCAACAAGCTGGATGGCGAGCAGTTTGAAGAAGCCGACGTCCATATTCTGATGGCCATGGCCTCGCATGCGGCCATCGCCATCGAGAACGCGCGTCTGGTGGCCAATCTGCGCGAAGCGAACCGGCGTCTCTCTGACCTCGATCGCCTCAAGACTAACTTCATCAGCATTGCCTCGCACGAGCTGCGCACGCCGTTGATGATTGTCCAGGGCTTTGCCAGTTTCTTGCGCGAGCAAGCCAGTGGCGAAATCACTGATGAACTGGACATGGTGTTGCGTGGCGCGAGCAAGCTGCAATCCATCATTGACCAGATGACGAATCTCAACTACCTGGAAGCCGGCCTCTCCGAGCTCAAGCAGGAGAACCTGGTCGTGCAAGACCTTGTTGAAGACATCGCGCGGGAGTGGGGGCCTCTCGCGGCGGCAAAGCAACAAACGCTGACTGTCAATGCTCCACCCTCGCCGCTTTATATACACGGCGACCGCAGCAAAATCGATTTGGCGTTGAGCAACGTCATGAACAACGCCGTCAAATTTACCTCCGAAAATGGCCGCATCACAGTGCAAGTCATTCCGCACACCGGACGTGTTGAAATTGCCGTGGTCGATGACGGCGTTGGTATTCCCAAAGCAGAGCTGGGGCGTGTGTTTGAACGTTTTTACCAGGTCGAAGATCACCTGACCCGGCATCACGGGGGATTGGGCCTGGGCCTGGCGATTGCCAAAGAGGTCATTGAACAACACGGTGGTCGTATCTGGGCTGAGAGCGGTGATGGGCAGGGCAGCCGTTTCCGCATCACACTGCCGACGGTTTATGTACGTACAGGAGAGATACAATGAGAAAACGTCTAGCCGTTATTTTTATCTGTATCACGTTGTCCCTTCTATGGACAGCGTCACTAGCGGCCCAGGAGAGTATCCCCGGGCAGGGTTTGAGCGTTTCGCCGCGTCAATTGACTGTGTCTGCTATGCAAGGTCACACGGAAGCCCGCGTGCTGCTCATCCGCGCGGACGCGCCGGTAGCGGACTTGCATGTCGTGCCACTAGACCTGAGTGGCCCGAATGGTGACACGGTCCTGCCGGCGGAGGCTATCAGCGTGGATATACCGGCCGCCGAGATTCCCTCCGGTGGCATGTTGACTGTGCCTGTGAACTTCAACCTGATCGGTGCGCCGAGCGGCCAGTTCACCGGAGAACTGCTCATCACTTACGGCGAGCAGAGCCTTTCCGTACCGGTCAACGTTGCTGTCAAGGACCCGCCCTGGCTGGCGTTGGCGGCGCTGGTGGTGGGGGTTGGGCTGGGGATCGGCGTTTCGACATATCGCGCCCAGGGGCGTCCGCGCGACGTGGTTTTGGTCCGCCTGGGGCAAATCCGCACGCAGATGAAGGCTGACGCCGATCTACAGAAGGCCGGTGCGCCGTTCTACAATCGCATCGACGCCCATCTGGTGGACGTCGAAGTGGCGCTCGAAGCGCAACAGTGGGAGAAGGCGCAGCAAGCTGTGCTGCAGGCGGAGAACCTCTGGGTTCGCTGGCGGCGCGGGCGTCCCGACTGGCTGGTGCAGCTCGAGTACTACGACACGCTCAACGCCAGATTGAACGAGCTGGGCGATGTCTTCTACATCAACGAGATCAAAGAAGCCGCGCGCAGCGCTTACCGTGCGATGCCTAACCAGGACGATCCCTCCTTGTTCCGTGCCAGCTTGGAACCGCTGGCACGCCAGGTCAACGACTTCATCGCATTACGTGAGCAACTTGCAGTGTTGGCGGCGACCAAGACGGGCCGCGCCACAGCGCAGGCGCTACAGCAACGCCTTTATGCCCTTGATCCGGCGAACAGCGCAGCGATGCAGAGCTTAAAAGACGAAGTCGAGGCGGCTATCGGCAAAGCGCAGATCGCTCAGGTTAAGGAAAAAGTTGACCGCCTGGCGGCGCTCGGTGTCCATTTACCGGAAGCGGATGTGCAGGAATGGCAGCCCAGAATCGCGGCGTTACAAGCCCGCGTGGCCGAACTGGCTCCCGATGATCCCGAAGCTTACTTGACGCTGGAGGGCGAGGTCGATGCGGCGCTAGAGGAGGTCAAGTCGCTTGTCCCGTCGTCGCAGGGTGATGAGGCGCTGCCACGAGGGGCAGGTGACACTGCCTTTGGCATACCCAAAGGTCTGCCACAAATGGGAAACTGGCTTTCCGGCCCGCCGACCATCTATGTGCAGTCGTTGCCGGAGAAAGTGGCCGGCGCGCGCAATCGTCTGCACTGGTTTACGTGGCTCACGTACGCCTTCGCCGTCGTCTTTCTGGCACTCGCCGGATTCGTCGAATTGTACGGTGGACGGCTCGATTTTGGCGCAAACGGGATCACCGATTACTTCACGCTGCTCGTGTGGGGCTTTAGTGCCGAGGCGACCCGTGCGTCTGTCGCCGAGATGGTGCAGGGTTGGGGGATCTCAGCGGGGAAATGATGATGAAGATAATGACCGATTCGCAAGTCACGCCTATCCCTCTCGGTGCGATGGGCAAAGTCTTCCTGGTGCAGGGCGACGCCGGCGCCATACTGGTGGACGCCGGCATGCCCGGTCAGGCCGAGCAAATCCTAGAGGCGCTGGCGACGCACGGCGTGAAGCCCGAGACCCTTCGTTTGATCCTCATCACTCACGGACACGTGGATCACATCGGCAGCGCGCGGGAGTTGCGCGCGCGCACCGGCGCGCCGGTTGCCGTCCACGCCAGTGATGCAGCGGCGCTGCGTGGCGAGGAAGATCTCACGGAAAACGCGGTTCCCACGTCGCGCTTGTTCGGACTGCTGATGCGTCTGGGGGCGCGTCTGGCTTCGCCCGGTCCGGATTCCGCATTGGAACCGGATATCGTCTTCGACGCGGCATGGCGCCTGGATGAATACGGCGTTGCCGGTGAAGTCATCCCGACGCCGGGTCATTCGCCCGGCTCCGTCTCGTTGTTACTCGATAATGGCGAGGCCATCGTCGGCGATTTAGCGATGGGTAGCCTACTCTTTCCCCAGCGGGCCACGCCACCGCCCATCGCCTGGGACCTGGAGCGCAACTGGGAGAGCTTGCGGGTCGTGCTGGAGCGCGACCCCAAGCTTGTCTACATCACGCACGGGCGAGCGTTTGCACCGGAGGTTCTGCGGCGGCTTTTGATCAAGTATGCCTAAGGGTTCGTAAAAATATAACTCCCCATTTTTGTGCTTCGTTTTACGGCTATAACCCGCGCGCGGCAATATCCGCCAGCGCGCGCTCGTAGACCTCGAAATGTTCGCCTTCGGCCTCGTCGGGATCGACGTACTTCGCCCACATTGCTTGTTCGGGTTGATCGCCGGAGAGTACGCGGCGGCTTTCCCGCAGGTAATTGCTGGTGTTGTGCCACTTGATCTCGTTCGCCTGAAGCAGGATGTACTCCCCCGCATACTTGTCCACGAACTCTTTCTGGTGGTCGCGGTAGTAGAGGGCTTGCTCGCAGGTGGTGCGCCGCCAACTGATGACGGTTTCGAGCGGATCGGTCACAATGGAGTAGAATTTCCCCTCCGGCTGTGGTTCTGCCTCGGAGACGAAATCGATCTCGTCCAGGTTCACCGTCCCAAACCCGCCCTCCGCCGCGACGAGCAGCGCGTTGCGATCACGGTGGAACGGCTCGGTGAGCCAGTCGGCCTGCGGGTCGTGGCCCATGAGGTGCGCGGTGCAGGCATCGGTGGCGACGGGATGATCTCCGGCGATGAGTGTGTTGGTGATGCGCGCCTGACCTTCGCCGCTGCCCCACTCCTGGCCCGCCTGCGCGATCAGCCCGTCGATGATATTCAGTGTGGGATCGAACAGCCGCCCGATATCCGCCAGCATATAAGGCATCCGCACCAGGTGATGGAAGTAGTGGCGCGAGCGGCCTTCCGGCTCGCGCATCGGCATCAGGCCGAAGAGGTTCTTGAGCGTGAGCGTAATCCCCATAAAGGCGTGGTTCTTCATCCGCTGTACATCCACCAGCGCGTCGGCCTCCATGACGGCTTGCGGCAACACGTACTGGCGGAACATCTGCCCACCGCCGGGAACCTGGTACACGCCGAAGGGCGGAATGTCGGCATTCACGTAGGGGACGCCGAACTCACGCATCAACGGGGCCAGGTGCGTGGAGTCCACCGGGTTGGGGCTGCCGTCACGGTGGAAGACAGTGGTATCAACGTAGAATAGCTCTGCGCCGGTCTCCTCTTGCAACAGGCGCACCACCGCCCGCGCGACTTTGTCGCTCACGAGCTGCTGGCGCTGGCCCTCAAAATACGGCGTGCGGCTGGGTGCGTAATCCTGGTTGAACTTGATGCCGATGCGTTTCGCGGCCTTGAGCTTGGCCCACGCTCGCGTCAGCGGCGCGGTGGCGCGCTTGAGCGTTTCGTAAACGACTTCGTCCTCGGCGCGATAATCACAGTGTAATGCCCGGACACGGTATTTTTCTTTTTGTGTACTCATCCTAGAAGCCTCTCTTTGTGAATCGTATCTGTAGCGCGGGCGTCTCGCCCGCGCTACTCCTCGAAGGATTGTCGAATGTCCAAAGTCAGTCGCGAACGGCTTTGAACTCTCGACTTTAGACCTTGGATTTTAGACTTTGCACATGTTGCAGTGCTTTTTCATACACCTCGTAGTGCTCCTGCTCGCGCTCTTCGGGATCGACGTACTTGAAGAACATCGCGTGGTCGGGGTGCGCGCCCGACAGTTTGCGGCGGCTGACGCGCAGCATGCCGTCGGTGTTGTGCCACTTGACCTCGCCGTCTTGCAGCAGGATGAACTCGCCGGCGTACTTGTCCGCGAATTCGCGCATGTGATCGCGGTAGTAGAGCGCCTGCTCGCACATCGTCCGTCGCCAGGTGACGACCGTGCGCAGATCGTCGCCTTTTTTGGCGAAGAACGTTCCTTCGGGCTGCGGTGCAACCTCTGAGACGAAATCAATGTCATCCAGGCTGACTGTCCCAAAACCGCTTTCCGCTGCTACCAGGAGCGCATTGCGATCGCGGTGGAACGGCTCGGTGAGCCAGTCGCTCTGCGGATCGTGGCCCATGAGATGCGTCATGTATGCGTCAGTAGCGATGACGTGGTCGCCCGCGATAAGGGCATCAACGATGCGCCCGATGTCGGGTTCGCGCCCCCACTCCGAACTGGCCTGGCCCACCAGCGCGTCCACGATGTTGAGCGCGGGGGCGATGATGCGCCCGATGTCCGTCAGCATGTAGGGCATCCGCACCAGGTGATGGTAGTAGTGGCGCGGGCGGCCCGGCATAATCCCCGGCATCAGCCCAAAGAGGTTCTTGAGGCAACCGGTGACGCCCATGTAGGCGTGGTTCTTCATCTTTGCTACGGAGACGACTGCGTCAGCTTCGATCACGTCTTGCATCATCCCGTATTGTTCGAACATCTGCCCGCCGCCGGGCACGCCGACGACGGTGTACGGCGGCTTGGTCCCGTCGATGTACGGCACATCGAATTCCCGCAGAAGCGCAGTGAGATTCGTCGTGTCGGCGATGGTGCGGGCGTTCTCCTGGTACATTACGTAGTAGCTGGCGTCGACGCAGACCAAGTCGGCGGAGGTCTCCTCGCGCAGCAGGCGCAGCACCGCGCGCGCTACGCTGTCGCTCACCAGTTGGCGGCGCTGGCCTTCGAAATAGACCACGCGGCTGTGTACCCAATCCTGGTTGAACTTGATCGCAATGCGCTGCGCTTGCCGGAGTTTGGCCCAGGAACGCTCCAGGGGCAGCGTGGCCCGCCGCAACGCCTCGTAGACGGCGTCATCGTCGGCCTTGTGGTCACAATATACGGCCCGAACTTTGTAATCAGTGTTGACGTTCACCATATTTTCACTCCTGAGAATAAATGGCCTGCCGGCTGATCGCTAATGGCTGAGAGCTATAAACAAAAAAAGGCGCCTTGTGCGATACAAGGTAGCCTTCTTCTGCCACGCCTACGAGGTTAGCTGCCGGACTCGGATCGAAGAAGTTGACCCTACGACGGTGCGTCCGTCGATTCGCCCCCACAACCTGGTTCCCCCGTTGCTGAGTGCATTGGCACTCACACACTCGGCGTTGACTTTACGATGATCATCTACACGCACCACAGCGTGCATTACTGTAAACTTATCACAGTTTGGCATAGCTGTCAATACACAAAAAACCGCATATTGACCGTTAAGGAGGCGAACCCAAGAACGAGTTTTGTACTATTAGCATCATAAATATATTGACAATTCTGTTTGATGGACTATAATTAAAGTAATTCTACGTGCTCACAGGCCGAGAATACCCCTTGTTTTCCACCCGGCCGTGAACAGCAGGATGTTTATTCAACGATCAAGAAAGGAGTATTGTGTGTTTGCCAGAATATTGAAGCTCACCATTTTGGTCACTTTCCTTACCGGATTTTCACTGGGCATCCCCACCAGCAACAGTTATGCGAAAGAATTTCCCCTTGAAAGTCTTGGCAGCGTGTCCGCCATTCTCGATGATGGCGGAACCGCCGAAGTTGGCGTCGAGTGGATTACCGACTGGCCCGGCACGGCTGACGACCGTGCCAACTGGTACTATTCGGCGAACAATCTTTATAACCAATTGCTTGGCGCAGGATGGATCGGGCGCTTCAACTGGGGCAACACCAATGCCTGGGAGCGCGACTTCAAGGCCGGGTCGTATGGCGGCAACGGTGTGATCGACACAGTGGATCTGGCGATGATCGGCACCCATGGTTCAAGCGCCTGGGATCCAAAATATAACAAGGCGCTTTCCTCTGTCTACTTCAGCAGTAACAACGACGACTGGCATCTCTCCCCCGGTGAAGCCTACCGTTCTCTGGGCGACAATGACCTGGAATGGTTGGCGTTCGACTCATGCAGTGTCCTGCGGAACGACAGTATGTGGTACTGGCACGAGGCTTTCAATGGCTTGCATCTGATGCTTGGTTTTGCCAATACCATGTACGTGGTCTATCCCGGGGACGGCGGTGTGTGGGGAGATCAGATGCAGAAGAAGGGTTGGTGGATCTTCGGTCACGGCGCGAAGACGGTGACGCAGGCCTGGTTCACCGCCGTGGAAGATCAGCAGCCCTCTGGCGTGCGCGCCCGCGTCTTGGCCGAAGAATTGAATAGCTATAACGACTACATCTGGGGACAGGGGTACGTCAGCCCGGATTATCCTAACAACGGCGGTTACTGGTATTGGGATCACGTCGCCGGCACACCCGCGCCGCTGCAACTCGCCGAGATCCCCAAGAGCCTGCCGATCCTCAAAGTCGTGCCACGGACAGTCGATGAGGCTTATGTCTTGCAAGTCGGCCAGGCATTTAGCCTGACAGGCCAGGTTTTGGCCGCGCCCGACGGGTCTGCGTTCTACATGGCTGGCGGGCCAGACGATAGTCACGTTTTGCGCGTGGACGCCTTCAGCGGCGGGTTCCTTTTCCAAAATCTGGGAGAACTCTGGACGAACCCCGAACTACCCCGGAATCTGCCATCAACGCGCGAGGCCCCATTGCTCGTGGGCGACTTTATGGCCAACCACGGTGAAGGGCTGCCGGGCGCTAGGGATTTCTTCGGCAACCAGATCGCTCCCACCATCGAGGTGGAAGGGCCAACCACAGGTTTCAACGAGGCGGGAATAGCTTCTGTGACCGCGATGAGTCCCACAAACATCGCCTTGCACTACGCGCGCAGCGTCTACGATCCCTATTCACTGCAGAACATTTCCATCGTCGGGCCAGGCTCACGCCTTAATTTCTACCTTGGCAATAACGGAGAAGTCATTGGGATGAAGGGCGGTTGGCGCGATTACGAATCCATTCCCGGCGTTCATGTCGGTTTGCAGGCTGCCGCGCCGGTCACCGTCCCCATCAAGACCTCCGAGGCCGCCTGGGCCGACTTCCTGGCCGATCCGTCAATTGCTGTGGCTAAGCCGCCGCTGGCGCTCACCTATACCCAAAAACTGAGTCCCACACTGGCCTATTACGAGCAGTCGCTTTCCATCAGCCAAACGCAATTGATTCCGGTGTGGGTCTTCGTTGCCGATCTATACACAGAAACGCTTGACATCCCTGTTGCTCTACAGTCCACTACTGCTGTGACGGCTCTCGTTGCCAGCGCTGTGAATATCTACATCCCTGCCGCCGCCGCTGCCGCAACGCTCCCGCAGGTGACCATCACTAGCCCTGCGCCTGGCACGATCATCAACGCCGGAGCACACGTCGAACTCGATGGCACGATCGAGGGAGGACAGACGCCGTATACGTATTTGTGGACTTCAAGTGTTGGCGGCACGCTAGGTACAGACCTCAAACTGGACAGCCCTGCGTTGTATCCTGACATCAAAAGTGGATTAACGGCGAACAAACTCACCTTGCTCGTTGTTGACGCCGATGGATTGACCGCATCCGCAAGTGTCGATGTCTTAGTACGCACGGCAGTGTACCTACCGTTGATCTTGAAACTGTAATACGGTGGCCAGTTATAACAAGGACGAAGGCATTTTCGTCCTTGTTTGTGCAAATCGTAAGCCCCGGTCTGAGAGAGGCACTTCTAGAAAATGTGGCTTCATTGGGCGAGCACGAGCTGATGATAGCCTCCGCAAGGGCGGCTCAGGGTGCAGAGCTATGCCTCCAATTGCGACGTGCAGTGCGGGCAGCGCGTAGCTTTGATGGGGATGTCGGTGAAGCAGTAGGGGCAGGGCTTGGTCGTCGGCTCGGCGGGCGCTTCGGGCTCCTTTTTTTTCATCCGGTTGATTTGGCGGATGAGTAAGAAGATCACGAATGCAACGATGAGGAAGTCTATCACGTTATTGAGGAACAGGCCGTAGTTGATCGTCGCCGCGCCGGCTTCCTGCGCCACCGCAAGGCTTTCGTACTTTTGCCCCGACAGGTTGATGAACAGATTCGCAAAGTCGACCTTGCCGAGGAGCGCCCCAATTGGGGGCATCAAAATATCATTGACAAAAGAGGTCACGATCTTGCCGAACGCGCCGCCAATGATGATACCAACAGCCAGATCGAAAACGTTGCCCCGCATCACGAATTTCTTGAATTCTTGCCACATGGTGTTGCCTCCTTCATTTGATTGTTGGTGAAAACAACGATAGCTTGGAGTCGTTTGCGTGGGTACCACAGCAAGCATAGCTCCATAAATCATTATAGACGGGTTTTCATATTTGCAATTTTTTGGGGTCAGTATATGCTTGAGTTGATCATCAGCGATGTGTATAAATCCAAGGAGCTCAACGTGAACGATAAGGAATTGCCCGCCGATTTTGTGCTGGATGCCGCGCTCGCTACGGCAGTGGAAGCGCGTGCTAAGGAAGGAAAACTGGCCTGCGCGCAGGCTTTCGCGATTGCAGAATTGGCTCAAGTGCCGCCGCTCGTCGTCGGGCAGACTGCCGACGCATTGGGTGTGAACCTCCATCTTTGCCAATTGGGACTCTATGGCTATCCGGGTCACACTAAGGGATGGGAGGCGGCCAAGATTGCGGAGCGTCCCGTGCCTGAGGGGCTTGAAGCCGCCATCAATGCCGCATTGGATGCCGGTGGCAATCTGTCCTGCATCCGCGCGTGGCAGGTCGCTGCCGAATTTGCCATCCCCAAAATGCTGGTCGCTTATGTGGCCGATCAAATGGATGTGCGCATCGTGCAATGCCAGTTAGGCGCATTCTGAAATTATAACTAAGGAGGCATGTATGTTAGTCAAAGACTGTATGACACCTAACCCTGTGACGATTGGCCCTGACATGCCGGTCGCTGAGGCGTTGAGCTTTATGCGCCAGCATAACGTGCGCCGCTTGCCGATTCTCAACAAGAAACACAAACTCGTCGGCATCATCTCCGAGAAAGACCTGCTCTATGCCTCGCCGTCGCCCGCGACCAGCCTCAGCGTCTACGAAGTGGGCTATCTGCTCTCCAAACTCAAGGTCGAAGAGATCATGGCGAAGGCCGTCACTACCGTTGCGCCCGACGCGCCCCTCGAAGAGGCGGCCCGGATTATGGCCGATGGCAAAGTCAGCGGCCTGCCGGTGATGGATGGCGATCGCCTGGTGGGTATCATCACGGAGACCGATGTTTTCAAGACCATTCTGGAGATGATGGGGGCGCGCCATGCCG